>OHJK01001475.1_pt1 | contig 11606 bp, 7 predicted proteins | sample 1568541 | NCBI WGS metagenome assembly OHJK01 (sample SAMEA3879535, study PRJEB24766) | human gut metagenome | biome: human-associated habitat; feature: feces | place: USA | collected 1985/1987
CAGCATGAGCAGCAGTACGATGGCAATGCTGAGCAGTAGCTGCTTCTGTGTCTTCTCGATTGTGGCGTTCTTGTGCTCTATTGTGAGGTCGTGGTGCAGCTTTAGCGTGTCGCTTGTGAATCGCGCCATGATTTCGGCAGAACGCATGTTCGAGTGGTTATGTTCGAGCGAGTCGTTGTATTCGCTGATTTCGTTCATCAGCGTGTAAGCCCGCCGGTAGTCGCCCACCTTTTCGTAGTAGCGTTGCAGATAGATGTTGCGCAGGTTGGCGAGCGAGTATTGCACGGGGTGGTTTTCCGTCTCGTCTTTGGAGTCTATTATGCGCTGAGTCGCGGCGGTGTTGCCCGTTCTGGTGGCTATGCCGATGCGTATTGTCTTGCAGTAGTGGAGTGCCGTGAGGTCGTGCCTCTTGCGGAAGTAAGGCTCAACCTCGTCGAGGCACTGCTCGGAGCGACTTATGCTGTCCATGTTCAGATAGACGTCGGCGAGATTCACCTTGCACTGGTACATGTCGAAGTTGTTCTGCATGCCGTGGCGCTCTATGGTGCGCTTCATGCGCAGGAACATCTTGAGCGCCTGCGGGTAGTCCTTCAGAAAATAGTAGTAGTTGCCGAAGTTGTTTAGGAAGTAAGCCTGCATTGACGGCGACATCATCTGGAAGTAGTTCTCCGTAGCCTTATAATAATGTAGTGCGGTGTCGAAGTCGTGCAGCGAGAGGTATATCTGCGCCAGTCCCATGTAGAGCGTAATGTTCTCTTTCTCGGGCAGCGAGAGCGAGTCGACGAGGAAGAGTGCGCGGCGGTACCACTGTGCCGCCTTCGGAATCTCGTTGTTCTGAATGTAGGCGTCGGCGAGATTGGCGCACACGTTGGGCATATTGTGCTTAGCGTCGCTGTTGGCGAGCAGGTCGTAAGCCGACCGGTATAGCTCTATCGCCTGTTCCTTGTTGCGGTGGAAGTTGTGGTAGTAGACAGCGCGGCAATTGTACGCACCAGCTACGAGCGAGTTGAGTCGGAGTGTCTGTTTTCGGCTAAGTTTCTGCTTGCGTTGTTCGCTGGCGAAGCGCAGAATGTTGTCGATGCAGTTCTTGGAGCGCTCCGGACTGTCGCTGAGCGATAAGAAGCGTGCCTCGCGCAGTCGGTATTCGTAGGCTGTGATGCTGTCGGGCGCTGTGCGTATGCCCTCGTAGATGATTCGTTGTGTGGAAGGCGCGAAGGTCATCACCGAGTCGTCAAGCTGTCGCAGGCGATTGATGCGTGCCGAGTCGGTGCCGTCTGTGGCGGACGCGCTTCTTCCGCCGCACCCTACGCTCAAAACAGACACGACGAGTGCGGCGAGAAGCGTAGCGCATGTCCTACAGGCGAATGTTGAGATGCGTTTTGCGCATGCTTCTCTGACGATTAGTAGATAGTTTGGTTTCATTGTTTCTGGCATTAAGTCTGGCTGACCGTTAGTTGAGCGTCAGTCCGTCGGGTGCGATGCTGATGAGTCGCTGGCGATAGAGGTCGCCCACGGCTTTCTTGAACACCTTCTTGCTCACCTGGAAGCGTCGCTTGATGTCCTCAGCGTCGCTCTTGTCGCCCAGGTCGCACTTGCCGTCGTGCTCCTTGAGGTACTGCAGCAGCGTGTCGGCGAAGTCGAGTGTCTGCTGTCGTCCGGTAGGCTGCAGCGTTACGTCGATCTTTCCGTCGGGACGCACGGTGCCGATGTAGCCCTTCACGCGGTCGCCGGTGTGCAGATAGCGGAACACCTGATCCTCGTAGACCAGTCCCGGGTAGCAGTTGTCGATGATCACCTTGAAGCCCATCTCCGTCTTCTGCCACACCAGCAGGTCTACCTCCTGACCGTGGTTGTAGAACGGGTGGCGCTCTGCGAAGTATTTCTCCACCTTTGCCGATGCCACGATGCGGTAGCTCTCCTCGTCGATGTGTACATGCACGATGTAGCTCTCGCCCTTCTGCATGCGCTTCTTCTGCTCGCGGAACGGGCAGAAGAGGTCTTTCATCAGGCCCCAGTTGAGGAATGCGCCGTACTCGTTCACCCACGACACTTCGAGGTAGGCGAAGTCGCCCACCTTGCACAGCGGCGTCTCCGTAGTGGCTACGGGACGCTCGTCCTGGTCGAGGTAGACGAACACGTTAAGCTCGTCGCCGGGCTTCGTGCCTTCGGGCACATAGCGCTTAGGCATGAGTATCTCTCCTTCGTCGCCGCCGTCGAGGTAGATACCGAAGTCAACCTCCTTAACGACAGTCATCTTATTGTAGTCGCCGAGTTTTATCATATTGTTTTGTTGTTCGTTTGTTTATTTGTAGGAGGGTATGTGCATTCCTGCCGTACCCTTGTAAATGGTGTTCACTAATGCTACAGCTTTATCAGTCCGTCCTCGATGTGTATTGTGCGGTCGGTGATAGAAGCGAGGTGTTCGTCGTGGGTGACGATTACGAAAGTCTGGCCGAACTTGTCGCGCAGGTCGAAGAAGAGCTGGTGCAGCTCTGCCTTGTTCTTCGAGTCGAGCGAGCCCGACGGCTCGTCGGCAAGCACCACAGCAGGGTTGTTCACCAGGGCGCGCGCCACAGCCACACGCTGCTTCTCGCCGCCCGAGAGTTCGTTGGGTTTGTGGTTGGCGCGGTCGGCGAGACCCATGAAGTCGAGCAGTTCGAGAGCGCGTTTCTTCGCCTCGGATGTGCCTTTGCCTCCGATGTATGCGGGTATCATGATGTTCTCGAGTGCCGTGAACTCGGGCAGGAGCTGGTGAAACTGGAAGACGAAGCCGATGTGCTGATTGCGGAAGTCGCTCAGCTTGTTCGACGAGAGGCTCATCACGTCTACGCCGTCAACGCTTATCTCGCCGCTATCGGGCTTGTCGAGCGTGCCCATTATCTGCAGCAGTGTGGTCTTGCCGGCACCGCTCGGGCCGACAATGCTCACTACTTCTCCTTTGTCTATATGCAAGTCGATGCCCTTGAGCACTTGCAGCGAGCCGAAGCTCTTGGTTATTCCTTTTATGTCAATCATATGATGTTGAGATGTTGTTATGGTGAGGTGTTGAGATTAGTCTTTTAATTCAAAATTCAAAACTTCTTCTTAATCCACTTTCCGATTGCCTCGTATGCACTCTGATCCTCGGTATGCTGCGGCTGAGCGAAGGTCATTTCGTCCATTGCGTCGCCATGCTGGTCGGGGAAGATGATCATGATGTTTGAGCCAGAGAAGTGGTGCTTTATCTCTTCGGGCAGATGCTCCAGCGCATTCTTGAACGACACGGTACCCTTTCGTGCCGTAACCACTACGAAGAGGTGGTCCTTCTGTATGCTCTCCGCTATGTGCGGCATCTCGTTCCAGTGGGTCATCTCGGTGAACGAGCAGCGCATGGTGGGGTGGTAGTGGCGTATGTAGTCGGCTATGAGCGGCAGCGTGTCGCTGCGTCCGTGAAACTCCGTGTGGCACTCCATGTTGCATGCCAGGCGTGAGAGGCGCTCCAGCCAGCGGTAGAAGCCTGGCTCGAACTGCGCACGCGACGGCACAGCCACCTTTATGCGGCGTATCGTGGCCAGTGGCTGGTTGAGGCGAGCCATTATTATCTGAGAGTTGAGGCCGTTGAAGAGGCTCTGGTGGAATGCTCCCCAGAACTTCTGCGACACCTCAGGGTGCATGTGCATGCCGATGATGATGTCCGTTGCGCGGAACTCCTTGAAGGCGTGGCGTATGCCGTTGGCGATGTTCGCCGCAACGCGCACCTGCGTCTGCATCGTCATATCTGCCGACGCGCTGTACTGCGCCATGCGCTCCAGCAGCTGGCTGCCTTTCTCCATGTTGCGCTGCATGTCGTCGTCGTCGTACACCACGTTCAGACCTACGAGCTGCGTCGTGTTCTTCGGGTTGCGCATGAGCATCGCGAGGTTAACGAGGCGCTGCGCATACTCGGGGTATTTCAGCGGTATGAGTATCTTCTCCTCAGCCGTGGCTGGCTTGTCGTCGCTCGGCATCTCGCGGTCGCGCAGCGTGATCTGTTGCGCCGCACGCTCTGTCATCATCGTCGAGATGATGCACGTAACGAGAATCATGAGCACCACGCTGTTCAGCATGTCGTCGGTGACGAGCGGCTTGCCCGGCTCCAGCTCCACGCGCATACCGATCATGAGCATGGCGATGGCGCCGGCGGCGTGTGCCGAAGTGAGTCCGAACATCATGTTGCCCGACGACTTTGGCAGTCGGAACATGGAGGCTGCGGTGTATGCGGCTATCGCCTTGCCGAGCGTTCCGAAGCCCGCAATGACGAGCATCGCTATGATGATGGTGCTGCCCTCGAAGAGCAGTCGCACGTTGATGAGCATGCCCACGCCGATGAGGAAGTAGGGTATGAAGAGTGCGTTGCCGATGAACTCGATGCGGTTCATAAGCGGCGACACGTGGGGTATGTAGCGGTTGAGGATGATGCCGGCTACGAAGGCGCCGATGATGCCTTCAAGACCTGCGACTTCGCTCGCCGCCGCACTCATGAAGAGCATCGACATCACGAAGATGAACTGCATGACGGCGTCGCTGTAACGGCGCAGGAACCAGCGCGTGAAGCGCGGAATGAGCAGGAACATCGCGACGCAGTAACCCACGAACTTGCCCACGAACAGCAGCCAGAACCACACGCTCGTCTCGCCGCCGTACGAGGCGACGATGGCTGTAAGCGCCACGAGCGCCATGAGCAGCGAAATCATCGACGAACCGACCGAGAGCGTCACGCTCGGCTTGCGCTGCAGACCGTAGCGGCCCACGATGGGGTAGGCGATGAGCGTGTTCGACGCCATGAGGCAGCCCAAGAGCAGCGACGCGAACACGGAGTAATGCAGCAGAGATATGCTGGCGAAGTATGTCAGCACGAGCGGCAGCGCGAACGTCAGCAGGCCGAATCCGAGGAAGCGGCCCTTGTTGCGCTTTACGCCCTCCATGTCCATCTCCAGCGAGGCGAGGAACATGATGTAGTAGAGTCCGACCTTGCCGAACAGCTCGAACGAGTCGTCGCGCGCAAGGATGTTGAAGCCGTACTTGCCGACTGCTACTCCGGCGAGCACCATGCCAATGATATGTGGGATGCGCAGCTTGCCCATGATGATTGGGGCAAACAGAATGATGAGCATCACCACAAAGAATATCAGGGTGGGGTCGGTTATCGGGAAATAGCTGGCAAGATTGGTCATGAACTGATTGTTTTTTTACCTGCAAAGATAAACAAAAAATCGCTAACAGCTCAATCAGTGTTAATAAAAAACTCCGCATGCACAGCGCATACGGAGTTTTTTTATTTGTTAATAGCCTGCGGTGAGAGTGTTCACGCAAATCATGCGGAAGCTCATGCCATCTTCCGAATCACTGTAGTCTTCGTAAACGCGCATCTGACTGCCCTTGAAGCGTACAGTTACGTAGCCGTCCCATTTGTCTGTGTTATCCTGATCGAAGAGATCATAATAGTACAGTGTGCCGTTGCTGCGGTCGCGCCAATCCCATCCAGACACCTCGGCTGTGCCGTCCACGTAGAAGCAGAGGTAGGTGCTGCTTGAGAATATAACGCGCTTGCAGAACTCGCTGTCCTCGTCAAGAACATCGTCCTTGTCATAGTCCCACTTTCCTGCAGCCGATGAGAATTCTACATTATGCGAAACCACACCGTTGGTAATCCACTGCTTGCCGTGTGCTATGTATGCACCGTTGAAGTAGTGCCATGTCTCGAAGCTGTTCATTCGCCATGAGCGGCAGATGCTGCGCATTTCCAGCGGCTTCTCGTCAACGTTGTAGTTTACGTATACCGTCGACTTCGAGCCGTCGCTGTTGGTGTATACCACTTCCGAACTGCCTTCCTGCAGCTTGCGCAGGTCGAGCAATGCGCCGTTGTTGAATCGGTACACGCCCTTCTGCTTGCGTGTGTATGTGCCGTAAGTGTACGAACCGTTGTCGAAGATTATTGTGCCGTCCTCGTTGGCACGTGTAGCCATGCGCTTTGTGCCGCGTTTCTTGAAGACAGAAACCGAACCGTCTGCCTCGCGCTTCGCTTTCACGGTCTTCTGCGGCGCATGGTTGTTGTTTGCTCCGCTCATGAGGTAGTGGCCGTCGCCGAAAAGCTCGATAGACGAGAATTCGGGATTGCCTTCTACTGTACTCTGAACCTCGACCTTTATCGCGTCCTCTGCATAAGGCTCATCTTCGAAATTGCCGGGCGTGAACTCTGTGGTAGGCAATGCGCCTGCGGGTATCTTCTCCTCGCCATATTCGTCGTTTTCGTCGCTTTCGCAGGCTGTGAAGCCTACCGATGCAAGAGCGATGAGGCAGGCATAAAGAAAGTTTCTTTTCATATATGTTTTCGTTTAGGGTTTTCTATTCCGTTTTTTTTGTGTTGCTTAGAAGCGGATGGCTACGTATGCGCGGATGCCGCTCTGCTTCAGCGTGAATTTCTCAGTTGAGAAGTAGCTCTCGCTGTCGCCCTCGTCGTAGTCGCTGCCGTTGTCGTAGTCGCCATCGTTGTTGCCCTCGTCGTCGCCGCCGTCGAAGCTTGCCTGCTTGTACTTAACCTTGCCCCAAAGACCCTCTACACCGAGCGAGATGCACTTGTAAGCTACCGATACGCCGGCTGCCATCATGCAACCGAAACCGTAGGCGAAAGTGTCGTTCTGCAGTACGCCCGTCGCTGTAGGCATCACGTGGAAGTAGGCTGCTGCGATTAGCTTGTTCCAAGGATTCACGCTAACGCTCGGACCAACGTGTACGCTGTAGTCGAACTTGTGCATACCGAGGTTGATGTTGCCAGGGAGTACAGACGGATTGCCGTCGGGCTTGCCGCTGACGATGTCGTCGAAGCCGTCAGAAGCGCGTGTGCCGGTCTGCTTTTCTGCTGCCATCTCGTTGAGCTTCAGCTTGGTATAGGTGAAGTCGAAGAAGCCGTAGTCGATACCAATCTTGATGAGTCCGGCGAATGGCTTGGCGTGAAGATAGGCTGTGCGACCCTGCTGTACGAAGAACGATCCGTTGGTCTTCCATGTCATCGCCTCGCCGTCTGTGCGCTCAAGGTTAGGCTGAGTGATACCGAACTTCCAGTATTTCTTGCGCTTCCAAACCTTAGTGTAGTTCTGCTCCTTCTCAAGGGTGTTCACGCGGTTCTCCATCTGTGCGAGCTTCTCGCTCAGAGTGTCTACGGGTTGGGTCAGAACAGAGTCTGACGATGCGCTGTAGGTCTGCACAGACGCTGCTGATGCAGACATGGCAATGGCGGTGAAGGCTGCCATCATTACAGTCTTGATAACTTTTCTCATTGTCTTTTGTATTTTAACTGATTTTTAACTTTGCAGGGACATAACGCCTTTGAAACGTTAGAAAAATACTTAATACTTTTTACTATATGCAAAGTTATATAAAAGTTAAGAATCGTGCAAACGTTCTCCTTTCAGCGCATTTAGATGAACTTTAGAACAATTTGGAATGTTCTGCAAATATTTGGCGTGTTCTGCAATATCGGTGTACATCATGCAAAAACACAGTATGATGTACACTTATTAATGCAAATTGAAATAATGTTAAAATAAAAGACAACCGTTGGGAGATTTTTTCGCATACGCTATATTAATAACAAAAAAGGGTGCAGCAAACTATTGTCTGCTACACCCCCATAAAGTTTATGGATGTGGAAATTGGTTTAGAATTCAGCACTCTTCGGAGTACGCGGGAACGGAATCACGTCGCGGATGTTCTGCATACCTGTTACGAAGAGTATGAGGCGCTCGAAGCCGAGGCCGAAGCCTGCGTGCGGACATGAACCGTACTTGCGTGTGTCGAGGTACCATGTCATATCCTTCATCGGGATGTTGCGCTCCTCAATCTCGTTCATCAGCTTGTCGTAGCTCTCCTCGCGTACAGAACCGCCGATGATCTCGCCGATCTGCGGGAAGAGAACGTCGGTGCCCTGAACGGTCTGACCGCTCTTGCCGCCGAAGCCGCTCTCCTCAGCGTCTATCTTCATGTAGAACGCCTTGATAGCCTTCGGATAGTTGGTCATGATAACCGGCTTCTTGAAGTGCTCCTCAACGAGGAAACGCTCGTGCTCAGAAGCCAAGTCGTCGCCCCACTCGCATGGGAACTCGAACTTCTTGCCGTTCTGTATAGCCTCCTGCAGGATGCGGATGCCCTCGGTGTAAGGCAGACGAACGAACTCGGAGTTGAGCACGCCCTCAAGACGTGCGATGAGGCCCTTGTCTATCATCTTGTTGAGGAACTCGAGGTCGTCCTTGCAGTGGTCGAGCGCCCAACGGATGCAATACTTGATGAAGTCCTCTTCGAGGTCCATGAGTCCGGCGAGGTCGAGGAATGCCACCTCAGGCTCTACCATCCAGAACTCAGCCAAGTGGCGCGGAGTGTTAGAGTTCTCTGCACGGAATGTCGGACCGAAGGTATAGATGGCTCCGAGCGCTGTGGCTCCGAGCTCGCCTTCGAGCTGTCCAGACACGGTGAGCGAAGTCTGCTTGCCGAAGAAGTCGTCAGAGTAGTCGATCTTGCCGTCCTCTGTCTTCTTCAGGTTGTAGAGGTTCTTGGTCGTAACCTGGAACATCTGACCTGCACCCTCGCAGTCGCTTGCGGTGATGAGCGGAGTGTTGAAGTAGAAGTAGCCGTGCTCGTGGAAGTAGGTGTGGATAGCCATAGCCATGTTGTGGCGTATGCGCATCACGGCACCGAATGTGTTGGTGCGCAGACGCAGGTGGGCGTACTGGCGCATGTACTCGAACGACTGGCCCTTCTTCTGCATCGGGTAGTCGCTGCCGCAGAGTCCGTACACCTCGAGGCTCTCGCACTGTATCTCAGATGTCTGACCTGCACCCTGGCTCTCTACGAGCGTACCTACGGCACTGATGCAGGCACCGGTGGTTATCTGCTTCAGCATCTCGGCGTCGAACTTGGTGGGGTCTACCACGATCTGTATGTTCTTGATAGTAGAACCGTCGTTGAGCGCGATGAAGTCTACAGCCTTCGAACTGCGGTGAGTGCGCACCCAACCCTTTACGTTGATTTGGCTTCCGAAGGCGGTGCTACGGAGAGCGTCAATAACTTTTGTTCTTTCCATTATATTGTTTAAATTGGAAAGTTGAAATGGTGCGATGTCAACATCTCAACACCTCACCACTTCAACTTGTTTATGTTTTACTCGAATGCTCCCATGCGCAGCATCTCCACTTCCTTCTCTGTGAGGAAGCGCCAGTCGCCGCGGCGGAGGTTCTTCTTGGTGAGTCCTGCGAACTGCACGCGGTCGAGCTTAACGACGCGGTAGCCGAGGTGCTCGAAGATGCGGCGTACGATGCGGTTCTTGCCGCTGTGGATCTCGATGCCTACCTGGCTCTTGTCTGTGTCGCTTGCGTACTCGATAGCGTCTGCATGTATCTCGCCGTCCTCCAGCTCGATGCCCTGAGCAATCTGCTGCATGTCGTGAGCCGTTACGTTCTTGTCGAGGTATACGTGGTATACCTTCTTCTTCAGGAACTTCGGGTGTGTGAGCTTAGAAGCGAGGTCGCCGTCGTTGGTGAGCAGGAGCACGCCGGTTGTGTTGCGGTCGAGGCGTCCTACCGGGTAGATGCGCTCCGGGCACACGTTCTTCACGAGGTCCATCACGGTCTTACGCTGCTGCGGGTCGTCGCTTGTTGTCACGCAGTCCTTCGGTTTGTTGAGCAGCACGTACACCTTCTTCTCGAGTGTTACGGGCTGGTCGTGGAATTTTATCTCGTCTGTGCGCTTGATCTTGGTGCCGAGCTCGGTCACTACCTCTCCGTTCACAGTAACCACGCCTGCCTGGATGAACTCGTCAGCCTCACGGCGCGAGCAGATACCTGCGTTGGCGAGGAACTTGTTCAGACGAAGCGGTTCGTTCGGATCGTAGTTCTCCTCCTTGTACTCAATGCGCTTTTTCATGCTATACTTTGCGTTGGGGTCGTAGCCCGGTGTGCGCTGACGCTGCTGGTAGCCACCCTGATTGTAGCCGCCCTGCTGTCCGTAGCCGCCGCGGTTGTAACCGCCGCGCTGCTGATAGCCACCCTGCTGTCCGTAGCCACCGCGCTGCTGATAGCCACCCTGCTGACCGTAGCCACCACGCTGCTGATAGCCACCCTGCTGACGTTGACCGTAGCCACCGCGCTGCTGATAGCCGCCTTGCTGACGTGGCTGATATCCGCCCTGCTGCTGTTCGCCGTCCTGATTGTAGCGTGGGCGATAGCCCTGCTGACGCGGCTGGTATCCGTTCTGCTGCTGTTCACCGTCCTGGTTGTAGCGTGGACGATAGCCGCCCTGAGGACGCTGCTGATAGCCGCCACGGTTGTAACCGCCCTGCTGACGTGGCTGGTAACCGCCCTGCTGACGTGGCTGATAGCCGCCCTGCTGTTGTGAGCCGAGACCTGCGCCGAAGCCTTCCGGACGGAAGCCACCGTCTTCGCTCTGTGATGAGGCTGAAGCCGAGTGCTGTGTGTGAATACGCGGGCGACGTCCCGTCACGCTGCGATACTCTTTCTGATAGTTTCCTGCGGCACGGCCGTAGCTCTCGCTATTGCCAGTAGTCTGATCCGCTGTGTTCTGTTCCTGATTCTTTACGTTTTCTGAATCCATAGTTACTTGTTGGTTTTTATTGTTTATGTATATAGCCTCACGGCTATCGTCGAATTATATTGGGGGGATTTAAATGCCTGTGTAGTTCATTGGTGTGATAGCCATCAATTCCGCCTTCACAGCGTCGCTCACGTTGAGTGTCTGTATGAACTCGTGGATGGTCTCCTCGGTCATGTGCTTGTTGGTGCGTGTGAGTGCCTTCAGTGCCTCGTACGGATGCGGATAAGCCTCGCGGCGAAGTATTGTCTGTATAGCCTCTGCCACTACTGCCCATGTGTTGTTGAGGTCTTCCTGCAGCTTCTCCTCGTTGAGGATGAGCTTGCGCAGGCCCTTGAGTGTGCTCTCTATTGCGATTACGCCGTGGCCGAACGGTACGCCCACGTTGCGCAGCACGGTAGAGTCGGTGAGGTCGCGCTGCAGACGGCTCACGGGGAGCTTCTGTGCGAGGAACTGCAGCACGGCATTAGCCATGCCGAGGTTACCCTCTGAGTTCTCGAAGTCGATTGGGTTCACCTTGTGTGGCATTGCCGATGAGCCAACCTCGCCAGCCTTGATCTTCTGCTTGAAGTACTCCATTGAGATGTACATCCAGAAGTCGCGGTCGAGGTCGATGATGATTGTGTTGATGCGGCGCATTGCGTCGAATACAGAACCGAGGCAGTCGTAGTTGGAGATCTGTGTAGTGAACTGCTCGCGCTCCAGACCGAGCTTCTCGCTCACGAAGCGGTTGCCGAACGCCTTCCAGTCGTACTCGGGGTAGGCTACGTGGTGGGCGTTGTAGTTGCCGGTGGCTCCACCGAACTTGGCGGTGAGGCGGCACTCCTTCAGCTGGCGCAGCTGCTCCTCCAGACGATATACGAACACCATCACCTCCTTGCCCAAGCGTGTGGGCGATGCCGGCTGTCCGTGGGTCTTGGCGAGCATTGGCACTGCTGCCCACTCCTCTGCATACTGGCGGAGCTGTGCGATTAGCTCCTCGCAGAGCG
>OHJK01001477.1_pt1 | contig 11595 bp, 7 predicted proteins | sample 1568541 | NCBI WGS metagenome assembly OHJK01 (sample SAMEA3879535, study PRJEB24766) | human gut metagenome | biome: human-associated habitat; feature: feces | place: USA | collected 1985/1987
CGTACAGTCTGGCCCGAAGCTGAACTTCTTACCGCCTGTCCTGCGGAAGAACTTGTGCGGATCGCCTGGCTGGAAGATGCGCTGCGTACCGCCGTGCCGCTTGCCGAGCCACTTGAAGTGCGTACACTGGAAGCTGAAACCCTTCTGACAGAAGTCATTGACATGCCATTGCCTCTTGTCGATGTCGTCGCTGTGCCGGAGGCTCTCCTGACGGATGATGACGAGCCGGCATTTCTTCTGACTGTGGAAGATGCTACGCCCATTCCGTTTCCTCTGCTGCTTTCGGTCAGGCCTCTGTTGCCATAGTAGTAACTGTCCCTTCCGTGTCCGAAGCCATGGTCGTACCAAGGACCGCACCAGTGGTCATGGTAATAATGGTGGTGATGGTAATACCACGGGTCGTGGTACCAGCTGTAGCCCCAGCCGTAGTAGCCTGGACGTCCCCAGTACCATGGATTGTACCACGGGTCTCTCCAGTACCAGTCGTCCCACCATATGCTTGAGTAGTACCAAGGATCCGCGCCCCAGTACCAGCTGGACCAATAAGGGCGGTAATACCATGAGCCCCAATATGTTCCAGGCCAATATGATGATGCCCATCCTGCCGCATATCCTGCTGCGAATCCGTCAGGGTACAGTGAATATGCAGGTGTGTTGGTGACAGTGACTACGGTGCTGTTGTCCTGTTTGTTGAACTTCAATGTGGCTGAAGTGTTTTCCGGAATGAACAGCGTGTCTGTTTCTCCTGCCTTGAGGAACAATGTCGAGTTCTCCGTCTCCTTTACGAGTTCGTTTACTTTGTTGCGGGACGCAAGAACATCCGCTTTAGTTTCGGTTTTAGCAGGTCTGCTGTAGAATCCGTCCTGATATTGCTGGCTTGAAGCGTATTGCGATGCGGAACCGCAACCGGCCAATGCCAGGAATGCTCCGGAAAGAACCAAGATGTTTGTTTTCATAATCGGACCTCCTAGTTATATAAATAATTTGTATCTTTGTGCGCTGCATTGCAGCGATGGTATGTCTGCAATATTCATACCTCGCCGATGCTCGCATGTTAAATGCAAATATATGAATGTTATTGCATAAAGAAACCAAAAAATAAAATAAACTAACAAAAGATGGCAGATCAGATAACCAAAAGGTCAGACAACTACTCTCAGTGGTATAACGACCTGGTAGTTAAAGCGGACCTTGCAGAGCAGTCACCTGTAAGGGGATGTATGGTAATCAAGCCTTATGGCTATGCTATATGGGAAAAGATGCAGCACGTGCTGGACTCGAAATTCAAGGAAACAGGCGCAGTCAATGCTTATTTTCCGTTGTTCATTCCCAAGTCTTTCTTCAGCCGTGAGGCTGAGCATGTCGCAGGCTTTGCGAAGGAATGTGCGGTAGTGACACATCACAGGCTCATGAATGACCCTGAAGGCAATGGCGTGGTAGTGGATCCGTCATCGAAACTTGAAGAAGAACTGATAGTGCGTCCGACATCCGAGACCATTATCTGGAGTACATACAAGAACTGGATCAAATCATGGAGGGATCTTCCTATCATGTGCAACCAGTGGGCCAATGTCGTCAGATGGGAGATGCGTACCCGTCTGTTCCTCCGTACCGCAGAGTTCCTCTGGCAGGAAGGCCACACGGCTCACGCTACATCACAGGAGGCTCAGGAAGAGGCAGTGAAGATGGTCCATGTCTATGCTGACTTTGCCCGCAACTATCTGGCTCTCCCGGTCATTGTAGGCCACAAGAGTCCTAACGAGAGATTCGCCGGCGCATTGGATACCCTCACTATCGAGGCGATGATGCAGGACGGAAAGGCTCTGCAGTCAGGTACTTCACATTTCCTCGGCCAGAACTTCGCCAAGTCGTTCGATGTGCAGTACACCGACAAGGAAGGCAAGCAGCAGTATGTGTGGGCTACATCCTGGGGCGTTTCCACCCGTCTTATGGGTGCGCTCATCATGGCTCACGGCGATGACAACGGTCTGGTTCTTCCTCCGGCTCTGGCTCCGATTGAAGTGGTGATGGTTCCTATCTACAGAAGCGAGGAGGAGCACAATGCTGTTCTCGACAAGATGAATGAAATCAAGAAGGCTCTTGAGGCTGCCGGCCATACTGTGAAGATCGATGACCGTGACACATTGCGTCCGGGCTTCAAGTTCGCTGAATGGGAACTCAAGGGAGTGCCTGTAAGGCTCGCCCTCGGTGCACGTGACCTGCAGAATGATACGGTGGAGGTGCACCGCCGCGATACACTTGAGAAGAAGACGGTTTCGTTGGAGGGCATTGACAAGTATATCGAGGACCTGCTCGTGGATATTCAGAACAATATCTATCAGAAGGCGTTGGATTTCAGAAACTCACGTATCGAGAAATGCGATTCCTGGGAGGAGTTCAAGGAGAAGATCACTCAGGGCAAGTTCCTGCTCTGCCACTGGGACGGTACTGCCGAGACTGAGCAGAAGATCAAGGATGAAACCAAGGCTACCATCAGATGTATTCCTGTAGATAGCGTCGTATGTAAGGAAGAGGGCACGGATATCTATTCCGGCAAGCCTTCACACGAGAGAGTTGTATTTGCTATCGCTTATTAGTGAATATTTTATGAGGAAGAGAATCCTTTTGATGTGCTTGTCCGCATTGGCATTTACATCTGTATATGCACAGGATGTCACTGATGCGCAAAAGGCTGCTGAAGAGGCTGCCAAGGCGATTGCGGGCGCTCCTGAAGCTGTAGTTAAGACACCTAAACCGAGATATTGGACGAATTCCCTTCTTACGAAACTGGATTTCGGACAGACAAGTCTGACGAACTGGGCTGCCGGCGGTTATAACAACGTGACACTGAAGTCTTTCATTGACGCGAATGCGAACTACAAGAAGAAAGACCTGTTCTTCAACAACCGACTTCAGCTCGATTACGGTTTCCTGTATTCTGAGGACAAGCCGTTCATACAGAAGAGCGATGACCGTATGTATTATGAGGGCAAGTTCGGCTACAAGGCTTTGCAGACATTGAACTATTCCGCTCAATTCAACTTCAAGTCACAGTTCTCGAACAGTTACAACTATCCTATGCCCTCCAAGCCGGCCGGTGCAGCTGACGATTGGGAGCCTGGCAAGTCCGACTGGAAGCAGTGCAGAAAACTCAAGTCCGGTTTCTTCGCTCCTGCCTATACCAACATCGCGCTCGGTATTGACTGGGTTCCTACCAAATGGCTTACTGTCAACGTCGCTCCTCTTACAGGAGGTTTCGTGGTCGTTACGGATGAGAGTCTGAGGAAGTCCTACAGTATGGAACTCAAGAAGAAATACGAGAGTCTGGATGCGCTTTCCAGTGCTGATGCAGCTGCTCTAGTAGGGGATGAGAAAGCACGTTACGAGGCCTTTGTCGCTGCCAAGACTTCCGGTGACGCTTATCGTTCGGCAAGATTCGAGTTCGGTGCGCAGATAAAGATCGATGGAAAGCTTCAGATCAATGACAATTTCAAATATACTTCACAGTTGGTGCTGTTCTCTGACTATCTCGACAAGCCGCAGAATATCCGTGTGAACTGGGATAACAGGTTTGACTGGCAAATCGCCAAGTATTTTTCATTGACTGTGACCACCAACCTCATCTATGATGACAAGGTCCTGGTGAAGACTGAGAAGACATTGAAGAAATATCCTGATGGACGTAAGGCGGTACAGTTCAAGGAGTCATTGGCATTCGGCTTCTCATATACGATCGCTTCAAGACCGAGGTAACAGGCAATATGATGATTCAGAAATCATTTGACAGAACGATAGTGGGGCTGGTTCCGGAAAAGGAAACAGCCCTTCTTGCAGTAAGCGGGGGCATTGATTCCATCTGCCTTGCTTCATTGTTCCTGAACAGTTCCGCAGGACGGAGGTTTGCTGTGGCGCACTGCAATTTTCATCTCCGTGGTGAAGACAGTGATTCGGACGAGGCGCTTGTGGCTGCCTGGTGCGGGCGGAACGGTGTGCGATACCATAAGGCGGATTTCGATACGGAGCAGTACGCGTCGTCCCATAATGTCAGTATTGAAATGGCTGCGAGAGAACTCAGATATGACTGGTTCGCGTCGTTATGCAAGGACAATGGATACTATGGAGTGGCTGTCGCGCACAATGCAAATGACAATGCTGAGACATTGATTCTGAATCTTTTACGTGGAACAGGACTGCGCGGAATTACCGGTATGCAGGTGGAATCCGTAGTTCCTGTGACCAGGGATGAATTGTCAGGTGTGCGCCTGTTGAGGCCGATGTTGTCTTTCAGTCGTAAACAGATTGAGGAATATGTGGCTGCCAATTCTCTGGAGTATCATGATGACAGGACCAATGCTGAAACTGTCTATAAGAGGAACCGTATAAGGCATCTTGTTTTCCCTGTTTTTGAGAGTCTGAATCCGTCGTTCCTTACAACTTTTGCCCGGGAGATGAATGCGTTTTCCGAGGTGCAGGAGATTGCGGATGATTATTTCATTTCTGTGCGTGAAAGTGTCTGCGAGCCTGCCGGAAAGGATGACCTGCTTCGTGTCAATGCAGTAAGGCTTTGTCATCTGAAGCATTATAAATATGTGCTGTACAGGCTGTTGGAAGCGTATGGCTTCAGAGACAGGCTCCTTGAACCGGTGGTGCGTCTGCTTGAAAGCGGCAAGACGTTTTCCGGTAAGGTGTTCGAGGCGCCGGGCTACGAGCTTATTACGGCAGGGGAGTACCTGATTGTCAGAAAGGCCGACCGGGTAGTGCCGGACAGTCCTGTTGTAAGTGAACGCGCTGATGCTCATGGGGATAGGACTAATCTGCGGGGTGATCTGCGGGGTGGTGTGACGGTTGGTACGCCTGTCGGTGTGCAGGTCGGTAAGCGGGGCAGTGTGATGGTTGGTAATTGGGGCGGTACGCAGAACGGTGCACAGGTTGATAATCAGGGAGGTACTCCTGGCGTTGCTCAGGTTGATAAGCAGGGAGGTACTCTGGATGGTGCTCAAGTTAATAAGCAGGGCGGAGAATCTTCGCCGGTTGCGTCTGAGAATCACGGCTTGGGGGAGTGCTTCGGATTGGCCGGTCTAGACTCTGCGTCAATCACGTCCTCTTTTGTTGGGTCTGGCTTGTCATACAGCGGATTGGTCGGACGAGGCTCTGCCCACAGGTTACGCGGTACATTGATGACTGGCGGAACAGTGATAAACGAGAATGAGGCCTGCTCGGTGGTCCGCACGACCGGCGAATATGTTTTCGATGATTTTCGTGTCAATGTCTCTGTTTCCGAAGCAGGCGCGGACCCGGTAGCGGATGCCAAGTCATTGGCCCGAGAAGGGATTGCGGCATTTTCGTCAGAAGCATTGACCTTACCGTTCCTGTTGCGCGGTTGGCAAAATGGGGACTGGATGCGTCCTGTCGGGCTCAATGGCAAGAAAAAGCTCAGCGATATCTTTACAGGTCTGAAAATGAACATTGAAGAAAAGTCCCGTGCTCTGGTCATTGTCCTGCCCGGTTCGGCAGGCGAGGGGGCGGAGAGCGGAGACTCGTCCAGTGATGTTTCTGATAGTGAAGCTTCGAGGAGAGGGACGGATAACATTGGCACTGATGCGGTTCGAGGCGTGCGGGTGGCCGGCGTCTGCGGCTACGTTTCCGGTCGGTTCTTTTTCCGCGTCGATGAGTCTGTCAGGGTTACTCCGACCACTGCTTCTATACTGAAACTATATCTTCGTGCTTTGGAGAACGTTTGATGTGGAATGTGGCTCGGAACGGTGGTGTGGAATATGGTTGATAACTTTGACGTGGAATGCTCTAGAGAACGGTTACGTGAGATATGGTGGATTACTTTGATGTGGAATGCTCCAGAGAACGGTTACGTGAGATATGGTGGATTACTTTGATGTGGAATGCCCAGTGAACGGTGACGTGGAATATGGTGGAGAACGGTGATGTTGGGGCGCAACGCGTAATCCTCTGATTATCAATGGTTAAGCCACTTTCAGAGTTGGTGTTTTTGCAACTCTGAAAGTGGTTATTTCGCTGAGCATCAACGCTTTACGCGCTGCGCCTAATGTATCGTCCTGAAAAAAGTTTACCGAAATTTAACAACAAGTAGTTAGGACAAAAGTAGAACAACCTGCATTTGCACGAATAGTATAAAACATTGACACATAGCGCATTAGCAATTAGAATCAAAGCCAGGTTGCATGAAAAAATGGGTAACCTGGCTTTCATAAACTTCTGCAATCAATTGACAATCAGCAATATCCACAAAATGTCAACATGCAGGTTGTTCGAAAAATTCACAGCGACGTCACGCCAGTGTTTAGGACAACTCCTAAACAAAGCAAAGAGGCCAGTCCGAAAGAGCGCCTCTAAAAGGCACGTGCAGCAGCAAGAAGCCCCCGTGAGGACCAGGCCCTCCTGCTTCGCAGGCAACTCCCTCTAGTGCCGAGGGCGGCAAGTCCTCACGGAGGCAACCTTGTTGCTGCTGTCCGGTCACTGTTCAAAAGGAGCAACAAGGCATCATCAGATGCCGGCCGAAGAACAGCGAAGCGGTGGCCATGCGCTCTGGTGCGCACGAAGGCCTGATGTGCCCCCTTGAAAAGGGGGTTAGGGGGATTGAGATAAGTGGGCTCTTGCCGCTGACTGGCTTTTGCGGCTTTCATGTGTTGATTGAAATGAAATTTCGGTACGAGAGAATGATTTTTCGTTCCTACGCGCAAACAAAAAACTTTTCAGGTAAGGTGCAATGGTTTTATCGAACCAATGAGCATATCGCCAATACGGTAAAAGCTCTTGTAGCTTATTGAGGTATAAGTTATTATATGGATTTAAACCTGTTTCTCAATATGCTCACTCCCATAAAAAAACAGGGAGATGAGCATATTTACACTCTGCTTTAAAACGACATAATCAATTGGATGTCAGTTCATTATGCAGGTATTCGCAGGCTCGTCTGGTTGCTCATTAGTTCAGAAATTACCGGAATTTACCCGTGGCGAACGCTCCAGCCGTAGAGGATGCTTTTATCTTCAACAAATCGTCAGACTACGCATCCCAGATGGAATGCGGTCATGGGCGCATCGAGACGCGGGAATGCAGGATTCTGCCCGCAGACGCTGTCGAGGATGAGAAAATCCGAACCAGATGGAACGGGCTGAAGACCATTGTCGAAATAACATCCACAGTGGACTACGGAAACCGCACGGCTGTAACGAAAAGGTATTACATAAGCGACGAGGACTATCCCAAAGCTGCGTACTACAATATGTTGGCACGAGGACACTGGACTATTGAGAACAACCTGCATTGGATGCTGGATGTTACGTTCAAAGAGGATGCATCAAGGGCTCGCAAGGGTTATGCTGCCGAAAATCTCTCTCTTGTTAGAAAACTCGCTCTGCAGATTGTAAAACAGCACAATGCTAAAAATTGATGCGGTTGCCCTGGATATTTTTATTTAATTTTGAAAGACGCCTATTTATTATCACATTTACGAAAATCTTAGTAAAAATTTTACGAACAATTTCGTAACGAATAATTTCGTATATAGGTAAGTGTTTGATATACAAATAGATATTATAAAAATATTGACAATCCTTTCAAATATGGAACAGTTGTTGCCGGCGAATATTTCACTGACAGAACTAAAGAAGTGTCACCAAGAACATCGCAACTCGTCTTAAAGTCAGCGCGAATCTCGTGCGAGTCGAGACGCGGTCTCATTTCCGTTCGGACTTTACCGTAATGAGGAAAAAACATTTGAAATGTTTTGGATAATCGGAAGGATGGAGTAAATTTGTCGAAATGCCTGTGAGTTTCAATGTGACTCGTATGGTGGTGAAAGAAAACCAATAATATCATTATAATATGGAACGGAAACATATCGTCCTTCTGCTGGAGGGGGGGGGAAGGTATTTCATTAACAGCCAATCAATTACATCGTAATTACCTTGCGATTACTTTGGCCGGTCTTGTCGCCCTACTCAAAACATCAGTCTTTGGAGCCATAATTTTCATAGTTGTCGGCTTGTCTTCCTGCAAGAAAGAGATTGTCGGACCGGACAATAATTCTGGAACGCCTGACACTCCTACAAGCGAATACATAGTCAGCAATCTGTCGATGAGCATCCCTGCTGAAGGGGGCGATTGTTCTTTCTCATTCAAGACTACGTATACATGGACGGCTTCGGTGATAAACGGACGTGCAGACGGGTGGTTGACCTTTTCACCTACTAGCGGAATGTCCGGTAATGTCACGGTAATGGTCACGGCTTCCAAGAACGAAGGCTATGAGGACCGTTCCGCGACTCTGCGCATTGTTTCGGGCAAGAACACCACGGACCTCCTGATTACCCAGAAGCAGAAAGATGCTCTTCTGGTTAACGCTACCAAATATGAAGTCCCTGAGGACGGTGGAGATATTTCGATAGAGGTCAAGTCCAATGTGAATTATGATTATACGCTGGAGGATGCCGACGGATGGCTCACCGAGAACACCGCGAAGACCAGGGCGATGGAGACCAGGACATTGTCCTTTGTCGTGTCTCCGAACGAGTCCACGGACAGGCGCGAAGGCCGGATAGTGTTTACTGACGGCAATCTGAAGGAAGTCGTTTCTATATATCAGGGGGCAGCCAAGGCCCCTGAAAAACTCGATCCGCGTATTCTTCTGTCTAAAAAGGATATTACGATAGAGTCGAAAGGCGGAACCGTGAAAGTCGAAGCGGTATCAGGCAAGAATGTATCCATAAAGATACCTGAGGGGTATGGCTGGATCCAGGAGGGAAACAAGGAATCCACGAACACATTTTATCTGACGGTATCGGAGAACAGTTCTCTTGACAACCGCGAAGGGTTCGTGTCGTTTACGGATGCGGAAAGCGGTTTCTCCGAGAACGTAAATATTCTCCAACTCAGTAAAGATGCCATTGTCGTGTCGAAATCCAGTTATTCTTTCGGTCTTGAGGGCGGCACACTGGCCATGGATGTCGTGTCCAATATGCAGGTGAACGCATCTTCCGATGCGGATTGGCTGAGTCTCGCAAAAAGCAAGGCCGTAGATTCCCAATTGGTGTTCAGCATTGCTGGCGCGGAAGCCGGAACGGACAGGACCGGTATCATTACTTTGAGAAGCGGCTCTGCCGTTCAGAAGATATCTGTGCGCCAATTCCCGATGGACAGTCCGATTGTCTTCGAGTGCAAAGCGGTTAAAGACCGGCTTGTGGAGCTGTTTGATGCTGATTGCGACGGCGAGTTGTCCTATAAAGAGGCTGCTGAGGTTACTACGTTGATGAATGTGTTCACTGATAGCGGGGAGCCCTTAGTGAATCTAAATTCAATAACAGCATTTGATGAACTGCAATATTTTACAGGTTTGAATGAGATTGCACCTTATACATTCTGTGGGGCGAACAATCTGAACAAGGTCACATTGCCTCCAGGCATCAAAGTGATAGGTGCAGGTGCTTTCTCTGCGGTACAATTAGGTATGGAAAGCTACGAACAAGGCGTAAGGGGGCTTGATACTATTATCCTTCCTGAAGGACTCGAAGAGATTGGGCGATATGCATTCGCAGGACGTCCATTGAGCAATGGTGTGGTGTTTCCTTCCACGTTGAAAACGATTGAGCACGATGCATTTCGTAAATGTTGCTATTATCCAAATGGAAATGCTTATGATGTCAATGTGAAATGCATTGGTCTTAAAAAGATAGTTCTTCCGAAAACAGTGGAACGGATTGATTATGCAGCCTTTGAAGGTTGTCAAGCATTGGAATCAGTAGAAATCCCTTCATCAATAAGGAATATATCTAGTGCTTTTGAACAATGTATTCGTTTGAAATCCATCTCCGGCTCTGCTTTGAGTAAAGATGGAAGTGCCGTCGTTAATCGTGATGGGGTGTTATTGTTCTTGATCGGCGGAAAGAAGAATGATTATTCCATCCCGGAGGGTGTCAGAAGGGTGTCGCCTAGTTGTAATATTCTCTACTTGAATGATGGGGTTATAACATGTTCTCTCGGCACTCCGAGACTTCTTAATATTGACGGAACACCCCTTACTAGAGAAGAACAGGATCTGTACGCGATGAAAACTCTGTCAATTCCATCTTCATTTGAAAGGCCTGCCAATAATGAGCGATTATTTGGAATGATGACCTATCCCCTAAAATTTAAAGGCGCTAATGTAACTCCTGACGGGAAAGGACTTGTAATAGATAATTGTCTTATTACGGTGGCTATAGCTGCTGAAGATGGATTTGCGATTCCTTCCTATGTGACAGAGATAGCTTATAGAGCATTTAGCTCCACTAAAATCAAGAAAGTAATCATTCCTGATTCTGTTTGTGAGATTGGCGAATATGCATTTGCTTCTTGTGACTCCTTGAAGTCAGTAAAACTTCCTAAGAAATGTACAAGAATTGTTAGTGGTATGTTTAATGGTTGTAAAAATCTCATAAATATCGATGGTATAGAGAATGTGACAGAGATTGGGGATCGTGGACTTTATGATTGCGTAAAATTATTGGCAAGATTCAAGGTTCCAGCATCGGTCAAGCAATTGGGAAATTCGAGCCTCTCCGCGAGTCGAAGTGTTATTGAATTCCAATCACTGGTTCCTCCACGTATTGTTAATCCTGACAATAAGAATGGTGCTCCTACTTTTGATCCTGGGGCAATAATATATGTCCCAGATATTGCATATAAGCGCTATCATGAGGCAAACTATGGTTGGAATAATATTGAGACAAGAAAATTATCTGAATTATATGCAACTCCAGTATTTCATACGCGCGAATTTGATAAACAATATTCTTTAGGAGAGAATCGTCATGTGCTTAGAATTACAGAAGAAGGAAAGGACGAAGATGAGTACCACTATGATTTTATCAAGGTAGAAGCAGGCTCGTTCAAACGTAAAGCGCCAGTACCCCCTTCGGAGACAGTGACAGTCAATATCACAAAGGACTATTATATAGCAGCGACTGAATTTCCTCAATGGCTATGGATAGATGTGATGCATTTTAATCCGAGTGAATTTACTAACACCTACTTATTAAATACAGATCTTCCTAAGGGAGAATCGGACTTTAGACCAGTAGAACGTGTTTCTTGGGAAGAGTGCAATGCTTTTCTTCAGGAATTCAATAAGTTGACAGGACTTTCTATGCGTTTGCCAACCGAAGCAGAGTGGGAATATGCCGCACGGGGAGGAAAATATAGTCGGGGCTATGCTTATTCCGGTTCAAATGAATTAGGATACGTAGCCTGGTGTCAATATAATAGTGACAATGTGACACATCCTTGTGGCTTGAAGATATCAAATGAATTGGGTTTATACGATATGCATGGTAATGTGTGGGAATATTGTCTGGATTTTTACGAAGATTGGGATTCAGCAGCTAAGGTGCCTTCTGGTGATGATCCTATTGGCCCGGAAGCGACTGATAGTCCTAAGAGCCATGTGGAAAGAGGTGGCGATTATAGATATTCAATGGATAGATATTCTAATTCCGACGGATTTATAGGAATACATAAAAACCGTTGCTCCGGTTGGCAGAATGTCGGTTTTCGTCCAGCCATATAGCCCTGCCATTATCT
>OHJK01001479.1_pt1 | contig 11592 bp, 6 predicted proteins | sample 1568541 | NCBI WGS metagenome assembly OHJK01 (sample SAMEA3879535, study PRJEB24766) | human gut metagenome | biome: human-associated habitat; feature: feces | place: USA | collected 1985/1987
GTCTATGGCGAGAGCGAATTGGAGAAGCTGCTGTGAGCCGTCTCTCCCATTTTATTTTCCGCCAAAGGCGCACAAGTTTTGGATTTACATTTGGTAGAAATACAGGTATAATATGACCAGCAGCGTTGATATGTGCGGCGACGGGAGCTCCCGTCATTCCGTGGGTACCCACGGAATGACGCCGCCTGTATGCTATGGGAGAATTAAAGGAGGAATGAACAATGAAGAAACGCGTAGTGGGCATATTTTTTGCGGTGGTGCTGTGCTTGACGATGGTGCCCGTTTCTGCTTTTGCAGAGCAAAAGACGACCATTACCACGGTGGGTGAGCTCTTGCAGTTTGCAAAAGCGGTGGACAATGGCGAATATGATGACAAAACAGATGCAGTCGTGTCGCTTAATGCCGATTTGGATTTAGCAGGCGTTGCGTGGACACCGATCGGCAGCGTCTTTGACGGCGACGGGAATTTGCTGCATTACTTCAGCGGCAAATTTTACGGAAACGGGCATACGATTTCCAATTTAGATTTTTCCGAAAACTACGGAAAAGCAGAGTATCCGTCTTTCGGATTCTTCAGTGAGATTTATGGTGCGGAAGTCTCTGGCTTGACCGTTCAGGGAAAAGTTGATGTTTCTAATGCCAACTATACCCTTTTTGGTACGATTGCGGGCGTTGCAGCAGATAGCAAAATTTCTGACTGCGTTTCAGACGTATCATTCACGGATACAGATAAATATATTAACGGTACCGTGGCTTTGTGCGGATATGCGATAAATAGCACGGTTGAATACTGCCAAAACAAGGGAAATTTTTCAATAATGGCGGATACCACCCAATTTTGGATGGGCGGTATCGTAGGTCTTGCGGAAAACAGTACCGTACAGTATTGTGCCAATACAGGCGATATGACCTCTTGGACACCCCACACCGGCGGAATTGTTGGACAGCTGATTGGGAGCGCAAAGGTCATAAATTGTTATTCTACCGGGAAAATGGTTCCCCTTGGCAAAGGAACTACAGATTTCGGCGGCATTGCAGGCGCAGTTGGAGCTGGTACAGAAATCAGACATTGTTATTTCGCTGGTGAAGTGGATTTATCCCAATATACTGCTACTACACCTTACAAGCGTTTGGGTGGTATTGCAGGCGGCGTTTCTTCTGATACACCGGCTTTTGAGAACAATTATTTCATTGAAACAGAAAATGTTTCCGCTTGCAGTAAGTATACGGGAGCTGGTACGGCAAAGTCCCTTGCATATATGAAAACTGAGGATTTCTTTAATGAGATTACTGCTGCTGGCGGTAATTATCGATTTAATTCTAATGGCACACCGCTTCTGCCGGAGCACAAGTATCCGACGTTAGAGGAAACGCGCCGCACCTATCACAAGACCACGACCGCTACGGAGGACGAGGAAAAGATCAATGCACCCAAGACCTTCGATGCAGGCGTGGGAGTGTATGCCGTGAGAGCGGTGCTGTCTCTGACCGGGATGGTCTACGTGAGTAAGAAGAAATCTTGAGAGCACAAAAAAGAAATCCCTTTCGGGATTTCTTTTTTGTTGGGGGACGGATTCCCGAGCCAGTGACTTCGGTCACTGGCTCGGAATGACAGATAAAAAGAAACCGGCGAAGCCGGTCTCTTTTTATACCTTTGGTGTCACCACTCCAGATTCTGCTCCGTTTCCTTGCTGAACACGTGCGCCACGTTGCCGCCGAAGATGAGGTTGACCTCGCTGCCCATGGGGAAGTGGGCGGCGTTGCCGTTGGTGGGCACGATGACCACCACGTCATGGCCGTGGGTGGAGATGTGGAGGTGCACGGAGGAGCCCATCAGCTCGCTGACGTCCACGGTGCCCTTGACACCGTCGGCGCAGAGCATGATGTGGTCGGGGCGGACGCCCAGCACGATGTCCTGCTCCGGCACGTCCTTGGCGTGGAGCCGCGCCTGCTTCTCGTCGGAGAGCACCACGTTGAGCCCGTCGATGGACACGGCGTACTTGCCGTCGCCGTTTTTCACCAGCCGCGCATCGAAGAGATTCATCTGGGGCGTGCCGATGAAGCCCGCCACGAACAGGTTGGCGGGGTGGTCAAAAACCTCCTGGGGCGTGCCGATCTGCTGGATGAAGCCGTCCTTCATAATGACGATGCGGTCACCCAGCGTCATCGCCTCCGTCTGGTCGTGGGTGACGTAGATAAACGTGGTGTTGATGCGCTGGCGCAGCTTGATGATCTCGGCGCGCATCTGGTTACGCAGCTTGGCGTCCAGATTGGACAGGGGCTCGTCCATAAGGAACACGGCGGGGTCGCGGACGATGGCGCGGCCGATGGCCACGCGCTGCCGCTGACCGCCGGAGAGTGCCTTGGGCTTGCGGTCGAGGTACTGGGTGATGTCCAGAATCTCAGCGGCCTCCCGCACCTTTCTGTCGATCTCGTCCTTGGGCAGCTTTTTCAGCTTCAGGGAGAACGCCATGTTCTCGTACACGGTCATGTGGGGGTAGAGGGCGTAGTTCTGGAACACCATGGCGATGTCCCGATCCTTGGGCTGGAGGTCGTTGACCACCACGCCGTCGATCTCCACGGTACCCTCGGAGATTTCCTCCAGACCCGCGATCATCCGCAGGGTCGTGGATTTGCCGCAGCCGGAGGGGCCGACGAAGACCACAAATTCCTTATCCTTGATGTCCAGGTTGAAATCGTGAACGGCCACGACCTTCTTGTCGTAGACCTTCTTGACGTTGGTTAATTTTACAGATGCCATAGCTTTCCTCTCTCCTTATCCTTTCACGGCGCCGCCGGTGACGCCTTCCACATAGTACCTCTGCAGGAGCATGAACAGGATGGTGACGGGAAGCGCCACCACCACGCCGCCTGCGCAGAACATGGTATAGTTGGTGGCAATCAGGGTCTTCGAGGAGATCCAGTATTGCAGACCCACCGCCACATTCATGCCCACCTCCGTATTGTGGGAGATATACTTGGCAAACATGAAGTCGGCCCACGGAGCCATGAACGCAGTGAGAACGGTATAAATGACAATGGGCTTGGACAGAGGCATGATCACCTTGTAGAACACCTGAAAGCGGGAAGCGCCGTCCACCCGAGCCGCTTCGTCCAAGCTCTTGGGGATGGTGTCGAAGAAGCCCTTGGACACATAGTATCCCATGCCGGAGCTGGCGCAGTAGACGAGGATCAGTCCCGGCACGGAGTTGGCTCCCGTCAGCCCCATGCCGCTGAGAACCTTATACAGCACGATCATGGTGACGAAGCCCGGGAACATGCCCAGAACCAGGCAGGTGTTCATCAGCAGCTTTCTGCCCTTGAAGCGAAGCCGGGAGAGAACATAGCTGACGCTCAGCACCATAAGGGTTTGCAGCACCGCCGTAGCCAGGGCGGTGATCAGCGTATTGCGGAACCAAATGGGGAAGCTCGTTTTGGTCCACAGATTGATGTAGTTATCAAAGCCCCACTGCTTGGGGATGATGTAGCCCACACGTCCGGTGGATTCAGTCCGGAAGGACTCCAGCAAGATGCACGCAAAGGGCGTTAGCCAGATAATGGACATGAGGACAAGGATCACATAGAGCACAGTATTGGAAACGGTACTTTTCGTCCGGATTCCCATGTGAAATCGATTCCTGCTCATTACGAATAATCCTCCTCATTTCTGGTAGACGGGATCACGTTGTAGACGATCAGGGAAAGAACCGCGACAACAACGAAGATCATGATGGCAATCACGGCGGCCAGCTTATAGTTGCTGCTGACGCCGGTGGTAATGTTGAACAGCCAGGTGATCAGAAGATCCGTAGTTGTGGCACTGCCGCCGCTGGTTATAAGATCCGGACTTGCCGGGCGGCCGCTGGTCAGCAGATAGATTACGTTGAAGTTGTTGATATTGCCGATGAACTGGGTCAGCAGGTAGGGACCCGTGACGAAGAGCATGTACGGAAGCGTGATCTTCACATACTGCTGCCAGACACTGGCACCGTCAATTTTGGACGACTCGTACAGATCCTGCGGAATATTCATCAGAATGCCGGTGCTCACCAGCATCAGATAGGGGATACCGACCCAGATGTTGATTACGATGACGAGGATTCGGGCGGAGGTGGTATTCTCCCAGAAGCGGATGGCCTGATCGATAAAGCCCAGCTTCAGGAGCATGGCATTCACAACGCCGTTGGTATCGAAGAGCTTGGAGACATACAGCAGGGAAATGAACTGAGGCACCGCGATGGTCAGAACCAGAATGCCGCGCCAGAGCTTTTTGAAATGGATTCCCTTCTTGTTGATGAGGATCGCCACCAGCATTCCCAGGAAATAATTGGTGAATGTGGCAAAGAACGCCCACATCAGCGTCCACGAAAGGATTTCGCCGAAGGTGTAGCTGAGGTTCGCGTCCGCACTGCTGGAGCTGATCAGCTCGTTGAAATTGCTCAGCCCCACCCATGTAAAGAGGTTGCTGTAGCCGTCGTGAGCGCCGTCATAGTTGGTGAAGGCAACGAGGATCATGAACAGAATCGGGATTACCGTGAAGACAAGGATGCCCGTGATGGGCAGTGCCAGCAGCGTCTTGTGGAACTGATCGTCCAGCACGGAACGAAGGTCGTCCTTTCCGCTTTTGAGCTTCTTGCCCGTGGCAAGGATCTCCTCCGAGATCCGGTTCTGCTTCACGTTCAGCCGCCATGTGTAGACAAAAGCGATGATGAAGAGAATGGTCAGGAGGCCGTACAGCAGAATTTTAAAAGAGTCGTCGCCGTTGACCCGGACATAGGTGTCCAGCACCTCGTTGTATACCTCTCCGGGGGGCACATCGCCCAGCGTGCGGAACTTGCCCAGCCAGTAGCTGCCGGTTGTGACCATATAAACGATGAACACAGATTCAAAGACAAGGAACAGCAGTCCTCGCAGCACCTGACCCCGGGCAATATTGCCGAAGCCCATCACAAGGTAGGATACCTTTGTTTTCCAGCTGCCCCTTGTAAAGGTGGTGGCGCAATCCGTCAGCTCGTTTCGGATGCCCCTGAAAGCGCCTGCGATCCCGTTCCCGACGGCTTTGACCAAAGAGGCCAGCCAGCCGGGGATGCCGAGAACGAACAGGACAATGTTGTACCACAGACGCTGAAACGTGTTCAGCCTGAGGTATTCCAGATCCGTCAGTTTCTTCATGATCAATCGGGATAAACCTGCGTTTATCCGCCTACCTCCATTCTTTTTGGATTTGGCTGCCTCCGGGAACCGTTTTTTCGCTTTGGCGGGAAATGCTGCCCGCCCAAAAGCCGGTTGCGGAGGCGTCCATTTGTTTCCGGTGTTCCGCCCAAAAAGGAAGCCGGCGGTGCCGGGGCTCCTCCTTCTTCGGCGGGACACCGGGCCGGAACAGGGAGCACGCTCCGAATCCCGTCGGGACTCGGAAGGCAGCGGCAGAGGGACCTCAAAAGAGCCGCTCGGGCAAACCCGAGCGGCTCCCCCTCTCAGAACTCTATGTCACTGCGTTTGTGGATGGAAGCCTGCCTTATTCGGCGGGAACCAGCTCCACGGTGCCTTCTTCGCCGTTGAGGGTCAAACGGACTCTGTAGGTACCGGCGGTCTCGACCACGAAGTTATTGCCGTCGGTGCCGTAGGCAACGTCCCAGGCCTTGCCTTGACGAACCTTGAACTCAACGCCGGCATCCATCTGGTAGGCCTCATCGGTCAGCCAGCTGCCGTCGTCCTGCTTGGTCATGGGAAGATCCACGGACCAGCCGTCGCCGTTAATGGAGCCGATGACCGTAAAGGCCTCCCGCTCCTCGGCGGACATGGAGAACAGACCCTTAATGGAGGTCTCATAGCTCTCCAGCGCGGCCTTCAGCTCTTCGTCGGTGGTAGCCTCCTTGGCAGCGGTGGCATAAACCTTGGCGATATCCCACCAGGAGCCGTCAATCTGTCCCTGAGGCGTAGCATAGGCACTCTGAGCAGCCAGAGCGGCCAGAGCAGGATCACTGGCAACCTTTTCGGACTGCTGGGCAGCCTTGTTGGAGGGACCCCAGCCCACGGCGTCGAACCGGGCAAGCTGGCACTTCTCGTTGGTCAGGTACAGGGCAAGCTTCTGCAGAACGGCGGTCTTCACGGGATCAGTCTGGGGCTTGACACCCACCAGCTTGTTGCCGGAGAAGGAGCCAAGGTGGTAAGAGTTGCCGTCCACGGTGAAGCTGGGCAGATCGGTGCAGGCGTAGTTGTCGCCCAGAGCGGCCTTGGCGGCGCTGGTGCCCCAGGTGCCGACGATGACGACGGCGGCGGGGATGGCGGCGGAGAAGTCATCGGCAGAGCTGGAGCACTTGTAAGCGGTGGAGTTCAGCAGCTTCTTCATACCCTTCAGGGCGATAACGCCGTTGTCGGAATTGAAGTCGTCGTCAACGCTCTCGAAGCTCTTGCCGTCGGCGGACATGGTCCAGTTGGAGTGGCAGCCGGTAGCGAAGAAGAAGGCGACATTGTACCACGCGGAGGTCTCAAGCTCCATGGAGAAGCCGCGGCCGGCGGCCTCGCAGTCGGCAATGATGTCTTCCAGGCTGTCCACGTGCTCAGCGGGAATCACGCTGCTGTCGTAAATCATGAAGTAGCCGTTATCGGAGGTCATGGGATAGCACCACATATCGGAGCCGACGGTGGCGGCCGCAACGGCGCCGCTGTCGTTCAGCTCGGTGACTTCCGCGGCAGCCTTGGTGCCAAGCTTGGTCAGGGCGCCGGCCTGCACCAGACGAGCCAGCTGATCCTGCGCGAAGCAGAACAGGTCGGCGCCGTCCTCGACGGAGGTGATCATCTGGGTGGCGGAGTCGAGCTCGGTGACGCCCTCAATGGTGGCGTTGATGACGATGCCGGGGTTCTCTTCCATAAAGTCCTTGATCTGCTGCTCGGTCAGTTCCTTTACACCGGCCATCTCGGAGACCCAGACGGTGATGTCATAGGTGCCGTCCAGAGAATCGGCCGCGGCAGCGGCGGTGGGGTTGGCAGCGGCGGCGGTGCCGGCGGGGGTTGTGTTGCTGTTACCGCAGCCGGCAAACAGGCCAAGAACCATGCCGACAGTCAGAAGCAGCGCGAGAATCTTCTTCATTTTACATTTCCTCCTTGATATTATAAATTCGCTGGCTGATTCCGCAGACCGGAAAGCGCTTTCCATAGGGACGGACGGAACGGGAACATACCCGGGTATGTTCCCGTGTTCTCCAATTGGAATCGTTTCCAGAAAGCCGGAAAAAAACGGGGGGAGTGCTTAGAGGATTATTTTCTTCACACTTCCCTTTAAAAAAAGAATACTCGATTTTTCGTAACAAGTCAACCGCGCAGTGTGCATAAAAAGTTGCATCAGAAATTGTTGAAATTGCCAATGTCCTGGGGAAATGCCGCCGGCAACGCCCTCCCATGCGCTTCCCGGCTTGATTTCTTTCCGGTTTTCTCTTGATTCCCCCGCCGTTTTTTTCTATAATACATTTGCCGCTTTCCGATTCTCCCCGTACCGGAAGCGGAAAGACTACCCGCGGCGGAAGTCCGCGGTATTTCCACAGGAAACCATCCGAAGTCTTCCCGTGCCCCGCCATCCGCCCCTGTCCCGGCAGTTTCCGGTATTGGTCGGGTGATCCATACAAAAACAAAAAACGGAGGAATTGTTATGTCTGCATCCTGGCTTCGTGACGCCGTATTTTATGAAATATATCCGCAGAGCTTCCGGGACTCCAACGGAGACGGCATCGGCGACCTTCCCGGCATCACCGAAAAGCTGCCCTACGTGAAGAGTCTCGGCTGCAACGCCCTGTGGATCAATCCCTGCTTTGACTCTCCCTTCAAGGATGCGGGCTACGACGTCCGGGACTATAAGAAGATTGCGCCCCGCTACGGCACCAACGAGGATATGGCGCAGCTGTGCCGCCGCGCCCACGCGCTGGGGATCCGGGTTCTGCTGGATCTGGTTCCCGGCCACACCAGTGAAGAACACGAATGGTTCCGCAAGAGCGGCGAGGCCGAGCCAAACGAATATTCCGGCCGGTACATCTGGACGGATCATGCCTTTGCCGGGGGCGACGGTATGCCCTTCATCGGCGGCGAATACCCTCGCAGCGCCACCTATATCATCAACTTCTTCAAATGCCAGCCCGCCCTGAACTACGGCTACCGGGAACGCCGGGAACGCTGGCAGCAGAGCATCACCAGTCCTGACGCCCTTGCGACCCGGGAGGCCATGAAGGATGTGATCCGGTTCTGGCTGGATCTGGGCTGTGACGGCTTCCGGGTGGATATGGCGGAGTCTCTCGTGAAGAATGACGGCACGGAAAAGCTTGCCACCATGGAGATCTGGCGGGACATTCTGGGCGCCATTCACAAGGAATATCCGGATGCTGCCTTCGTTTCCGAGTGGAATCATCCGGACAAGGCTCTGCGCTGCGGCTTTGACATGGACTTTTATCTCAACTGGGACGGCAACGGCTACAGCACCATGATGCGGGACTACACCCTCCGGGACGGCTGCGGCAGCTACATCGGCAATACCGGCTTCTTCTCCCGGGATTCCGGCACCGACGTGAGCCGGTTCCTTGCGGACTACCTGCCCCAATATCACGACAGCCGCGACCACGGCCTCTGGTGCTTCATTACCTGCAATCACGATACCCCCCGTCCCGCCGCGGGGCTGACAGACGGGGAACGGCGGCTGGCCTTTGCGTGGATCTTCACGATGCCCGGCGCTCCCTTCCTGTACTACGGCGATGAGCTGGGCATGGACTATCGGGTCATCCCCACCAAGGAGGGCGGCTACCACCGCACCGGTTCCCGGACGCCCATGCAGTGGGATGCAGGCCCCAACCTCGGATTCTCCGAGGGCGCGGCAGAGGATTTGTACCTGCCTGTGGAAGCCGACGCGCGGCACACCGTGCAGGCGCAGGAGCCTGACGAGGATTCCATGCTCTCCCATGTCAAGCGGCTGATTGCCCTGCGTCACGCCGAGCCGGAGCTTCAGAACTACAGCCCGTTTGCCGTCTATGCTGCCCGCGGCCGCCTGTTTGCCTACAAGCGAGGGAGTCTGCTGGTCGCCATGAACCCCGGCAGCGGTGAGGAGACCTGTCAGCTGGACGGAGCCTATATCCCCCTCTTCACCGTCGGAACCCCCGCCATGGAGGGAGATACGCTGCATTTGCCTGCCCAGAGCTTTATCGTGCTGAAGCCCAAGGAGAAAGCCGCTCCTGCTCACGCTTAGGAAGCCTCTGATACCAGGGAAGTTCTGAATAAATCGGCTGCTGCCGGAGCGCGGGCAGGGTCTGGCTGAAAACCGTCATCATGCCAAAACAGCGAGGAATTTCCGCCTGCTGTGCACCATTTTTCCCTGCAATACACAAAGTATTCCCGCGAAAAAATGGCTTCATCAGACGGAAAATTCCTCGCTGTTGGTCATATTCCCGGTTTTTATACTATTTCCTGATTAAAATCAAAGATTTTAATCAGGAAGGCATCGCCTGATGGCGCTGCCGGTTTTGTGATTTATAAGGAAAGAAATCACAAAACAAGTCTCATATGAACTTCATGCCCTTCGGGCAATTAAAATCTTTTTTAAAGATTTTAATTGAAGTTCAGTATTAGCTGGACCCTAGCCGGTTCGCTCGACAACTGCGTTATTTCGGCGTCCCTTGGGACGCTTACATTGCTGCGCTTTTTCTGCCTCAGGGCTGCCTCCGGACCCATAATGATGTTTTACGGTACCCCTCTTTTACCCCGCCGCGTCCAGCATATTCTCGATAAAAATCCCATACCCCGTAGTCGGATCGTTCACCAGTACATGGGTCACAGCGCCTACCAGCTTGCCGTCCTGAATAATCGGGCTTCCGCTCACGAGTGATTGTCATTATGGACAACACGACATGTTTGTATAGTCTTTTCATTTGTGCTGTTGAAAGCCAATTGCTTTCTTTTGCGCTGTATGGTAAAATATCCGGAGAAAAAGGTGTGTTTCATTTCATGAGAATGGAGGATTTGCAAATGCTGATGAACAGTGGCGAGTACTTGAATTTGGTACAGAATATCAAGCAGGAAATCCAAAGTGCGCAATATAGGGCAGCGCTGAATGTCAACAGGGAACTGATATGCCTGTACTACGATATTGGGTCAGCTATCAACGAGCATAAAACCTGGGGAAATAAATTTATTGAGAACCTTGCTACAGACATTAGGCTAGCATTCCCGGAAGCAAAAGGGTATTCGGTGCGAAATCTCAAGTATATGGCGAAATTTGCGACGACCTATCCGGATCGGGAATTTGTGCAGACGGTGTCTGCACAAATCCCATGGTCTCATAATGTAGCAATTCTGGATAAGGTAAAAACAGAGGAGCAGAGGGAGTGGTATATCCGAAAAACGGCTGAAAATGGATGGTCGCACAGTGTATTGGTTCATCAAATTGAAAGCAATTTATACGAAAGACAGGTTATTGCAAACAAAGTTAATAATTTTGAAACGCACCTTGCTTCCCCGCAAAGTGAGCTTGCCGCACAGACGATGAAAGACCCCTATGTGTTTGACTTTATCCCGTTTAAAGAAGATATGATGGAGCGGGATATTGAACAGGCACTTGTGAAAGATGTTACAAAGCTACTGTTGGAATTGGGAACAGGATTCGCCTTCCTTGGAAATCAATATCACCTGAATGTGGGTGGAGATGATTTTTACATTGATTTGCTGTTTTACAATCTGAATCTTCGCTGTTATGTGGTGATCGAACTGAAAACCGGTGAATTCAAGCCGGAATATGCTGGGCAGCTGAATTTCTATCTTTCAGCGGTAGATGGGATTCTAAAAAAAGAAAATGATCATCCCTCTATTGGCTTGCTGCTGTGTAAGAGCAAAAATGACCTGGTGGCGGAATATGCACTCAAGGATATGTCCAAGCCCATGGGTGTCAGTGCGTATAAAGTAACCAGCAGCCTGCCGGAAGAACTGCAACGGCAACTGCCATCGATTGAAGACATTGAAAAACGGATCCAAAGGGAATAATTTCACGGGGATGACATTTGCTGTCCCTGCATTCATAAATCGGGAATTTGTGGAGATAAGTATGATAGTACCTGTAGATGAAACAAATCTTCTTCAAGCCGCAGCCATCCATTCAATATCCTGGAAGGAATCGCATCGTGCATTTTGTTCTCCTGATTTCATAGAAACACACACGCCAGATCGGCAACGGGAGTATTTGAGAAACAAGATGAATAACGGAACAAAGCTCTATATGCTTGTAGAAGAAAAACCAATAGGGGTTGTTTCTGTAACAAAGGGTTTAATAGAGGATCTTTATATTCTTCCAGATATGCAAAACATGGGTTATGGAACGAAATTGTTACTACACGCAGTAGGCCAATGTACGGATACCCCTACGCTGTGGATTCTTGAGAATAATATAAATGCTGAGAGACTCTATCGTCGAATAGGCTTTAAGGAGACAGGGAGAAAGAACGCAATAACAAATAAGCTTGATGAGATTGAGTTCGCATTGACATAAATTCCAGTTTGCCGGGCAGACAGGCATCTGAATAACACAAAACGAAGGAGCAGCCATGGTACTTTATTTTACGGGAACCG
>OHJK01001490.1_pt1 | contig 11499 bp, 10 predicted proteins | sample 1568541 | NCBI WGS metagenome assembly OHJK01 (sample SAMEA3879535, study PRJEB24766) | human gut metagenome | biome: human-associated habitat; feature: feces | place: USA | collected 1985/1987
TTGGAACTGAGCGTATAGCAGAGCTTCCTCGCCCAACTCTTCAGAATGAACTCCGGGACAACATCGATCTTGTCCTTGATTCTGCTTCTGACTATATCCAAGTTATATCTCGCATCGGCGAATGAAGGATTTGCCTTCAGTGTCCTTTCATAATAAAGGACAGCACGGGCATTGTCACCTGACTTGAAATAAGCATTTCCAAGATTGTAATACAGTTCCGGAGAGACCACACCGGCCTTCTCAAGTGTACTCCAAACCTCTGCACTCTCGCTCCAATTTCCTGAAGCATAAGCATTTGCACCCTTAGTCCAGAGAGAATCGAGATAAGACGTCTCCCCAGCATGCAGACCTGTCTGCAACAAGAGCAGGGACGCTATGGCCAATGCAGCGGACTTGGCAGCCGACCCGCCTGATGTTCTACGTTTCATGACATAATCGATAGATGAAATGACATCCACAGCTTCCTTGTAATGTGTATTCATGGCTTCGTTTCCGCCATCCGGAGAATACCTCGCAAACTCACAGGCATCAAGCAGAGCCACGAAACGGTCCGCAAGTTCAGCGGAAACGCTGCCTGCTACAAGCTGGGACTTGATATTGTCCTTGTTCAGTTCCTCAGCACCCATGTTCAGTTTGTCCGAGATGAAACCGAGCAGGGCCTTGTGCAGTTCCTCGTAGAATGCGGAATACAGATTCTTGCTGAGGAAGCCTTCGGCTGTCTTGAGACGGGACAATGCCATCTTAGTGGCACGCCTGTTACGGCTGCCCACGACATCTGCCCTTCTCGAGGCTATCTTCCTGAAAGCCAGCCAGATGACCACAGCACAGAAAAGAATCAACACCAATGCGAACCAATATCCTGCACTGCCCACAAAGAACACGGTCCTGAACTTGTACGAAGGCTCTTTCGTGCGGATATATCTGACATCTTCACCGAGATTCTTCACATCCTTTCTGTCCGGAACCGCCACTTGCATTGACGAACCGGTAGTTTCCGGAGTATCCCCCTTCTCGACATTGAAAGGAATAGGGGCGGTGGTCAATGTCTCATATTTGCCGGTCGTCACATTGTAATACGAATATTCTATCGGCTCTATGATGAAGTCACCGTGACTTCTCGGAATGAACGGATATTCAAATGTCTTGCTTCCTGAAGTTCCGCCGCTGTTCGTGGTTGTATTTTCAGAAGACTTGGTATCATAGACCTCCATATCCGGAGGGAAGTTCACCTTAGGAGCCTCGAGGAGCGACACATTACCGCGTCCTGACACTGTGATTATCAATGAATTGGCTTCGTGCGCCTTAAGTTGAGACTGATTCAGCTTGGCATTTATGGTGAAGTTGCCGACTCCTCCGCAGAATGAAGCCGGGGCCCCGCCAGGAAGATTCTTGACATTGACCCTGACGGACGAAGTCGCTATGCGCTTCCTTATGGTCGTGGTTCCAGTATCGAAGAAACTGTCGAAAATGCTGCGGGCCGAACTCGATGAAGAGCGCACGTTCACAAGACAGACAAGTTCGGCCGGGTCAATGACGAGAGTTCCGGTCTGCTGCGGTACGAGTACATATCTGCGGAGTGTCGCGGCATTGTAAAGACGGCCGTCCACATCTTCTCTCTGGAAGTTCACATTGTTCGGAGCATACGTCTCCTTGCTCCAGAAACCGTTGAAAGTAGGGAACTTGGGGCTTTCATAGCCTGCAACGTCCACTCTCTGATAGAGCTTGAGTTCAGCATTGATCGGCTCCCCTACCACTACATTGGTCTTGCTCAGGGAAAGTCTCAGGAAAATGTCGGATGAGGACACATCAGAGGACGAAGAACGCTGCGAAGTGCTTGGATGTGAAGCAGATGCAGCCTGATTCGACGAAGAACCGCCGGAAAGAACCTCTATCTGCAGCGGGGCGGATGAAATCATCTCACCTTTTACCTTTGCAGTCGCCTGCGGCAATGTGAACTTGCCGGTCTTCTTCGGCGCGATTATATATGTGTAAGTGAACTGGGATGACGATGTCCTCTTTCCATTGATTATGCTTACGCTGGACGAAGAGCCGCTCTGAGGGCCCCACACCAAGGTAAAATCATCTCCCGGTGCCCAACTGAAATTCCCCGGGCGGCTGCTGCCTTCGATTATGAACGTGACATTGAACTGCTCGTCCGACTCCACGATGTTCGGAGCATCCACCTTGATTTCCGTCTGGGCGAAAGCTGTCAGTGTGATGAGCGCCAACAGCATCGTCAATCCTGTTTTTCTTACGATATCCAACATATTCTTCTCCTGTTACCAGTTCTTTTCCTTCTGTCTCGACTTGAGAACCTCTGCCTTTTCCTTGTTCACCTTGTCCTGAGTCTCTTTTTCCTTAGCCTGAATGGCCCTCAACATCTGCTGGGCCTGCTGCGGTGAAATCTTCATCTGCTGACCGCCCTGATTGTTCTGATTGTTCTGCTGAGGCTGATTGTTCTGGTCATTCTGATTCTGGTCCTGATTTTTGTCCTTGTTCTGATCCTGGTTCTGGTCACCCTGGCCATTCTGGTCATTCTTGTTCTGCTGATTGTCCTGATTATCCTGGTTGTCCTGACCATTTCCGCCGCCACCGTTCTGCTGATTTTCAAGCATCTTCTTGGCGTAGATATAGTTCTCCTTCGCCTCCAAGTCGCCAGGGTTGCGCAGAAGCGACTCCTTGAACGCGGTCACGGCGCCCTGCCAGTCCTTCTTGGCAATCGCTATATCCCCGACATTGTAGAAATAATCAGCGGCATTGGCCGAAGACGGAGCCGAATCCTTGATCTTTTCCATCGTCTTGGCCGCCTCATCATAGTTCTCGGTACGGTAGAGCGTATTGGCAAGATTGAAATTTGCAGGAACCGATGTGGAATCCTTCACAAGGGCCTTCCTGTAAGATATATCTGCGGCCTTCCAGTCCCCCTTGCGGAACTTGCGGTTTCCCGCACGCACATCGTGCCTGTCCACCTGGGCGGACACGGTCAATGACAGTGCACACAGCATTGTCATCACCGCAACAATATTTCTAAACCACCTCATAAACAACCTCAATTTTTAGCGAACAGATTTCCGAACACCTTGCGTTCCCCTATCAGCATCTGGACAACCAGCAGCACGAGCGCAATCGCAAAGAAATACATATACTGTTCGTCATATTCTTCGAAAACGATGGAATTGAATTCCTCGTCATTAAGTTTCCTGATATTGTCGATAATCGGATTCAGTCCGAATTCATCATTCCCCGCATGCACATAGGCTCCCTTTCCTGCCTGGGCAACCTGCTTGAGCGTAGCTTCGTCAAGCTTCGTCACCACGATATTCCCATCGGAATCCTTAAGCAGACCGTCCTTCATCGGGATAGGCTGTCCCTGAGAAGAACCGACACCTATCGTATATACGGATATGCCCATCTCAGCTGCCTGCTTCGCTGCCGACAGAGGGTCGTCCTCATGGTTTTCACCGTCAGTGATGACCACTATGGCACGGCTGTTCTCACTCTGGACACTGAAACTTCTTATGCAAGTGTTGATGGCGTCACCTATGGCAGTTCCCTGGACAGGAACCGACTCCGTGGAGATGTTTCCCAAGAACATTTTCGCCGACACGTAGTCGGTCGTGATAGGAAGCTGGACAAATGATGTCCCGGCGAACAGTACAAGGCCGATGCGGTCTCCGTTGAGCTTGTCCACCAGGCGGGATATCGCCAGCTTGGCACGCTCCAGACGATTCGGAGAGTAGTCCTTGGCCAGCATTGAGTTGGACACGTCCAGGGCAATCATCACCTCGGCACCCTTGCTCTTGTGCTCCTTGAGTTTGGCACCTATCTGAGGACGGGCAAGGCCAATGCTGAAGAACAGAAAAGCAAGCGAGAACAAGATTATCCTCGTCCAGCCCTTCGCTCCGGAGTAGGACGGCATAAGGTCCTTCACCAGCTTCTCGTCACCGAACTTTCTTATATTGCGGACACGCCTGTATCTCACCACCCCGTACAGCACCAGGAAAACCGGCACCAACAGGAGGAGAAACAGATACTGTGCTTGTGCAAAATATATCATAACAAATCCTTTCTTTCCGCCCTTTTAAGGCAATCTCTTGATGGCGAAGCACATACAAACCTCAAGCAGCAGGCAGAGCAATGCCGCGAGAGCAAACGGCGTGAACATTTCCTTATATACAGGGAAACTGTCCACCGTAGTTTTTGCCTTCTCCATCTTATTGATTTCACTGTATATTTCGGAGAGCTTGGTATTGTCCGTAGCCCTGAAATACTTTCCGCCGGTAGTCTCGGCAATGCTCCTGAGCAGGTCCTCGTCGATTTCCACCTGCACATCCTGCACCTGCACGCCCCACGGCGTAATCACCGGATACGGAGCCGTACCGTTGGCTCCCACACCTATAGTATATACTCTCACGCCATAGGTCTTGGCTATGTCCGCCGCCATCTGCGGAGTGATTTCTCCGCTGTTGTTCACACCGTCGGTCAGAAGAATCACCACGCGGCTCTTCGCATCTGACGACTGCATCCTTGCCACAGCGGTAGCAAGACCGTTGCCGATGGCAGTACCGTCCTCGATGAGACCGGTTTCTATCTCCTTCATCAGGTTTATCAATGTCGCCCTGTCGGTAGTGAGAGGACACTGCGTATAGCTCTCGCCGGCAAAGACCACGATTCCCATCCTGTCGGACGGCCTCTGCGAGATGAACTCGATGGCAATGTCTTTCGCCGCGCTGATTCTGTCTGGCGTGAAATCCCTGGCCAACATACTGGTAGATACGTCCATAGCAAGGACTATGTCAATGCCTTCCGTGTCGATCTTGTCCATCTTGGTAGAAGAACGCGGTCTGGCAATGGCTATGATTATCATCACAAGAGCCGCAGTACGCAATATGAACGACACATGCCTGAGCACCGACATTACTGAACGGCCTCCCGCTTTCCAGAATTTCACGTCCGGAACTCTCAGATGAGGGCGGCGTCCTGCAAGCTCCAGGTAAATGTAATGGGCTATAAGCAATACCGGAACGAGCAGCAGCCACAGAAGATGAGGATATTCGAAAAACATCACTTGGCCTCCTTTTTGTCTTCGGCACCGGACTCGGAGGACTCTTCTTCCTCATATTTCCAGGTCGAGGTTACGAAACGTACTGCAGTAGGGACAGCCTTGACATTGTCCTCGTCTGTAACGGTCATCTTGGCAAACTTGACAAGGTCTGACATAAGGAACAGTCCGCGCGTCTCCTCCATCAGAGGCTGCGGTATATCCTTGTCCTTCAGTCCTTCAAAAATTTCCGCAGTGGTCATTTCCATCGCGCCTATACCGAATCTTGCCACTATGTATTCTCTCAGCACGTCTGTTATTCCGCTGTAGAACTGCTTCTGCTTTTCAGGCGCCCAGAGTTTGTTGCCTCTGAACTTGTCCAGTTTCTTGAGCGCCACGATATATGCAGGCTCACTGGAACCGGTTTCTTCCGCACCTTTCTTCTTATGTATCATATAAAGCGCCACAGCCAATATTATGAGCACTGCAAGCAGCTGTCCACCAAGCAGATATGGCAGGATTTCCCTGAACGTGACAGGATAGCGGATCTGGGCCTTGATATCGTGAGGCTTGTAGGTCGCCGTGTCCACCGGCATTGTCGTTACATCCAGATGAAGCCCCTTGAAGAAAAGCGTATCAGTCTGACCGTCGGGCAATGTTCTCATGACCGCAATCGGAGGAAGGTCGTAAGAGCCTTCATCAAACGAGGTGATGACAATACTGCCTTCAATGTCCATCTCCGCCTTCTTCTTCCTGAATTTCAGCGTATCGAGGCTCCAGCCTTCCACCACTTCCACGCTGTCACGGATACCCTGTGACAGATCAGGAAGCGCCAGGGCGGTACCTGCCTTGACATTGTCCAGACGGAAACCATATTTCATCTGGTCCGCAATCAGCACGCTGTCCCGTTTCTGCAGAGGCTTCAGGAAAGCGTCTCCTGCAAACACGACACGAGTGCTGTCAGCATCCGCCTTCGCTAAGAAAGAAGGCAAAGCCAAGAGCACCGTCGCCAATACATATATGTATAATCGCTTCAACATAAATTATCGTTTATCAAAGAACGCCATAAGCCCTCTTACATAATCAGAGCCCGTGGATATGTCCACACTGTCTATCTGATAACGCCTGAGGAGTTTCAGCGCCTTGTCATCCGCATTTTTGGTCGCCTGCGCATAAGCCTCGCGCATCTTGCGGCTGGAAGTGTTCACCCAGGCGCTTTCCCCGGTCTCCGAGTCCTTGACATTGACAAGTCCCACATCCGGCACCACCCGCTCACGGGGATCATATATCTTGATGACTGACAGGTCGTGCCTGTTCACCGCAACCTTTATGGCATCCTCATAATTGGGATTGCCATCTGCATCGGTATCCATCATGTCCGACAAGAGAAAAGCCGTGCATTTCTGCTTTATGGCATTGGTCAGAAACCTCAAGGCCGCGCTGATGTCCGTACCTGAGGAACTCGGCTCAAGCTCGATGATTTCCCTTATTATATGGAGAAGATGGCTGCGTCCTTTTTTCGGCGGGATGAATTTCTCCACCTTGTCGCTGAAGAACAGGGCGCCGACCTTGTCATTGTTCAGAATCGCCGAAAATGACAGCACGGCGGCAATCTCGGCAATCAAGTCACGCTTGGTGCCTCCGACTGTCCCGAAGAAACCTGAACGGCTTATGTCAATGAGCAGCATCACCGTCATCTCACGCTCCTCCTCAAACACTTTCACGTAAGGGGAACGCAAGCGGGCAGTGACATTCCAGTCCATGTTCCTCACATCATCACCATACTGATACTCACGCACTTCGCTGAATGCCATACCGCGTCCTTTGAACGCAGAATGGTACTCGCCCGCAAATATCTGATGCGACAGAGCCCTCGTTCTGATTTCTATTTTCCTGACCTTCTTGAGCAGGTCACTTGCTTTAGAGTCCATTTCTTTCCTCTCCTAAGGAACAATTACTGCATTGAGAACCTGTGATATGATATTCTCAGTGGTAACATTCTCAGCTTCAGCTTCATAAGTCAGACCTATACGATGACGGAGCACCTCGTTGCAGACCGCGCGCACATCCTCGGGAATCACATAGCCTCTTCTCTTTATGAACGCATATGCCTTCGCCGCCATTGACAATGAAATGCTGGCACGCGGAGACGCACCGTATGAAATGAGTCCTGACAGGGCCTTGAGGTTATAGTCCTCAGGTGTTCTGGTGGCATAGACGATATCCACGATGTACTTCTCGATTTTCTCGTCCATATACACGTCACGTACCACCTGTCTTGCCCTTACGATATCCTCCGGCGAAACCACAGGCTGCGCTTTAGGGAACTCTCCGGTATTGTTCATACGGATAATCTGCCTTTCCTCTTCCTTCTTAGGATAGGACACGACCACTTTCAGCATGAATCGGTCCACCTGGGCTTCAGGAAGCGGATATGTACCTTCCTGCTCGATAGGGTTCTGGGTAGCCATGACAAGGAACGGCTCAGGGAGCTTGTAGGTCTCCTCGCCTATCGTGACCTGCCTCTCCTGCATCGCTTCGAGCAATGCTGACTGTACCTTGGCCGGAGAACGGTTGATTTCATCCGCAAGTACGAAATTGGCGAAAACAGGGCCTTTGTGAACTTCGAAACGCTCATTCTTCTGAGAGTAGATAAGAGTACCTATCACGTCCGCAGGAAGGAGGTCAGGGGTAAACTGAATTCGGCTGAACTTGGCGCTGACCGCCTGAGCCAAAGTGTTTATGGCCAATGTCTTGGCCAGACCAGGCACACCTTCAAGAAGGATATGGCCGTTCGCGAGCAGACCTATCAGCAGGTTCTCCACCAGCTGTTTCTGCCCGACAATGACCTTGCCCATTTCCATTGACAACAAATCGACAAAAGAACTTTCACGCTGAATCCTGTCGTTAAGTTCCTTGATATTCACACTATCCATTATATTATTGTTTAATTTTCAACATACCACTATCTTTGTACCATATAAAGAGCACAAAATGAGATATCGCATACGCCTGTCCTACAATGGTTCAGCCTTCTCCGGCTGGCAGATTCAGCCAAACGCCCCTTCCGTTCAGGAATGCATGCAAAGAGCATTGAAAACGCTCCTGAACGAAAGCATCACGATAACCGGAGCCGGAAGGACTGACACCAAAGTCAATGCAATAAACTATATCGCGCACTTCGACGCGGAATCCTCCCACGATATCGACACGGACTTCCTGCGCTACAAATTAAATGCCATCTTACCCGCTGAAATCGCCGTGCACGAAGTCTCGGAGGTCAGAGATGACTTCCATTCGAGGTTCGATGCCACGAGCAGGGAGTACAAGTACTTCATACATCGGAAGAAGGACCCGTTCATGTCGGACAGGTCATACCTCTTCACATTGCCCCTGGACCTTGAGGCGATGAACCGCGGGGCGGCGCTGCTTCTGGGCGAACACGATTTCAGCTGCTTCGAAAAAGTCGGCGGAAACAACAAGACGTCCGTCTGCAACATCACTGATGCCAGATGGGAGACCTGGACACCGGACCATGTCAGGATGATGGGTTATCCCTGCATTGACGGAGATTATATCGTCTTTACAGTCCGCGCCGACAGGTTCCTGCGGAATATGGTCAGGGCGATCGTCGGGTCAATGATAGAAATCGGACGCGGGAAACGCTCTCCGGAATGGATAGGAGAACTCGTGGACCACGGAACCCGCTCTGATGCAGGCCAATCCGTTCCGGGCCATGCATTGTTTCTCACAGAGTGTGCCTATCCTGAAAACGACTGAAAAAAAGTTCGGATATGGCTGATTCCCTTTAGGAAAATCAATGAAAATTCGTAAATTTGCACTCCTTTAGGCCAAGTCATCAGACTTTAGGCCAAATGACGGAACAAATGACAAAATAAAAAAGTAACAAAATATGTTGTTCAATCTCTTACAGACCGCAGGCTTGGATTCAACCGATTTCTCAGCCGCAGCACAGGCAGCAGCGCAAGCTGTTCCTCATGAAGAAGAAATGCACCTTCTGGAAATGGCCACAAAAGGCGGCTGGCTCATGCTGGTCCTCTTGGCATTGTCCATAATCGCCATCTACATTTTCGGCAAGAAATGGTGGATGATCCATCAGGCAAGCACCATCGACGCGAACTTCATGCGCGATATCCGCGACTATATCCGCGAAGGCAAAATCAAATCAGCGCAGTCCCTTTGTGAGAGGTTCGACTCTCCGGTTGCGAGACTTGTGGAAAAAGGCCTGTCCCGTATCGGACGTCCTCTCTCTGACATCCAGACCGCCATCGAGAACACCGGCAACACAGAAGTGGCAAGACTCGAAAAAGGTCTTCCTATCCTCGCCACGATATCCGGCGGCGCGCCTATGATCGGATTCCTCGGAACCGTACTCGGTATGGTCCAGGCATTCTTCAATATGGCCAATGCAGGAAACAACATCGACATCACGCTGCTTTCCAGCGGTATCTATACGGCGATGATCACCACCGTGGGCGGTCTTATCGTCGGCATTCTCGCATACTTCGGATACAACTACCTGACTTCCAACATCTCAGACGTAGTATTCAAGATGGAGAACGCGACCATTGATTTCATGGACCTTCTGCAGGAACCTGAAGGCAACAAAGAATCTTAGAAACATTTACTGATGGCATTCAAAAGACAAACGAAGAGTCTGCATGAAACGGCGATGTCGTCAATGACCGACCTCGTCTTTCTGCTGCTCATCTTCTTTCTCATAACATCCACGCTCGTGAACCCGAACGCGCTCAAGCTCCTCCTGCCGAAAAGCACGGGACAAGTGTCCGCGAAGGCTACCGTGAGCGTATCCGTAAAGGACTGGAACAACGGCCAGTTCACCTACCACATCAATGGTGACGAGCAGCCTGTTCCGTTCAATGAAGTGGAGGATGATCTCGTAAACCTTCTTCAGAGCGATGAGGATCCGACTTTCTCCATCTACGCTGACGAAAGCGTGCCGGTGAAGGAAATCGTGGCATTGATGAACATAGCCAAGCGTAACCACTACAAAGTCATACTGGCGACGCAGCCTGAATAGTCATGAAAGAATATCGGGAAATACAGAAACGGAGGGAACGTACAGGGACGGTTATTGCAGTAATCGCCACTGTGCTGTTTCATACCGGCCTGATTGCTTTCGGCAGTTTCAGCGGACTCACATACATTTATCCGCCGCCACCTGAGCAGGTTTTCCTGGTGGACTTCAGCGAAGAAGCAGAAAAAGTACCGGTAAGGCAGCACCTGAGAGGGTCAATGCCGCAGTCAGAGACTCCTGACAGGACCAGGCCGGTAGAGCTTGCACAGAAATCCGAGGCGATGGAAAAAGGCACGAAGAACAATCTTGCCGAAGAATCGACGGTGGATGATTTCGGAGACGTGGAGAAATACGAGCCTGAAAGAGAAAAGCCGATAAACAAGAAAGCCCTGTTCAGCGCAGCGAAGAACAAGAATGCGAAGGACACATTGGCAGCGCAGACAGCAGCTAAGGTAAGCGACGCGCTGAAAGCCGGACATGCCCAGGGAAACACCCACACGTCCATAAATTCCAATACGCCGAATGCCGTACTGAAAGGAAGAAAGACAGTGGGAGTCATAGCTAAACCAGAATACAGTGTTCAGGAAGAAGGCATAGTAGTTGTAGATATATGGGTGGACAATTACGGCAAAGTCACCAAAGCTCTTCCGGGAGCACAGGGAACTACCGTAAACAATGCCGACCTCTGGCAGGCAGCCAGAAAAGCAGCGCTGAGCACTCATTTCAATATGGATGCCGATGCTCCGGCCCTGCAGAAAGGCAAGATCACTTACATATTCAGATTGAAATAAACGAAAACACGGCGTAAGCCGACAATATATTTTTTATACCAATGGCGTGAGCCATATAACAATTAAACGCCCGCAAAGGGCAAAATCCAAATGGAAGAAAACAACAAGAGCGGTTTTACCGCAGAGGGAAGAAAGCTGAGACCGAGACGGCCTCGCATTTCCGGAAAGGTCTATTCATCATCAGAAGGACCAGAAAGAAGATCTTACAGTTCTGAGGGAAGAAATTCATCAGGAGAAGAAAGGACCTATGGAAGACGGTCCTACGGCAGCTCCGAAGGACACGGAAGTTACGGCAGAAGCCAGGACAGAAGAAGCAGCTACGGCAACTCCGACAGAAGGAGCAGTTACGGCCGTCCGTCTGAAGGCCGCAGTTACGGTGATTCTTCAGAGAGAAGAAGCAGCTACGGCAACTCTGACAGAAGGAGTTACGGCAGCCAGGACAGAAGGGGCAGCTACGGACACCCGTCTGAAGGTCGCAGTTATGGTGATTCTTCAGAGAGAAGAAGCAGCTACGGCTCATCCGAGAGAAGTTTCGGCCCGTCAGGCAGAAGTTTCGCTCCATCAGGCAGAAGGGCATTCGGCCCTCGAGACAGCCGTGACAACGGCGC
>OHJK01001501.1_pt1 | contig 11447 bp, 8 predicted proteins | sample 1568541 | NCBI WGS metagenome assembly OHJK01 (sample SAMEA3879535, study PRJEB24766) | human gut metagenome | biome: human-associated habitat; feature: feces | place: USA | collected 1985/1987
CCGTATTCTTTTCTTTCCACAGCTGTGGAAAGAAAAGAATACGGCAGTGGAAAGATTAGCATTTAGGATAGAAAAGGATAACTCCCAATGAGTCTGTCCTTAGTTCTTGGCAGGCAAAGAAACAGAAGCCTCCAATATCGGGGAGACAGACTCCCAAACCTGAGCATCGATACTCTGCATTCCTTGCACAGAAGGATGCCCCCATTGTTTATCAATGTCGTGCAAACGAATATTCTCGATGCCATAGTGCCGGCAAATTTCATCCATGGAATCAGTTACCTCTTCGGATAATTCAGAATTGGTAATATTATAAATCCTGGCCGCAGGATAGAGCTGCTTGAGAGATGCAAGCAGATAGCAAAAGGCAGGACGGAAGCTATACAAATCGGCTTTCGTCCAGCCATCATATTGGTATACGCCAATGGGAGCACCTGCCCAACTGTCATTGGTACCGCCAAAAACAAGGATTATGTCGGGGGTGCCGAGGTTGTGAATACGGGTGATAAAAGAACGGTCGGAGTAATCGGCTTTCTCGTAACCGGTATGACAGACGGTGGAGCCGGAATAGGAATTGTTGCGTTCCAACTGAAAGCCGTGCTCATGGATGAAACGGTACCACCAGGTTTCCTCCACCTTTGTCACATCATTCTCTTTCTTTTCGCCGGGAACTCCATACCAGCAGAGATTGGCGGCAGGAGAGACATGGCCGTAAAAAGTGGAATAGGAATCGCCAAGAATAGAAACTTTCTTTTGAGCAAACACCCCTGATATAAGGGTCAGGGAAAAAACAACCAGAAAAAACAAGGATTTGCAGTTCATAATAGATAGATTTTTATGTCGTATGCCGCAAAGTTATAAAGTTTGTCCCGGTTTGACGGCAAGAAACCGTAGTTTTTTTGCCATAGCCCGCTTATATGAAAGCCCCTCTACCATCGGATTCCCACAAAAAAAGGAAATGCCGGATTGATAGAGGGGCGAGAGAATGAAGATGAGAAAGAGTATATTTTACTCCCGCCCTCCACCGAGGGCTTGATAGAGGTTGATGATACCTTGTATTTCATCAAAGCGGTCGGCTACCTGTGTCAGTTGGGCAGAGAGTAGCCCCTGCTGGGCAGTGAGCACTTCCAGATAGGTGGAAGTGCCGTGTTGCATCAGTAACCGGGTGCTGCGGACAGTAGTTTCCAGTGAAGTTATCTGCCTTGCGCGGAGCTCCGTCTTTCCACGGGCTACCTGCACTTGGGTCAGAGCATTGTTCACTTCGCTACCGGCATTGAGCAAAGCTTGCTGAAAAGCGAGCCTGGCTTCTTCCTGCTGTGCTTTGGCTATCTTGAGCTGTGCCACGTTCAGCCCTTTGTTGAACAAGGGTTGTGTCAGCGAGCCGATGGCGGAGAAGAGTAGTTTTCCTGGATTGACAATCATGCTTCCTGCCGAGTTGGTCCAGCCAGCTGTACCGCTCAAGGTGATGGAGGGGTAGAAAGCAGAACGGGCGGCATTGGTGCTGTAGAAAGCGGATGCCAGCGAGAGTTCGGCACTTTTCACATCGGGACGGCGGGAAAGCAGTTGCAGAGGTACGCCCACCGCAAGTTCCTGCGGGAACTCCTGCCCCGCCAACCGGCCACGCTCAATGGTGCCCGGAACATCGCCCAACAGAATGGAGAGACTGTTCTCCACTTCCTTTACCTGCTGCCGGAGGTCGAGCAGCGAAGCTTCCACCTGACGACAGTTGGCTTCGGATTGCGAGACACTCGCCTCGTTCGTCATACCTGCAGCCATCATGGCTCGCATGGTGCGTACACTTTCGCGCCAACTGGCGGCTGTTTCTTCGGAAATGCGGTATTGCTCGTCGAGCATCAGCAAGGTGTAGTACAAATTGGCCACATTAGCTATCAGCGAAGTGTTGACGGCTTGTTCGTACTCCAAGCTTTGAAGGTAGAGCGCTTTGGAACGGCGTTTGGCATTGGTCAACTTACCAAAAATATCGACTTCCCAACTTACCGAGGCAATGCCGGAATAGGTCCACGAGCCTTTGGAATTGTCGAAACTGCTGACGCCACCCTGCGGAGTGAGCATAAACGAAGGCAGGTACGAAAGTTTGGCCGACATCAGCGTGGCTTCCGCCTCCTTGATACGTTGCCGGGCGGAAAGCAGGTCGGTGTTGCCTTGCAAGGCTTGCTCGATAAGCGACTGTAATTGCGGGTCCGTAAAAAGCTCGCGCCAGGAAAGGGAAGCGATGGAGGCAGTGTCCGATGCCGCAAACAGACTCAGGCTATCCAGACTTTGCCCATCCAAATCGTGTCCATAAAGTCCATCGGTCGTGATGTCCTCCGGGCGCTGGTATTTGGTATAGATGCCGCAACTGGTCAGTACCAAGCCGACGACAGCTAATAATATGAATTGTTTCTTCATTATTTTTTTATGTTAGTTACGCGATAATGTACTAATGTGATTCTTCTATCTCCTTCCGGCTTACTTTCATCTCTTCCTCAATCTGCCAGTCGCTCGTCGGGACGGATTGGGCAGGACGAAGCCGCTCCTGCAACCACTGGAAACTGATGAACAAGACAGGAACAATGAACAGCAGCGCCAATGTGCCGATGAACATACCACCGACAACACCCGTACCCAATGAACGGTTACCGTTGGCTCCCACTCCCGTGGCAACCACCAAGGGGAAAAGGCCGAAAATCATCGTCAGTACCGTCATCAGGATGGGACGGAAACGCGCCTTTGCCGCACCGACGGCAGAAGCAATCAGCCCCATTCCCGCTTTACGGCGCTCGGCGGCATACTCCGTCAACAGAATAGCAGTCTTTGCCAACAGACCTATCAGCATGATAAGTCCCGTCTGCAAATAGATATTATTCTCCAACCCGGCTATCCTGGCAAAAAGGAACGACCCCATCAGGCCCGCAGGAACGGCCAGGATAACGGCAAACGGAATCAGAAAGCTCTCGTAAAGCGCACTCAGAATCAAGTAAATCATCAAGATACAGATACCGAAGATGATGACTGTAGTACCACTCTGCTGGCTTTCCTCGCGGGTGATGCCACCAAAGTCATAGCCATATCCCTTCGGCAAGGCTATCTCCGCCGTTTCTTGTACGGCACGGATGGCGTCACCGGTACTGTATCCCTCAGCAGGCATGGCATTCACGGCAATGGAGTTGAACATGTTGAAGCGGCTCAAGGACTCGGCACCGTAGGAACGGGTCAGCGTAACGAACTGGCTCAACGGAGCCATCTCACCGTTGGACATGCGCACAAAGGCATTGTTCAGTGAAGCCTCATCCAAACGGAACTTCGGGTCGGCCTGAATCATTACCTTGTAAACTTTGGACATATTGCCCGCCATAATAGCCCGACAGTGTGGACAACACCTGGTCGGGAGCAATCCCGGCACGCTTGCACTTGGAAGCATCCACCTCGACGGTCCACTGCGGATAGCGTACATCGAACGTGGAGTATGCCATCGAAATTTCCGGACGCTGGTTCAGTGCCGCCAGATACTGCTGGGTGGTCTGGAAGAAGGTGCTCATATCCCCTCCCTGCTTGTCCTGCACATTCAAGTCCAGCGCATTACCCATACCATAGCCCGGAATCATACCCGGAGCAATGGCAAAGACTGTAGCATCCTTAATATCCGCCGTGCGAGCGTATATCTGGTTGACGACTGCCTGCACCTGGTCTTCCTTTGCCGTACGCTCGTCCCAAGGTTTCAGCTTCACGATAATCATACCGAAAGAATTTCCCTGCCCGGACAGCAGACCATAACCGGCAACTTTCTGCAAGTGCAATTTCTGAGGAAGGTCTTCCAGACGCTTCTCCACGCGGTCTATAATGTCATTTGTCGTCTTGAGCGAGCTACCCGGAGCGGTGCTAACGTTGACAAACAACGTTCCTTGGTCCTCGTCGGGCACCAGTCCGGTCTTGGTGGTATTCATCAGGAATACCAGCAGCACCACCGAAAGTGCCAGCAACGACCATCCCAGCCAGCGGCGCTTGATGAACAGCAACACTATCTTCTTATACTTCTCGACCACCGCCTCGAAAGCCGTGTTGAATGCCTTGCGGAAGCGCGAAGCAAAATTATTCTTCTCCGTCCCATCCTCATTGATATAAGGTTTCAGCAGCAAGGCACAAAGTGCGGGACTGAGTGTCAGCGCATTAATCGCCGAAATGCCAACGGCCACCGCCATCGTCAGCCCAAACTGGGTATAGAACGTACCGGAAGTCCCTCCCATGAACGATACCGGAATAAACACCGCCATAAACACCAGTGAAGAAGTGATAACCGCGTTGCTGATGCCCTTCATCGCATCGATACTTGCCATGTAGGAGGACTTATAGCCCACATCAAACCGTGCCTGCACCGCCTCCACCACGACAATGGCGTCATCCACCACCGTACCAATCACCAATACCAGCGCAAACAGCGTAATCAGATTGATACTGAATCCGGCAACGGACATGAAAGCAAACGTACCAATCAGTGAAACAACGATACCTACCAGCGGAATCAGCGTAGAGCGGATGTCTTGCAAAAAGATATAAACCACCAGGATAACCAGGATAATAGCCTCAATCAGCGTTTTCACCACTTCGTGGATAGAGGCGAAGAGGAAATCGTTGCTGGACATCATCTGGGTAAGCTCCACGCCTTTCGGCAAGTCCTTGCGTGCTTCTTCAAGGAGCCGGTCAATCTGCCGGTTCACTTCCGTGGCATTGGAGCCCGCGGTCTGGAACACCATGCAGGAGATACCGGGATGTCCATCCATGGTACCTTTGTAGGCATAACTGTCCTTACCCAGCTCTATATCGGCGATGTCCTTCAGTTTCAGCACCTCGCCGTCTTCGGTAGAACGGATGACGATGTCGCCGAACTCCTCAGGAGTAATGAGGCGTCCCGTATATTTCATGGTATATTGATACGTCTCATCCGAGTTCTCACCAAACGACCCGGTGGCCGATTCGATATTCTGCTCTGCCAGCACAGCCGTCACATCCGAAGGTATCAGCTTGTACTGCGCCATGACATCCGGTTTCATCCAGATACGCATGCTGTAGTCACCACCCATAATCATCATATCGCCCACACCGGAGATACGGAGAATCTGCGGCTTCAGGTTGATACTGATATAGTTGGCAAGAAAGTTCTCGTCATAGCTGTCATCAGGGCTATATAAAGAGAACATCTGTAAGATACTGGTCTGCCGCTTGCTGGTGGTGACACCCACCTGGGTTACTTCGGCAGGAAGCTGCCCCGTAGCTTTGGACACACGGTTCTGCACATTGACCGCCGCCATGTCCGGGTCTGTACCCTGCTTGAAGTAAACAGTAATGGAAACCGACCCTGCATTGCTGGCGGTAGAAGTCATGTAAGTCATGTCCTCCACACCGTTGATGGCCTCTTCCAACGGAGCGATAACACTTTTCTGAAGGGTTTCCGCACTGGCACCATAGTAAGTGGTGCTCACCATGATGGTGGGCGGCGCAATGTCGGGATATTGCTCAACGGGCAAGGTGAACAATCCGATGATGCCCAGAATGACAATCGTAATGGAGATGACTGCCGAAAAAACGGGGCGTTCTATAAAAGTTCTGAGGTTCATATTCTATCGGTTAAAAATTATCATTCATTCGTTTTGGGTTGGACGGAGGTACCTTCACGCAGCAAACCCACGCCTTCGGCCACAATTGTGTCCCCCACTTTCAAGCCACTCTCTACGATATATTCCTGACCTCCATTCACACGGGTCACTTGCACGGGAACTGATTGCGCCTTGCCGTCAACTACCTTATATACATAGACCTTGTCCTGTACTTCGTAAGTGGCACTCTGGGGAACAACGATGCAGTTCTCTTTCCGTACCGGGATGATGACGTTGCCCGAACCGCCACTGGTCAGCAATCCCTCTTTATTGGGGAACACGGCACGCAGACTGACTGTACCCGTAGAGGTATCAATTACACCACTGATAGTTTCTATCTTACCTTCTTGCGGATAGACAGAACGGTCATTGAGCTGTAATTCGATAGAGTCCATCTCTGCCAGCGCCTTATCCTTGGAGCCGTAGCGGCGGGTGAGGTCAAGCAACTGATTCTCTGTCATGGAGAAATAGACATACATATTAGAATTATCGGATACGGTCGTCAGTGGTTTGGGCAAACTGGCGCTGACCAACGTCCCCACCCTATAAGGGAGCGTACCTACCATTCCATCTGCCGGACTCTTCACTTCTGTATAAGAGAGGTTATTGGCGGCATTCACCTGCTGCGCCTCGGCTTGGGCCAACTGGGCTTTCGCTGTCAGCAGGCTGTTGTAGGAAGTCTTTAAGTCAAACTCGGAAATCACCTTCTGGGCATAAAGCTCCTTCTTGCTGTCATATGTCAGTTGCGAAGTGGCCACGCCGGCACGGGCAGCTTCCACATTGGCTTCTGCTGTGCGCAAGGCTGCCAGATAGGGCACCTGGTCGATAATAAACAAGACTTGCCCCCGACGCACGGTCTGTCCTTCCTCCACACAAAGTTTGGTGAGTGTACCGGACACCTGCGGATAGATGTCAATGTCCTGCCGTCCGCGGATGGCTGCGGAATAAATTGTCTGCAGTTCTTTGTCGGTAGTCGAAATAGTCATCACCTGATATTCCGACTGGGGTTGCACGACAGGCGCGCTGCCGCAGGCTGCCAGTGTTGCACTACAGATGACGGTCATCATCTGTTTCATCATACTCTTTTTTGTTATCATACTTTTTATCTTAAAAAAATAATACGTCGGCTTTCTCTTTCATTTTTTAAGCCGGCAGCAAAGGTATGCCGTTTTTGAACAACCATTTGTTTCATTGAAGGTACACGACTGTTCATTTTCGGAACATGCCATTTAACAATCCAAAAAGAACTCGTACCTTTGTAACCGCAAATCATAAGCAATCTAACATATGAACCCATTACTGACTACCAAACAAGAAACGTTCAGAGCCGGAACAGACAAGCTGGAATTCTTCCGGGAACGTCTTCTGAAAATGAACAATGGAGCACTGATGTTCTGCACCCGTGGAGAAGCAAATATCACAATAGATTTAAGAAAATATCATATTGTACCCAATACGCACATTACGCTGCTTCCAAGTTCCATTATTTCACTGACAAGTGCGAGTAAAGATTTCCTGGTGGACTTCTTTGCCTATTCCGAGACAATGTTCAAGACGGCATGCTTCCGTTTAGAGCCGCCCTTCATACATTTTATAAAGGAGAATGCATGCTATACGCATACCGAAGACGAACCGGTTCGTGCTATCACAGGACTCATCACGGCAAGCAATGCCATCTACCGCGATTCTGAAAATCTGTATCGCGAAGCCATTGCACAAAACCTGCTGCAAATTTTCTTTCTCGACACCTACGACAAGGTTCAACGTTACTTTACGGAAGAGCAAATCAATGGCAGTAACCGGAAAGAAGAATTGTTCAAAAAGTTCATAAATCTGGTACATACGTACTGTACTACCCAGCGGGATGTCGCTTTTTATGCTGACCAACTCTGCATTTCGACCCGCTACCTATCTGCCATCACCAAACAAGTGGCAGAAGATTCTGCCAAAGAAATCATTGACGAAAACCTGATATTGGAACTGAAAATGGCGTTGCAATCCACCGGCATGTCACTGAAAGAGATTGCCGACAAATATCGTTTTCCCGACCAGTCTTTCTTCGGACGATATTTCAAGAAACACACGGGAATGTCACCCAAGGAGTATAGAGCAAAAAAGAACTGAGGTATGAGCATGTATTTATCCCCTTCTCCTCTGCCTCTTTAGTATTTTTTCTCTATATTTGTCAGACACTAATTTAATCAGTTCAATGCCATGAGAAAACTTACACACATGCTCCTTGCAGGCACTCTCATCCTGGCCTGCTCTTCATGCGGAGTAGAAACAACAGCCAACTATCAAGTCATTCCCTTGCCCCAGGAGGTTGCCTTGAGTCAAGAATCTCCCTTCAACTTGAATGACGGTACCATCATCGCCTACCCCGAAAACAATGAACTTTTGAAACGCAATGCCGAGTTTCTGGCCGAATACATCAGCCAGTCCACCGGCCGCACCCTCCAGACAGAAGCCCTTGCCCCGGGGAGCGAAGCGCCCAAAGGCGCCATCACATTGGGACTGGATCCGGCTATCGGCAACCGGGAAGGCTATGTGCTGACCGTCAAAGCCGACCGGGTGACCCTAAACGGACAGACCGAGAATGGAGTGTTCTACGGTATACAAACCCTGCGTAAATCAATCCCTGCCGAAACCAAAGCCACCTCTATCCTATTGCCTGCCGGCAGCATCCAGGATGAACCCCGCTTCAGCTACCGAGGCATGCACCTCGATGTGGGCCGCCACTTCTTTCCCATTGAGTTCGTAAAGAAATACATAGACTTGCTGGCACTTCACAATATGAATACCTTCCACTGGCACCTCACCGAAGACCAAGGCTGGAGAATAGAAATAAAGAAGTATCCCAAGCTGACGGAAATCGGCGCCTGGCGCGACCGTACCGTTATCGGCCGGAACACCGAAGAGTATGACAACACCCGGTATGGCGGTTTCTATACGCAGGAGCAAGCCAAAGAAATCGTAAAATATGCCGGGGAGCGCTATATCACGGTCATCCCCGAAGTAGACCTGCCCGGACACATGCTTGCCGCACTGGCCGCCTATCCCGAAATGGGATGTACCGGTGGACCGTATGAAGTGTGCCCACGTTGGGGCGTATTCGAAGATGTGCTGTGCATCGGCAACGAAAAGTCCATGCAGTTCCTCGAAGATGTCATGGCCGAAATCATTGACATATTCCCTTCCAAATACATCCACATCGGCGGTGACGAAGCTCCCCGCACCCGTTGGGAAAAGTGTCCCAAATGCCAGGCACGTATCAGAACCGAAAAATTGAAAGCCGACAAGAACCATACTGCCGAAGACCGTCTGCAGAGCTATTGTATGACACGTATCGAAAAGCTCCTCAATAGTAAAGGACGCCAGATTATCGGCTGGGATGAGATTCTGGAAGGCGACGTCGCCCCCAACGCAACTGTTATGTCATGGCGTGGCTCGGCAGGAGGAATCAAGGCGGCCCAACTGGGACACGACGTGATAATGACACCCAATGACTATTGCTACTTTGATTATTACCAAAGTGAGGATACCCGGCACGAACCATTTGCCATCGGAGGCTTTGTCCCATTGGAGAAAGTATACAGTCTGAATCCTACCGCCTCACTGACCGAAGAACAAGCCAAGCACATACTCGGCACACAAGCCAACCTTTGGACAGAATACATCCCGACCAACGAACAGGTAGAGTATATGGTTCTCCCCCGTATGGCCGCCCTTGCCGAAGTACAATGGACACAACTGGAAAAGAAAGATTATACAAACTTCACTACCCGACTGGCCGGACTCATCGGCCTCTACCGGAGAGACGGGCTCAACTACCGGGAACCCTTCCGACAGCAGGCAGACTCCACAGCGACCGAGAAGAAGTAATCAGAACTGGAAATAGATAAACGGCTGTATCTCCGAACTTTTCATCTGAATGACCAGATAGATTACAGCAAGCATCAGTACCGCCTTTCCCAACAAGGGGAGGCGGATTACTGTTTTTGTGCAAGCACGTTCCCAACTGTCGGGCACAAAATGCAGCAGATAGCCCAATGCCATCAGTGCAAACACTTCCCAATAACCCTCTACCAGCTGCGGGAAGAGTTGCGGACGGAAAGTAGTGAATATCTGCTTCAGCATATCCATTGATGTGGAGAACTCCGCATTACGGAAGAATATCCAGCAGAAACAAACAAAGTTGAATGTGATCAGTATACCGAAGAAACGGCGGATGCCGTGGCTTTCTCCGTCCCCTTCTTACGCCCGGTAAGCGTCATCCAGAACTTATGGGCTGCAAGCGCAACGCCATGCATCATTCCCCAAAGTACAAAATTCCACGAAGCGCCATGCCACAAGCCGCCCAGAAACATGGTAATGATGAGATTGGCATATTGGCGAATTTTCCCCTTCCGGTTGCCTCCCAAAGAAATATAAAGGTAATCGCGCAACCAGCTGGAAAGCGAAATATGCCACCGCCTCCAAAATTCCGTAATGGAAGCGGACTTATAAGGGGAATCGAAATTGATATTGAAATGGAAGCCCAGCAACAAGGCAATGCCGATAGCCATATCACTGTAACCGGAGAAGTCGCAATAAATCTGCAAGGCATAGCCATAAACACCTATCAGATTCTCCACCCCCGAATAAAGAGTAGGATTATCAAAAATACGCTCTACAAAGTTAACGCTGATATAGTCCGATATAACCGCTTTCTTGAAGAGCCCACTCACGATGAGGAAGATTCCACGTCCGAACATCTCATTGGAGACAAACAGCGGGCGGCGGATTTGCGGAATGAAATCACGGGCACGTACAATAGGACCCGCCACCAACTGGGGAAAGAAAGAAACATAAAAAGCATAATCCAACAAACTGGTCAGAGGCGTTATCTGGCGACGGTACACATCTATCGTATAGCTCAACGACTGAAAAGTGAAAAAAGAGATGCCCACCGGAAGGAAAATATCCATTGTCGTGAACGTGCCTCCCGTCAGCGAGGCAAAAGTTTCGCCCAGAAAATTGGTGTACTTGAAGTAACACAACAATCCCAAATTGATGAACAGACTCAACACAACCCATGCCTTACGTAGCCAGGGAATAGCCTCGCGTGCCATCAAGCGTGCAATGAAAAAGTCACAGACCGTCACCAGTCCAAGCAGGAAGAAATAAGTGCCACTACTTTTATAATAGAAGTAATAGGAAAACAAGGTGACAAACAGCAAACGCGCCGTCGTCCGGCGTTGCAACAACAGATAAACCAATATAAAAGCGACAAACAGCCAGAGGAAAATACCACTGCTGAATATCATCGGGGCTTGCGGGTCATAAGTGAAGACATCGCGCAAACGGTCCAAGTCTATATTCAATCCGGATAAAAATTCGTCAATATTCCACATAATCGTTATAAGCTTTTAACAAGGCCTGGTAGAACAGCTCGCCTTGCAGGCGGTAACCGTCCGGCAAATAGTGTACATGGTCCGGACGCATCAATCCGGCTTCCTGCCAGTTGAGGCAGGCACGGTGGGTACCGCCAAGTATTTCGTACATGTCCCATACCGCCAATCCGTTTTCATCGGCATAGCGGCGGATAGTCTGCACGGCAACGGCAGTACGCGGATTAATCTTATAGGTTCGACGACGGCGACGCTGCCGGAAACTCTCGTAAGAGCCCGGAGGGGTCGTCATCAACATCGGTACATTCGGCAGTTTCTCGCGAAGCATGCGTACAAGGTCGTCCATCTGGCGATAGTGCAGCATTGTATTGTAACGGCGGTTATGGCTTTCGTTCGTCCCGAAGGAAAG
>OHJK01001508.1_pt1 | contig 11408 bp, 11 predicted proteins | sample 1568541 | NCBI WGS metagenome assembly OHJK01 (sample SAMEA3879535, study PRJEB24766) | human gut metagenome | biome: human-associated habitat; feature: feces | place: USA | collected 1985/1987
GCTTTAGGCTAACCGTAAGCGCAGGCGAGTATATTCCCGCCATGCTTTGCAGCGGCAATTTGTGCGCAATGCCGAGCTCGGCACAGCATGCATCATATATATCGCGCGTCCGTGCATCCGTCGGCAGGGTGTTGTGCGCAACGGCACGGCGCATACTCCTTTCGCTAAACAGCAGCCTTGCGGCGCGGAACGCCATGCCCGCGATCCATAGCGCCGTCAGCGCGTCCGCCCAGCTCGATACAGGCTTGCGCTTTGGCGCGGCTGCGGGGATAGCCGCGGCAGCGGACGCGGGTGCGGGCGCTTCGACGGAGGGCGCATCGGAAATGGCCTCGCCGCCCGTAAAGGCTGTGGTGCGCTCTTCGGGGGCCTCCGGCACGGGGACTTGCAGCTCCGCCTCGCCGCCCGGCTTACTTGCCGCAAAGAAGTGGAAGTCGCTTTCCACCGTCACGGGTATGCATAGCCGCGCTATCACCAAAAACCACAGCGCAAAGTGCAGCGCAGGAGAAAGCCGGCTCTTGAACGCCAGCTTAAAGCCCATGACAGCGGCGAAAAGCACGGCGGAATATGCCGTTACCTCAAAAAGCGCGGACAACAGCTTCATTCCGCCGCACCCCCTTCCTCGGAAAGCGCCTCGATAAGCGCCTTCATGCGCTCCTGCCCCTCCTTGGAGAGACCGGTCCTTTTTATCATGCAGAGCATCAGCTCCTCCGCGTCGCTTCCGCCCAGCTTTTCCAATATGCTCTCACCCTCCGAGGCGATGCACGCCTCCTTATCCACGGCGGCATAGTAAAACTTCATGCGTCCTCGCGTCGTGAAGCCCACATAGCCCTTATCGGAGAGTATCTTCATGTAGGAGGCGTAGGTGGTGTAGCTCCAATCCACCCTGTCGCCAATAGTCTCTATTATCTCTCCCAATACCTGTGGCTCCCTGCCCCAAAGGGCGCTCATAACTATCCACTCGGGCGTGGTCAGTGTGTTTCTCTTTGCGGCGCTGCCATTTGACATAGGCTTACCTCCTTTAAAACAGCAGTATTACTATAACAATAGTAATATAACTATAATATTGCTGTCAATGGCGCGTTTTTTAATAATTTGCAAACACCCGCCTTTGGTTCAGTAACCCCTTGCCAAATCGATTATGCTGCCGTCGATGGCGTTTATCATCAATATCGGTTGTTCATATAGCCCGTACTTTATTCCCTGTTCTTCAATCCAGTCCCAACTCCTGTATCCGTAAAATGCCCAAACTGGCACGAGCAGCGTGTTGCTTGCGTCATTTTGCTGCTGAATCAGTACATAGTAGAGGCCCGCTTTAGTAATTTCTATATTCAGCGGTTCCTGAGAATTTACGAGTTTTGCCATTGGTTCATACTTAACCAACATCATTTTCGAAAAGATGTCTTGAATATCTTCAAATGCAAGCAGGTGTGAGTTATCTACTTTAATGCCTGCTGTTTTATATGGCGCATCCCATGTAAAGCTTTGAATGCCGGAATCGTTGATCCTTATTTTTATCTTTTCATAATTTATGGGAGTCTGAAAGGCTTCCTCGTCTACACTATCAATAGTCGGTGCAAGGCTGATCCCATCATACGATGGAAAATAGAACAGTTCATACGCCCATTGGGAAGCTTCTTTTTTATCCTTATTGGAATTATTTATCAACATCATGCCGCCCAGTTGATATTCATCACAGCCAATGCTATGCAGCAGATCCTCTGCATCATTTTTTGCATCAGCAGGACTTTTTTTGAGCTTGCAGCCTTCGGGGATTACGGAAAAATCGCTGATAACAGCAGCGCCATATAACCCAAAGATGTTATCTGTGCCTTCAGCGGAAAACGACACAGTTGCTATGGGACGATGTAAATACCATGAACCGCCGCCCTCGTCCGGGATGGAGATGTCAGCGGTTAAGGTATCGCTATTGCTAAGATATAGCCGATGCTGGATATCGCTTCCGGCATCCCACACCTCTATGTAATCATATTGTCCGGCAATACGTCCTTTCCCATCGGTTATATCATACGTTTGAAAGGTTCTGTCAAACGGTGTTTTTTCAACTTTATCCGGTGCATCGGGCATAAGCTCGGTATAATATTTAATTGCCGATTCGATAGTATCCTGATCCTCCTCGGAGCTATATTCAGGCAGAGTTTTTCGCTGTTTAAGCTGAATAATAAGCGATTCCAACTCTGCTTTTGTGAGTGCGTTCCTGTTTTGAATAAGTTCTTGTGCATCTATCATTAGCTTATCAACCAGCGTTAATGCCTGTTCAAGTGTGAAGTCCCTTGGTTCTGCTTGAAAAATAGGGACATTCAGCACTTCAGGCAGGTTGAGCTGCACATTAGAGGATATGGAGAAACTATCGCTTGAATAGTTAAATACAAATGTGTCAGGAGCCTGCACTGTATCCTTCAGGACTTTTTCGGCGGTACTGTCATCAGAAGTCATTGCTTGCTCAATCATAGCTTCGTAGTCTTTGCCGACCACAATCGGGCTTTCCGGAGTTTTTTGGCAGGCGGCAGCGCCAATTGCCATAATCGTGATAAGCAATATTGCGATTCTCTTTTTCATATCCGTAACACCTCGCTTTGTTATCGTTGTCACCATGATACGGTAAGCGCCGATGCAAAATCCATCATCAAGCTGTAATTAAAATGTAATTATTAAAAGCGCACCCAAACAGTCGTGCCTTTTTCAATGTTGCTTTCAATTATTAGCTCCGCATCGTGGGCGTTCGCTATTCTTTTGACCAACGCAAGGCCAAGGCCGCTGCCGCCCGCTTTTTTGCTGCGGGATTTGTCCACCATGTAGAACGGCTCGAATATGCGCTCCATCGCTTCCTTCGGAATGCCGCGGCCAAAGTCCTTGACCTGTATCGTGTTGTTTGAAAAGGTGAGTAAAACCCGCTTGTCCGCCGCGTCCGCATTGTATGCCTTTGCCGCGTTGTCCACAAGGTTGATGAGCATGGACTGCACAAGGTCAGCGTTGCAGTCCAGCGTTTCGCCGTTCGATTGAACGTTCAGCGTCACGCCACGGTCGGCAAGGCTTTTCTGCGTGTTCTGCCGCACAGTGTCAAACAGCGCGTCAACCTCGCAGGGCCTGCGCTCTATGTCGCGCTCCAATGTTATAAGCCTCAAAAGCGTCTGCACCAGCCGCTCCAGCCAAGCGCATTGGCTTTCTATATGTGCAAGGGAGTTGTCCCTTTCTTCCTCCGTCATGTTGGCCCGGCGCAGCATGCGGGCGTGCAGCAGCAGCGCCGTAAGCGGCGTTTTGAACTCATGGGTCACGCCGCCGATAAAGAGCCGCTGCCGCTCGGCGGTTTCCATAAGCTCCGCTATGCGCGTTTCAACGGCCTCCGCCATCAGGTTGAAATCCCCCGCAAGCGCGCCTATTTCGTCCTTCGTATGCACATCAACACGCATTGAATAATCGCCCCCTGCTATCTGTCGCGCCGTTTTTGCAAGGGAGGTGAGCGGCCTTGTGCTCCTGTGCATTATGAGCGCAATGCAGCCCGCGCCCAAAAGGATGCCCGCGAGGCTTACGGCGGCAAATGTCCACGCTAAGCTTACAATGCTGTTGTAGGTCGTGGAGATGTCCTCCACCACGTACACGGCGTAGGTCGTGCTCTTCACCATAACAAGGCTTCCCACAATGAGCACATTGCGCCCCTCTATCTCCCTCTCCGTAAGCCGGGCGCCGTATTCCCCATCTGACAGCGGCATAAGCGCGTGCGGATTGACCGAAACGCCGGAATAGAGCGTTTCATCCCCGCGCATAAGTACGGATGAGGAATCGGCAAAGCGGGAAAAGCAGTAGTTGACGAGGGAGTTTTCCACCGTCCGCGAATCGTTCTCCGCAATATAATAACCCGCCATTTCCGAAAAAGAGGAAGCAAGGCTTTTCTGCCTGTCTCTTGCTCGGCTGTATGTAAGCTCCAATATGCTGTTTTTGGAATGGATGAGAAGTACAGAGGAACAGGCCGTGACGATGACGAGCAGCACGGCGATACAGATAAGAGAGGTTTTTTGCCACAGCTTCATTTCAGCGTTCCTCCAATCGGTAGCCAAGCTTCGGTATAGCACGTATCGCATCCCCAAGATTCAGCTTTTTGCGTAGGTTGGATATTTTCATATCCACCGCCCTCGTTTCGCCCGCATATTCATAGCCCCAAACATCAGAAAGGAGCTGCTCCCGTGATACGGTCAGGTTCTTGTTCTTTAGGAGCGTCAGCAGCACGTCAAATTCCAGCGGCTGAAGCTCAACGGCTCTTCCGGCTTTTGTTACCACCCGCGTTTCGCTGTTTAGCTCAATGTCCCGAACTCGGTAGACTGTGTTCAGCCTACCGGTGCGCTTCAATACCTTCTCGATGCGCACCATCAGCGCCAGCATATCAAAGGGCTTTACGATATAATCTTCCGCTCCGTCACGAAGCCCTTTGATCTCGGAGGCGGCATCCGTTTTTGCGGTCATGTATATGACAGGAATGTTGTATTTCTCCGTGTAGGAGAACAACTCGAACCCGTTAATACCTGGAAGCATGATGTCTAAAATCGCAAGGTCAAAGGCATGGTCGGTAGCAAGACAGGACGCCGCCTTTTCGCCGTCATCAAATACCATATAGTCGTAGCCTACAAACTGCATATTGAGCGCCACAGCGTCGGATATGGCGCGGTCATCCTCCACGATCAGAATTCTGTTCTTCAAAATATGCGTTCCTCCTTAATCGCCAAGAGGGTACTTCTCATTTATTTTACCATAACCATTCCAGCAACCAAGGTCGTGAGGAGCGCAAATGTGTAATTTAATTGTAATTTTTACAGGGCTCTAGTACAAATATAAGCGCCAAATGTCGCTTTGACGTTGGATGTACTGGAGACAGTCGAACAATCAATTCAATATTCGCCGCAAGCTCCAGCCTTAGCGTGGCCTCGCCTCAACGGCATTACATTTTTCACCGGCTACAAAGGTGAAAGCAACATTGTATGTCAATCTCTATACTCTATCTTAAGTGAAAACTTATGTGATTCTTCCTTGTTCCATCCTGATAACATTGTCGCATAAGCATTTAATATCTTCGCTGGAATGGCTTGCCATAAGAATGGTTTTACCTCGTTCTTTCTGGTCAAGCAATAAATTGCGCATATCCTCAATACCATTAGCATCTAGTCCGTTAAACGGTTCATCAAGAATAAGCAGTGAAGGGTTTTCCATAATGGCTTGTGCTATTCCGAGACGTTGTCGCATACCCATAGACAATTTACTGACATGCTTCTTGTTGTCAGGGTCCAATCCAACAAGGCACATAACCTCTTGAATTCTATCAATAGATACCTTGTTTTTAATTTTTGCTAACAGTTTTAGGTTTTGGAACGCGCTATAATTGGGTAAAAAGCCTGGCGTTTCGATAATAATACCTACATCAGATGGAACATCAGTACCTTTTCCGAGTTGAACATTATTAACAAATATTTTTCCTGAGGTTAAGGGTACAAAACCACAAATCACTTTCAGCAGCATAGTTTTCCCAGAACCATTTCGACCGATGATTCCATGAATTAGTCCCTGTTTAAAAGAGACAGTAATATTGTTAAGCACAATATTCTCGTTAAATCTTTTAGTTGCTTGTTCCAGTTGGATAATACGCATAGGAGCTACCCCTTTCAATGAGAAATGATTTCCACCTGTCGGTTTTTGATTAAATGCACGGCAGTAAAACGTAGTGCTAAATTTATGACAAGGATGCCGATAACGGCATAAAGCAACGTAGGGTATAAGGAAGTTCCTTTAACATCAAACATTGTGATGTTAGCCCAAGTTGTTGGGATAACGTAGTAAAGCTTTGGTGAATCGCTTACGCTTGCAAAAGCGGGGAGAAATGCCAGAAATAAAGCCACAAAAATGCCAACAACACGGCTTATCGCCATATTAAGCACAAGCATGATTAGGCCAATCATATTTATAATAAGTACCAACATAATAGAGGAGAGAAACATAGCTTCAATAGGTGTGTAGTTAATCATCATAAAATACGAAACAGGCATTATATTAAACTGCATCCCAACATTTGTTTGGGCGAGCGTATTTAAAACTTTTCCCCAATCATTACGGAAACAAATATTTGGATATAGGCAAGCAATACTAGTAATTATCATGAACAAAACAAATAATGTAGCTGCTTCGAAAATGTATATAATCTGCCCTTTTATCCAGAACTGCTTTCCCGAGCGAATACATTCATAGGGTGTGCGACTTGACATAAATGGAGCGTCACAAAACAAAAGAACGCTAAGTAATAACATTATCAAAATTGAATACCAGTTAAGAAAAAGATGTGGGAAAACAAACGGTGTTATATTCACATTGACCGATTGGGAAAACTTTAAAATCGGATTAACTAAATAGTGTATCCATATAAATGCAAGGATCGCAATAATAAGAATACGCTTATTGCGTGTCCAAAGCCTAAAATTATTAAGACTTATATTCACAATAACTCGAAACCTAGCCATTTTCAACCCTCCTCTTAACCTGTGTGTAAAATAGACAGCCGAGTAGAATTATTAAAACCAGAAAAAAGAGTATTGCATATAGAAAAGATATCCCTATACCTCCTATATCAAAATTGCACGCCGCTATACTATTCAGTTTCAGATATGCAGGAAAATTCAAAGCATATGTAAGATTGATTATAAAGTAGTATCCAATAACTGGCGATGCAAGTGTTATAAAAGGGTCCGCCGTAAATGCGGATATACATAAGGCAAACACTGCCCAAAACGAGCAATGTAAGGCACTGACCACACTTCTAATAAGCAAGTATAATAATGCATTTACATCAATAATACTTCCGAATACTGTTTGCGTATAAACCTCATAGCCCGCTCTGTAATATTCATCACCAAGTAAAGGCATGTGCAAAGAAAGCAAACAAGTTGTTAACAGATGGCCCAATAAAATAACGGCAACAGATGATGTAGCAACAACAATAACTTTTGCCCATGCATAGGAACGACATGACACTCTAATTATATTTGTGCGAATGAACCGATTTTCCCAATCAATACAGAAAGACAAACCATATGGGATCACCCCTATGAACAAAATAATCATAGTAAAAGGACCCTGCATAATGAACAACTCCATATAATATAAAACGTCTCCCCTATTAAAAGAGATTTCATCGGATATCGAAACATCGCTTGACAAGGGCACACAGAGAAAAACAACTGAAAATGAGCTGCCAAGCCTTACACAATGCACCGCCTAACAGGACATAGGCGGTGTTTTTGTATGCAGACAGCGTTTTCTCTGTGTGCCGATATGGGCCAGCCGTGCGGCATGGCCTAAATTTTTGTCAAGGAGGTTATTCGTGTCATGGCAGAAGAAAACAAGCATCCCCCTACCACGGAGGAACAGGCTCCGCCTGAAATGCCAAGAAAGGCCCCAAAAATGGAGCAGGCCGAAATCCCTGATGTGGGCGGCGGCCCCGCTCCGTCCGCAAAGGTGATTGACCTTTCCGCGATGCGTTCCACGCCGGAAAAGGACGCTCCGCCGGACATCCCCAAGGAGACGGAGGCCCCGTCCGTTTCCGTCACCGAGTACAGCAAGCGGGAATGGGAAAAGCCCATGCCAGAGCCGGAGAAGCCCAAGCCCAAACGGGGCCGCCCTGCAAAAGCCGAAAGAGCCACGCCCACCGAGCCGGGGGCCAAGAAAGAGGTAAAAGCGGAAAAGCCCCGCCGTGGCCGTCCGCCCAAAACGGAAAAGACAGCCCCGGAGCAGACCAAGCCGCCCAAGGCTGGCAAAACCCATGCAGCCCCCGAGGAAAAGGCAGCACCTCCGGCCCCGGAAGTGCCGCCTACACCCCGCGACGCTACCCGCGCCGAAAAAGAGGAAATCGTCTATCTTGACCTTTCCGACCTGCACCCGTTCAAGGATCATCCTTTCGGCGTCCGTGACGATGCGGAAATGAAATCTCTGGTGGAGAGCGTCCGCAACGGCGGCGTCAACCAGCCCGCACTGGTGCGTCCCCGTGAGGGCGGCGGCTATGAGATCATCGCGGGCCACCGCCGTCAGATGGCCAGCCAGCTTGCCGGGTATCGTAATATGCCCTGTATCGTCCGCAATATGACGGATGACGAGGCCATTCTCGCTATGACGGACGACAACCTCCGTCAGCGTGAAACGATTTTGCCCAGCGAAAAGGCTATGTCCCTGAAAATGCAGTATGAGGCTATCAAGCATCAGGGAGCGCGTGGTGACAGCGCCGAGGCTGGAAAGCTCTCTCTTGAAAGCGTGGGCCAGCGCAACGGCATGAGCGTGAAAACCGTACAGCGGTATATCTGGCTCAATGATCTTGTGCCGGAATTGAAGCAGACGATGGATGACGGAAAGTTGTCTTTTACCCCGGCTGTGGAAATTTCCCGTGTGCGGCCCAAGCACCAGAAGTATATCGCCGTGTCCATTGAGGGCCAGCAGGCTTCGCCCTCCAAGGGTCAGGCAAAGCGGCTCCGTGAGCTGGACAAGGAAAACAAGCTCTCCCCGGACGTGATCGACGGTATTTTGTGTGAAGAAAAGAAAAAGGAGGATCGTGACGTGATCATTACTGGCGCTGAACTGGAAAAGTTTTTTGGCAAGGAGGCCACGCCCCGGCAGATGAAAGACCAGATCATGACGCTGCTGGAGGACTGGAAAGAGCGGCAGCCGCCCGAGCTTGCCAAGCCCGACAAGAAAATGGATATGGAAAAGTAACGACCTCTGGCCACCATGACCAGAGGCTTTTTGCTGCCCCGATAGAATACGGCCCTTGCGGTTATATCCCCCGTCGCCGCCCGTAATCGAGCACAGGCGGGAGTGGGCTGTCAAGGGGGCTTTGCCCCGCCGTGTGCGGCGGCTTTGCCCTTGACCGCCTGCCCCGGCTGTGCCTTTTCTCTGGCAAGCGGCGGGGGATATCCTCCAGAGCCGCCCCCTTTTCCAAGATTGGAAAAGGGCGGGGGAAAAAGGTTGACCCACTACATTATATAAAAACGGAGGTTTTCACAATGAAACGACCCCTTGCGTATATCACCGCCGCGTGGAGCGGCGATCCCTGCGAGGCGACGGAGCAGGCCGCCAAGTATTGCCGCGCTGTCTATGAGGCGGGCTTTTCGCCCATCTGCCCGACGCTCTATCAGCCGCTTTTCCTCAATGATGCCGTTCCCGAGGAGCATAAGAGCGGTATCGACATGGGGCGCGACCTGCTCCGCCGCTCTCATGTGCTGGTGGTGTGCGGCAGTATCTCCACGGAAAGCATGAAAAACGATGTGGCTGTTGCTCAGCGGCTGGGGATCACGGCAACCACGCTGGACGGCATCCTGACCGTAAAGCGTCAGGGCCGCTGCTGATATGTCATCCCTGTTTGAAGCCTACATTACCAATCTCGGCAAATATAACGAGGGGCGGCTTGTAGGCGAAACGCTGAAATTCCCGGCCACCACCCTTGAGGGCATTTTGACCGTCAAGGGACAGGGGCGCAGATAAGATGACGGCGCTCCGGCTGGGGAGCCTGTTCGATGGGATCGGCGTGTTTCCGCTGGCGGCGGTGCGCTGCGGCATTGAGCCGGTATGGGCAAGCGAGATCGAAAAAGCCCCTATCTCCATCACCAAGCGCCACTTTCCCGATATGGCGCATTTGGGGGATGTGACAAAGCTGGACGGGCGGGAGATCCCGCCCGTCCATATCATCACCTTTGGCTCACCGTGTCAAAATCTCTCGCAGATTGGCAACCGCAAGGGGCTTGCGGGAGAAAAGTCCAGTCTGTTTTTTCAAGCCATCCGCATTATCCGTGAAATGAGGGAGGCGACAAATGGTCTATTTCCAACAATCGCTGTTTGGGAAAATGTCATGGGAGCGTTTTCATCAAATAACAGGATGGATTTTAGAGCCGTCCTATCCGCTTTCACAGACGCCGATGTTTCAATGCCTGCTTCTGGAAGATGGGCAGGAGCCGGAATGGTGCGAGGGCGAACGCCTGACCTCTGCTGGCGGCTCATGGACGCCCAGCATTGGGCAAGCCCCCGGCTGGCACGACGGCAGCGCATCTTTCTTGTGGCAGACTTTGGAGGACGGCGTTCCCACGAAATACTTTTTAAGCCCCGCACAATGCAGTCACTTCCTGCGTTTGGCGGAGATCGCGGGCTGCCCGCCGCCTGCGGAGATCGAGGCTCTTTTATTGAAGCAGGGCGGCGTGTACCAATTACCCGACCCTTTCAATGCTTCCGTATGCGGGCGTCTGCCAAGGAGCGGACGGAAACAGCGTTCCGAAATAGCTTTGGACTGCCAACTGACCCTTTTCCCACTCTGTTAGCGGGCGGTGTTACACCCTTTGCCTTTTGGTATGAGGACGATCCCGCCGGGGGCTGCGTCCGCTTTCCCACGGAAACGGAATGTGAGCGGCTCATGGGGCTGCCGGAGGGCTGGACAAGGTACGGCGCGGACGGCGAGGAAATTCTATCCTCCCACCGTTACCGGGCATTGGGAAATGCCATCGCGCTGCCCTGCGCCGAGTACATCATGGCAGGGATCGCGGAGGCGCTGACAAAAGGAGGTGCAAATGACGGTATTTGAAGCCTACATCACCAACCTCGGCAAATACGCCGAGGGGCAGCTTGTGGGCGAAACGCTGAAATTTCCGGCCACCACGGAGGAGGTGCAATCGCTTCTGAAGAACATCGGCGTGGACGGTGTGCGGTATGAGGAGTTTTTCATCACCGCCTTTGACGGCGATGTGATGGGCTTATACGACTATCTCACCGAGTATGAAAACTTGGACGAACTGAATCATCTGGCACACCTTATTTCCGAGCTGGACAGCGACGAGATCGAAACGCTGGAGGCCGTACTCAACAAGGGCGACCATACTTCCAGCGTGGCGGACATCATCAACCTCGTTCACAATCTGGACTGCTATTCCCTGCACCCCGGCGTGACCGACGATGAAACGCTGGGGCGCATCTATGTGGAGGACATGGAACTACTGGATGTGCCGGATAATGTGCTGCCCTACTTCGATTTTGAAGCCTATGGGCGGGATATGCGGATCAACGAGGGCGGCCACTTCGCCCCCACGGGCTATCTGACCCGCAGCGGCGATTTCAAGGAGGTGTACCACGGCATCGAGGACATTCCCGCCGAACACCGCATTTTTGCGTACCCCAAGTTGAATATCCGGGAGCAGATGGCGGCCTACAAGGAGGTCATAGACCGTTCCTCTTTGGAGGGCGAACGCCTGCACCCGAGAAAGGAGCATGATGACCGCTGACCTTGGGACATTTTGTCCCGAGGTCATATTTCTATCAGAGAGGAGACGATGACGGCTGGTAGACGAGGATATTTCCAGGCGCACGATTGTCGTATCGGTGAAGGC
>OHJK01001513.1_pt1 | contig 11382 bp, 10 predicted proteins | sample 1568541 | NCBI WGS metagenome assembly OHJK01 (sample SAMEA3879535, study PRJEB24766) | human gut metagenome | biome: human-associated habitat; feature: feces | place: USA | collected 1985/1987
AATTTTCCTGTTTTTGCCCGAAGAACTTCATATTTGAGTGACTCTGGACAACTGAACAGAGCAACATCTGAATCGTAAAGCATTTCCATCGCTTTCATGCGGTTTTCCTCACTTTTCCAAGCTTGAAGGACATAAGGTCGAGTTGAAAGGTCTGGGTAACCGCTCTTCAATAACCAGTCAAATATCGGGCAGAGTTCGACAAAAGAATAGTTCCCTCCCGTCAACCTGTATAACTCATCTGCCACATTCGCCTGATGGTGATTTATAAAATTAGAATAATACACTATTTTCATCTTTGCAATCTCCATATTATTCCAGTTTTCACAACTTTTGCAGGAACTCCAGCAACAATGCTGTTAGCTGGAACATCGCGAGTAACGATCGCACCCGTCGCAACAACACAATCATCTTCAATAGTCACTCCCTTAAGAATTGTGGTTTTATTACCGAACCACACTCTATCTCCTATTTTTATCGGTTTCGCTGGGTTGATACGTTCCCCACTCTCATTATCCAAGATAGCATGACTGTCTGTATTCCTAAATATTACATCTGTAGAAAACAGGCATCCATCACCAAATGAGACAGACTTTCCCTCACATGCAGCTACATGGGTGAAACCAAGAATACGATTTCTACTGCCGAATGTGATTTTGCTGCCATCGTCCTCTATGTACAAATCAGCCTTAAGAAATACATTACGTTCTCCTAAATGTATAACATTATAATTTCCATATATATATATGTTACATCCTGTAAGATAATTTGCTGCCTGACCCAAATCTATTACATTGCCAGAACCATGAATGACAACCTTACATCTCCTCATATAAGTATTCTTGCTTAGCAATTTGTTGCCAGTGCCAACTATTTTGATTTGATTACGGCCTAACAATCTATACAGAGAGGATACAATAAATGACAATCGGCATTTTGGATTGTCTTTCACATATTGAATTGTTGTTTGAAGATAGTTCATATCATTACATGTTTATTAATTCAGAAATACGTCGACCTTGCTCAATATTATTTTTATTCTGAAGTACGAATCTTTTAGCAGACTCTCCCAATTTTAACAGTTCACTTTCAGATTGAGTCAATGCATCTCTTATCGCATCTGCAAAACCATCAATGGTTTCCTCCTTAAACAAGAAAACATAAGGGTAATACTCTTTGGGCATTCCTGGCAGTTTGGTTGTAAGCAAAGGTGTCCCTGAAGCCATATATTCCATATTCTTAGAAGGGAAAGAATATTTAGTGAATTCTTCTGTCGTGAAGCGCGGGTTTACGAGAAGGGTTGCCTTCTGTTCTTCAAGCAAGATTTCTTCATTTGGCGCTACACCTCCGTATTCCAAGTTCGGGTGTCCCTCACATAAAGCCTTATATTCCTCAACATAAGAGCCTTCGCCGTAATATACAAGTTTCGCATCCGGGACATTCGCTATTATAAATCCCTCAGCTAGCATCTTCAAACCATACTTTTCATAAATTCCACCTGCATATATGACAGTCCTTGGATGAGATTTCGGAATAGGTCTATACGCCTCTTGCAACAGTGCGGAATCACATAAAGCCTCCATCACGATATGTGGCCGCCCTTTAGGATTAACAACGTCATTCATCTGTTCCGTCAGAAGGACATATTTGTTAAACCGACTGACATACTTCGAATTAAGCCATGCTGCCAGTTTAGAAATGAATGATGTTTTGCCACTGGCAATTATCATTCCGTATATATCAGTCACGACGGCGATGCTTTGCACTCCATTGATTTTGCTAGCTAATAATGCCCCCATGCAAATACTTATTGAAAGCACATCGCAAATAATTGATTTGTCCTTTTTGCCACGTATTCCCCAAAAGAGAACATAAATGAAAGCATAGGAAAAGATACATATATGTTTGATGATAGGAATATTTAAATAGGGGACATAATTATAACGCACTCCATTTTCTTTTTCATTTTTTGATTTGACAAGCAACTTCACTCTTGTCATATTCGGCGGATTTGAAACTGCAAAAACTTTTTCACCGCTAGCTTGCAACCCTTTGACAATCAGGCGGCTGAATTTTTGCACAGCAAATCCAGGATTCCTACCAGAGTCACCATATTCCTGATTGACTCTCCTCTCTGATGCCAGGGCAGAAATATAAAGAATGTTTTTCATGTGAATCAAAATATTTGCGAGAATATGGTGTGAAATGTTGAGTAATATTTAGAATATGGACTATCTAAAAAAAAGAGAACGTAGCCGTATAACGTGATTAGTACATATAACAACAGGAAAACGAATTGATGGATATTGTTCTTAATATTGCTATATATATAAGGTACAGCTGCTATACTGAAGACATTGAAGTACATTCCGACTCGACCAATAAGGCTAACAATCTGGCCAAAAGGAGCAATAAGAAATGATATAGCACTCAGAGCAACCAACGACTTTACATGCGAAGAATATTTGCCGTTGTCTGACATCAATAAATTCAAGGACAACACAAACGGTATCATATTAATTATGAATCCTACACCGAACCCTGATGTATCTGCTATGTCTCCATAAGTTTCAGTATATTCAGAAAAAACAGCATTCATTGCTATCGTATATTGGAATATTTCAATCAGTGTATTTTTGAAAAACCATAGGACGATCAAGAGCGCCCCATACCCTATGCCAACATATTTGGCTTTTTTCATTGGAATAAATCCCCAAAATGCAAAAGGCAAGAGAACCTTCGCAGAGCCATGAATAAACGAGCATAGATATAGCACAATCAGCGGAATCCACCATCTTTTCCTAATGATATATTTCCACAGCCACAAGAACATCACCATGACAAACATCTGACGCATCATTGAGAATGACATTAGGTAAAAGTTTGTTGTAAAGAGATATACAAAAACTGCGAGAGGCCACCATTTGAGTTCTACATTATCCTTGATGAACCTATATATGATGATATTCTGGATGACATTCAATACGGCTACCATCACAAAGAAACCACCGAAAGGTTTGAAAAGCCAACATAAGAGTACCCAGCCTACGTCATGGAACACATCTCCAGATAAGATTTCAGACAAATTAAAATCACGATTTGTGTACTGAACCGCCGTTTCTAAATATGGCATATAGTCATTGCCATAATTATAATGAATCGCTCCTAAAAAGGTCAAAAGCATGAATCCGAACTTCATGCCGTTTTTCATTTGTCCACGTGATTCAATATAAGTCAGAAAAAGAGCGATTATGGAACAAATTATAACGGTAAACATTATGCATTTATTATTGACTGGTAGATACTATATAATTGCCGACTGTTTATGCTCGGATTATGGCGCTTCGTAGCAGTCAATATCATGTTGGACTGCTTTTCTGCGTTTGTAAACACTTTGCATACATTTTTAGCAAGAATCTCAACTTCCTCAAACCTATACAGATTATCCTCATTTCCTTTCATCATATCAGGAATACCACCCACATAACTTGCAACGCACGGAACTCCAAGAATCTGTGCTTCTCCCAATGAATTCGGGCTGTTCTCGATTGTTGATGGGCAGACAAACACATTGGAGGCCAGATATTCCCTCTTCATTTCTTCTGCGTTCTTATTCCCGATGAATCTTACTTTACCTGTCAGATGAAAACGATGAATCAAGCTTTTGATATAGCGTCCATAACCGGAAAAATGCAGCCAATCCTTGAATGAATCACATTTTGTAATGTCCCCGCCTGCCACACGAATAGTCGTGTCTGGGTAATGAGACAGAATCAGAGGCATAGCCTTAAGCAACTGATGTAAACCCTTTATGGGGTATCCGGCCTGGCTAAGGAATATCGTGTGCTTATCGCATTTCTCATAAGACCACATTGAGCCATCATAAAACTCCGGGCGCAATGTCTCATTGCAGAAATGATATTTCACCTCAGGATTTATTGCCCACACGTGCGTCCTGTCCCAAGAGGTTCTACCAATGACATGGCGCGCCATTCGCAGCATTTCAAGCTCATAGCAGGATCTTTTTTTGAAATGACGGCGTTGATCTATTATTGAGCCTTTCAAAAAATCTTTTAATGTCAAATTCTTATAAATGTCAAACTTCGACATCCCATAGTAGTAATAGTGGTAACATGCTGAAGTCATCCCTTGAATGGAAATAACAACATTATCGCTGCCGCAGGCGCGCATATAAGCGTATCCATGAGAAAACTCCGTCCCATGAATATGGACTATATCAGGTCGCACCTCTGAATTTACTTGTTTCCACAGCGACTCATACTCAGGATTAATCCGTTGGTTGCCCCGTCCCATAGGAAGCACATAATACGTGATTCTGTTTCCATCAAGCCTAGTCAACGATTTGACCTTCGTAGATACTGTAGCTACCGTCAACTTAATGTCAGACCACAGGAGCAAGGCATCAGCTGCTCCTAACATCCAACCTCCTGATGCTTTGAATTCTCTATTACCTTCCAGCAACTGTCTCGCTTCAGGGAACATTATATTTGTTATCCAAAGGACTTTCATCGTGTTTTCTGGGATGGAATACATAACAGCAATATATTTATGACACTGAAAATAATAAACGAAAGAACATTCATGACAGCCCCTCCACTGTATGACCATTTATCAATAAATAACGGCATGTAATACATTATCGCCAAACTGCCCGCAATAGTGGTAATCAGATAATATTGTGGTTTGCCTTTCGCAATTGAATAGTCATTAATGATGTAATAAATCGAATTTGTCAGACTTACTAATGCAAAGATTCGTGCATAGGGAACTGATGCCATGTATTTTCCTGCAGTAAGAACTTTTATAACCAATGGGCAGAACAAGATGAAAGCCACGACGACTATTAATGTAAGCCCCCAGCGAATACCCACAACCTTGATGAGTTTTCGCTTGTTATCCTTGATAATCGCCTCATATGTATCAGGTTGAAATGTAGCGCTGATTGATGTAGTGAACACCCCCAAATATGCGGCAATGCTTGTTCCGACGCAATAATATCCAAACTCCGTCACGTTGCCTAATGACTCAAGTACAGTCTTGTCATAACCGTTTGAGAAATATCCCAATGCCGCGCCCAATGCCAATGGCCAACAGAATTTCAAAATCGGCAGAAGTTCCTTTGTTTCTGTCTTGATTTGCCAGACATCGCGATGCTTATATAAAAGGAAGATAAACACACAAATCTCTATCAACATCGGTCCCAGCAGTTTGCCGAAAGCCCCCCACTTGATTATAACGACAAATAATAGCGTACAAGCCACACCGAGTACCCCACGAGCCAATGACAAGTTCATATATGCTTGGCTCTCCCGTTTCATTTTATAATCAGCTAGCTCTAGATTGCAAATGCCAGTAAATGGAATCGTCATCACAGCCATATACAAGTACGGAAACGATGGGAGTGTAGTCTCTGAACAAGACTTGACATAAAACAGCAATGCCAACAGACACAATACCGCTACGGCAAAAGAAAAGAATATCAGAGACTTGAACAATACCGCACGGAGGTGTTCACGCCCCTCTTCATCCAATTCAAAATAGCGTTTGTTATAATAATGAATCATATAAAACGCTATGATAGGAGAAATTAGTGTAGCAAATGATGTGAAATAACCAGTAATGGCAAAATCCTCTGGACTCATATTCAGTGACACCAGGGGATTTATCGCCAAATTCAACAGCATCGGTATCAACGATGCGTTGAAATATCTCGACAACTGCTTAATATAAGAAAGAAAATAATCGCTCACAATAAATGAATTAAATCATAGGAGACAGACTGCAAGGTCCATCACTTGGAATCAAGTCTATATCATTGGTTTTCAATGCATTTATCAATCGTAAGAATTGTATGGCCGCGTTTTTCGGACACCACACATCTCTCATCGTTTTAATCGCATTCATCGCGATCGTTCGGCGATAGTCAACACTGTCCAACAATGAAACGACTTTCGTTTCGAGGGAATCCAAACTCTCCGACTTGAAAATAAGCCCGTTGATACCATCCTCTATAAGGAAAGGAACGGAGCCTATCATATCGCTTGCCACAACTGCGCATCCATTGGACATGGACTCATTCAATACTGCACCCCATCCTTCATTCCTATCACTTGTAAAAAGGAATATCTGATGGTGGCGCATCTGTTTCAATATTTCATCATTCGGTAGATTCCCTTGGAAACGGACAACGTCCATTACATCAAGTTTCTCGGCTAATTCTTTTGTAGGTTCAAGTTCCTCTCCAGAGCCATACATGTCAATAATGAACTTATAGTTCCTATTTTTCAGCCTTTTAGCCAATTTCACCGGGAGCTCAGGATGCTTCCAGCGAAGGAACCTCGCGCACCACATGAGATGCGCTCCGGTTCCTTCGCTGGAAGCGTCAAAATTCGCAGATGATCCAAACGGAAAATCCTCGACCTTCGTGAAATACCCCCACTTGAAACATTTATTCTTATAAGCACCGATGGTGTTTACATCCCGACAAGTATATGCGCTTGCTGCCAGCATATACAAAGGCTTGTTTCTGTACCGTATATGATCATGCCAGAAGTAGTACCATGCGCGTGGACCTGACAGATACCAAGGCTTATTCTTGAACCAGCGCTCATTGTAGCGGAATGTCAACTTCCCAGCCTTTATCCTTTCTCTGACATAATCCTCCGGAGCAGAGCCGATAATCACAACGTCCGCATCGTTTGCCAGCTGTAAAGCCATTCGCTTTGCATCTTCACTCTCATAAGCTCTGACTACATATAGTCTATTGATGCTTGGATCATAGCCGCCTTTTATTAGCCAATCAGGTAATGCATCCGTGGCTATATACTTGTAATCGTCACCAAGTAACCTATAAAACTCATCTGCTAAAGGAATTTGATGATGATTTATATAATTCGTTATAAAGACTAGTTTCATATTTCAAACTATTAGTGATGCGTTAACCTTTGCATCTATGTTTGTAACTTAATAACATTGTATAATTTAACAACTTTCTTTGATAACCTCGATTTGAAATGAGTCTGTAGTGAAAAGTTACGATAGTATCTCAACTACTCATTTTAAATCAGGATTTTAAAGAACTAACTTTATGTGATAATTATTAACACATCGACACTAATTTCAAACGATTGTAAATAATATTCAAGAACCTTCTTATTTATACTGCTAGCTCAGAATAACGCATTCAGTGTTAATTTACATGTTGCCACATAAGATGAAAAACATTATATTTAGCCCCCATCAGAACATAATTCCTCAATTGATAGCAATATTATTCTGTTCTCAAATTTTAATGTAGTTGTATTTTGAGTCGTGGTTTCTCTGCACCTAATCAGGTATTTCTTTCTCTCGATTGTCACACCTGACAATAATGAGATATTGTCTGACTCCCCATTAAGAATTTTATCACCTGAATAAGTACGAAGAGTCCATTTACCATTTTCGACAGAAGATGCAAGGAACACCCCGACGTACTCATTTTCTTCAGAGGACAGTTCTTCGTTACGCGTCAACAATTCGTAAATCTGAGATACTCTATTGTTGTTGACAAAAGTAGATACGACGTTTTTATCCGCAATAGATGATACCCATTTGTATTTGATTGCCAAACTATTATCATCAAGAATCTTGATGAAATTTTTATAGTTGCTTACTGTGCGTCCTTTGACTCTTTGCAGGATTGATTTGAATTCATTTTCGTCTCTTGTGAGCATCAGAGAATCAAATATTGCAAAGGTGTCAGATAATTCCGAGCTTCCAAATAAATTCACAGGGGATGTGGACCTGAATTCTACATCAAACGATGCTGCTTGAAATGTCGTAACCCTTAGTCTTGCTTCAACCTCCGTTTGCTTTCCGTGAAGTTTTTTATGGCAACTTGCTACAGTATGCTGGAATGCAGATAAGGCTAGCGACAAACACTCTGTATCTATTTCATGTGAGTTGTGCGGATCCACAAAACCTAATCGAAATATGGTAAAACCATCTTGTTGCGTTTTAGCAACCAATTCGAGATTTTCAGTTTCTTCATCCTTTTCATAGTAATATCCCTCTTCAGGGAGAATAGATTCCGTTATCCTATCGCGTGAAAATGCCTCTGCCGTTATGACTTGATTATGAACGGTGACTTTAAAATACGCATCTTCAACTTCCGGATTTAGGTACAGTTGCCTTAAATCCTCTTCTCCAAGAAGAAACCTTTTAAGTCGGTCTTGGGATACTTGAACTGCAAAATAGATATATCCAGAGCCTGCAATAAATTCAGTCATCATGCAAATAAAATTTGAATTTAACAGATCTATTGCTACGAACAACTGTGGGACATCGTAGAACTCAAGTATTTTTGTTAATTTTAAAGTTCTCATAACTCTAAAACCGTTTTTGCGCTGTTAAGTTCAACCTTGTTTGTCTTCCACCAACTATAATGATAGGATTTATACGTTTGCTTTACGACTCCATCTTTAGGGTTTAGCACAAACGCTGAAACACCCTTTGATTTCTTGAGGCTGGCTATTTTGGTGAGTTTAGCTGTTTTATCCAAGTCGTCATACATCGATACTGCATAAGCCTCTGATAGTTTGTCGCCCCAGTCTTTGTTCGGATCTATTTCGTAATACGTAACCAAATCTTCTTCAGATATGTTTGTTCCCTTTGTGAGTCTATATAATGTGTGTTCATGAGGAATTAAAATATCATCTGGGGGCACACCTTCAGGCATCTTGGGAACCCATTCGATGGAGTCGTTATTCAAGTATGTGGATAATTTTGCGTCTTGTAACATTATGCTATGCGTTTACTTTTCTGTTCTTATACGTAAGCCTACTAATCTTCCGTCTCACTTTGCGCTTATTAATTTTTGATTTTTACACAATATGAGGGAATGCTGACAGAGGCACTGGTCATATTCTTCATTCTCCGTATTCTATAGTGCGAACATTAGTAGCGACTTCTAAATGTATAAGGGGTTTTTGGCGATGATTTGTTGGGAGCGCGGTGCTTTATTGTGGCTTAGTAAACTCTTTGGTATTTGCCAGAGGTAACGACTTTACGCCCCGTCTTGTATAATCATTATAATAATTTTGTCGTCTATTGCTTTTTCGGTTTCAGAACAGAGTTGGTCCAGATTTCAACCTGATTGTCACTATATATGGTCACTTTATACAAGTCTTGGTATCTCAGCGCATCATCTTGCGACCATGCGAATGCGCTGAAAGGTGCCTTCTCTGAATGTTCTGGCATAGACACCACCCAGAAATAGCGGTATTCGTCCTGGCTGAACACGTTCTTAGTATCTTTTAGGTAGATGAACGTCGTTTCCAGCTGCGATATGGCGTCTTTGAAGTTTGAAGCGATGTTTCTGTCAGCGGATTTGCAATACTTCAGTTCGACCAGAGCCAGCCATCGCTTTCTTGCTGAACATTGAGCAGAAACAAGCATACACTCGCAGCTGGAATGAATCTGCTTATTATCTCCTGTACGAAAGAACTGCTCGTTTTCTTCAAAATTGACAGAAACAACGGGGACATTGTTCGGATTGAGAAATGCCAGAGATTCTATGTCATCCGGCTTCTCATCGCTTATCTCGACACCTTTCATGCAGGTCGGATGGTCTTTTGAATACTGGGTATAGTCAGCTACATAGACATCACCTGTATGCTGTCTTGTTTTTGAGAAGAATTGTTCCATATCCGTCATCAGTCAATATAAGGCAGCATTGTATTGAATTCGTTCATGACATCTTTCATCACATCATTGAAGTAATTCTTTCGAACAAGGCCACGCCTGTCTTGTATGGTTTTGTTGTATTCGTTGTTCTCGTTTCGTATGCAGCCGTCGTGAATTGACCAGACGGAAACATCCTTTGGCGCCACTGCATATTTCGCGCATTCGAGAGATTTTGACAACTTTTTATCCATCGAATCTTCAACTATATGAGCAAGAATGCAGTTGTTTAGCGCATATAGAATGTATGGGCTGTGGGTTGTCAGGACCAGCCTATGATTCCGTCCATGGTTGATTTCAGAAAGTATTTGGTACAATAAATCCATCTGCGTGCGTGGGAACAGGTTCTGTTCAGGTTCTTCGATAATGAACTGGGTGTGAGAATAAACCCTGCCCTCCAGGAAGCCTCGCAGTCTTTCGATGATGGTGGCGTTAGATTTCTCTGAGATATCGGACAGATGAGCCAGAATGGTTCTGACTTTCTCGTTTTCGGCAGGAGAAAATGGCTTATTCTCTTCATAAATACCGGACGACAGCCATTTCAGCAAAACAACCAGAGGCACTATTGACTGGTAGCCGCTGGATGCGGCAACCAATGGAATAGTGTTGGAGGCATTTTCCTGAAGGAGATAATCCGCGTCTGTACCTGGATTGTAGAAGTAGTCGAGCCCAAGAGACATGATAGGTATCGGTGTCTCTCTCGTGTAGTGACGTTTCGCCTCAAACCAATCATTTACAAAGCTTTGGAGATTGTCATCTTTGTCGGAATAGTTCCTCAATGACGGCACCGCAGAAACGAAATTCCGTTCAGCCGGGATGTAGGCGACTTTAGGATTTACGTTCTTTCTGTCTACATGGAATAGCATTGCTTTATTAGGCAGGCATTCTCCGCCGCCGAATACTTTGGAAAGAGGTGGCCGCTTCCTGTCTGTTTTCCAATTGTAGATAAAGGCGATATTGTCACCTTCATACAGGAGTTCTGATTCTTGTGAGAAGTATCCTTCCATGTGGTGGAAGGATGTCAGACGTGCTATCAGACCCTCCGAACATGCCTGTTCTGTCACAGAGTTATCTTTCTCCAGCCAGGAACAGAAACTGATTATTTTGGCAATGGTGCTTTTGCCGCTGCCTTGTGGACCTATGAATACATTGATCTTATTAAGGTCGAGGTCAATATCCTTTATAGGACCGATATTTTTGATAATTAGCCTATTCATGTTGTGTCTGTGATTAGGTTTGATGGGTGTGCTGCAAAAATTATACTTGAAGCACGACCCTGTTAAAAAGGGATGCCTTGATGCCCAGAATATACCTTGGAAATAATTGGAGTGTTAGCGTCAGCCTATTGACAAGTGCACATAACCAATGCAGAAATGTCAGTACTTCCTCCAAACCATCTTGTTAACCACGCCTACGTAGCTCTGGATTATCTTCACGACTTTCGTGCTGACATTCTCGTCTGTGTAGTCTGGAACAGGCGTGCCGTAGTCGCCATTCTTGACCAGTTCCACTGCAGTCTCCACTGACTGGAGTAAGCCCTTGGTGTCGATGCCTGAAAGAATGAATCCAGCCTTGTCGAGTGATTCCGGACGTTCTGTAGAAGTACGGATACAGATGGCAGGGAATGGATGTCCTACACTGGTA
>OHJK01001514.1_pt1 | contig 11366 bp, 10 predicted proteins | sample 1568541 | NCBI WGS metagenome assembly OHJK01 (sample SAMEA3879535, study PRJEB24766) | human gut metagenome | biome: human-associated habitat; feature: feces | place: USA | collected 1985/1987
AGCCACCAGATAACGTCCGGCGGGGGTCAGGGGCAGGGGAGCAAGTTCGGCTTCCGGCAGCTCTACGGCCTGCTCCTCGGCGGCGGCTTCCGGCGCTACGCCGTCCAGCCCGAACCGCGGGATCAGGGAGTGGATCTCCAATTCCTGCAAAAGCCGCACGGCGGCAGGCTTGTTGCCCTCGCCCACGGTGTAGGACCCCTCGGCGGTGTCGATGGGGGCGTCGGTACGGATGGTGCCCAGCGTGTGGCTCAGCTCGGCCATGGACTTGTCCTCTAACAAGTGCTCCCGCTGCTTGGGCTTGATGCGCTTGTCATCAATGTTCTGGTACACGCCCTCCAGCGAGCCGAAAGTCTGCACCAGAGAAAGGGCGGTCTTTTCGCCGATGCCCTTCACGCCGGGGATGTTATCTGAGGTATCGCCCATCAGGCTCTTCACCTCAATGAGCTGCTTAGGTGCAAGGCCGTATTTTTCCTGAATGGCGTCCTCGTCCATCACCACGGTCTTGCTGCGCCCCATCACGGTAGCAGCCAGCAGTACGGTGGTGCTCTCGCTCACCAGCTGCAGGCTGTCGCGGTCTCCGGTGGCAAGGAAACAGTCGTCCTTGCGGGCGGCGCAGGCAGCAGCCAGTGTGCCCAGAATATCGTCCGCTTCCCAGCCCTCGGCGGTAACGGTGCGGTAGCCAAGGTCTGCCAGCAGCTGCTTGAGCACCGGCATCTGCTGTGCCAGTTCCTCGGGCATGGCGTGGCGGGTGGCCTTGTAGCCATCGTACATTTTATGCCGGAAGGTGGGAGCTTTCAGGTCAAAAGCCACGGCCACCTCGTCCGGCTGGCACTCCTTGAGCAGGGAGAGCAGAATGTTCAAAAAGCCATAGATGGCGTTGGTGTAACGTCCGTCCTTGGTGGTCAGCAGCTTGATGCCATAAAAAGCGCGGTTGGCAATGCTGTTGCCGTCAATGACCAGTAAACGCATAATGCAGTTCCTCCGTTGCGTAATTTCACATCTTATAGTATAGCACAAAACCGCACCGCGCGGGAGCTTTTTGCGCAAAAAAGAGAATGCTCTGCATTTCATTGTGCATTCACGCGTGAAAATGGTCTGGTGGAACGCCGACAGGCGTTCCACCAGACCGAAATCATAAATAATGTTTCCACTGCTTATGCCCAGAGCAAAGCGGAGGGCATTTTAAATCGTCCCGCCGCAAAAAAAGCTGCCACACAAGCTGTGCAGCAGCCTTACCGATGCCGGGCTTACTCCTCGATGCGGATGGCGCTTACCGGGCAGCTCTGGGCTGCGGTGACGGCCTGCGGCACCTCCTCCGGCGGGATGGGGCCGGGCTCTGCCACAGCCAGAACCCCCTCCATGCGGAACACAGCGGGGCACAGCCCGGCGCACTGGGTACAGCCGATGCACAGCTCAGGGTCTACGAATGCGTTCATGCAAACACCTCCTTTGCGGAAAGCATTGCCCGTTTTGCCGCAAATTATGCCTATGCAAGCGGTTTGCGGTGTGGTACAATAAGACCGCCGGGAACCGGCAGGAGGAGATAAGATGAATATCCAGATCTTTGGCACGAGCAAGTGCTTTGATACCAAAAAGGCGCAGCGCTATTTCAAGGAGCGCGGTATTAAGTTCCAGATGATCGACCTGAAGGAAAAGGGCATGAGCCGGGGCGAGTTTGATAACGTGGCGCGCGCCTTGGGCGGCTGGGAAGCGCTGGTAAATCCGGCAGCAAAGGACAAGCAGACCCTTGCGCTGCTGGATGCACTGGTGGACTGGCAGAAAGAAGATAAGCTGTTTGAAAATCAGCAGCTGTTCAAGACCCCCATCGTGCGCAACGGACGCAAGGCCACCGTGGGCTACCAGCCCGAGATATGGAAGGACTGGGAATAAAAAGCCTGCTTTCACAAAAAAACCACCGGTATAGGTTTTGCACTCTGCGGCCGGATGTGGTATACTGTTAGGCAGACTAAAAACTTTGGGAGACTCAGACCAATGAAAAATACGATCACCCCGGAAGAACACGCCCGGATCAAGCGCCGCCGCTGGCGGCAGACCTTGGGTCTGCTGATCACGGTGCTGGTGCTTATCGGGTTTATCACGGTGCTGCGGGCCGGTGTGGGCCTTGTGGCAAACCTGTTTGACGATACCGCACAAAAGCAGGAATACGAGGACAAGCTGGAAGGCCTGGTACTGTTCGACCCCATGCCCTTTGACGGCATTGAGAACATCGACGACCTGACCCTGCGGGAAGCAGCCGTGTGGGGCTGTGTGTACAGTATTCAGGAGACGCAGGGCGGCTTTGAAAACTACAATACTGACCCCGAGACCGAGCAGCTGCTGCTGCCCTCGGTGGATGTGGATGCCTATCTGGCAAAGCTGGTGGGCCCCAGCTTCAAGCTGACCCACAGGAGCTTTGAGATGGACGACATGACTGTCGAGTTCGATGAGACGACCCAGTGCTATAAGATCCCCGTCACCGGCAGCGTGGGCACTTTCCGCGCTACCGTCACCAGACTGTTCAAGAAGGACGGCCTGCTCCACGTTACCGTGGGCTATATCCCCACCCAGAGCAGTGATGACAGCATCCTGAACACCTCGTCCGACACGCCCACCAAGTATATGGATTACCTGTTCAGCCGCCAGAGCGGCAGCTGGTACCTGACCGGCCTGACCGACAGCGAGACCAAGCCCGAATCTGCCGACAGTGCAGCCTCTGCCGCGGAGCCTGCCCCGCTGGCTGAGAGCGAGGTCAACGATGCCATCCTTGCCACCGCAGGCGATTCTGCCGCCGCCAGCGCCGTTGCTGACGAGGCTGCCCCGGTGGAAGAGGCGGCGGAGAGTACCCCGGCTGAGAGCACCCCGGCTGAGAGCACCGAGGCTTCCTCTGAGAGCCCGGCGGCATAAAGCGAAAAAACTATCAAAACGGACTCCCCACTGTGAGTGAATCTCACGGCGGGGAGTTTTTTTCATCTGTTACAGCTTCGAGAGATCTTCCAGCAGGGCCAGAGCGATGGGCTTGACACGCAGAGAACAGGCGTTGAATAATTCCACTACTCGATCGTTCGCATAGTCCTTGCGGGCCACTTCCGTGTTGGTCAGAATCGCTGCAAGCTCAGTATCCAGCTCGGTGCAGATGTTAGAGAGGGTTTCCAGGGTTGGATAGACCCGCCCATTCTCGATTTTGGAGAGATATACCACCGAGATGCCAACCTGCTCCGCCAGCTTTTCCTGTGTGATGCCTTTTTCCAACCGCTGTGTTTGGATGCGTTTTCCGATGAGAGTATAGTCGATCATGTCATGGGCCTCCTGTAGATGTCTTATACTGACAATACAGGATTAAACTGAAAGAATAATAATCTAATAGATTAACTTGACTTATTAAGACAATAATACTATAATGAAATCAGAATCCTCAGGATATTTTGTGGATTTTTAGGCACTGAATGAATTGGGGACGTAAAAAGGAGGAGAAAACCATGAGACAAAAAGTTACACGCCGGGATTTTATGAAAGGAGCGGCGATCGTTGCGGCATCTGGCTTGTTGGCAGGCTGCAGCGGTGGAGAGGGGCCGGCAGCTCCCGACAATTCGGAGCAGCCCGGCACCTCGGAAAAGCCAGCGGAATCGAACAGCAACTCTTCCAGCTCTTCTGAATCGGAGAGTACTTCTTCCAGTAAGCCGGAGGAAACGAATGGAATCAAATGGACATACAGCAAAAACTCTGATGGTACGATTACACTGAAGGGCTATGATAAGAATGCCGAAAAGGTGCCCAGCGGAGAGCTGACCATCCCAGAAACGTATGAGGGATATACCGTCAGCAAAATCGGCTATATGTGCCTGTCCCAGAACAATGATATTGAGAGTCTTGTGATTCCGTCTGTGGTGAAAACGATAGACCAGCAGGCTTTCTATCAGTGCAAGAATCTGACGAGCGTAGTTTTCCCGGAAGGCTTAAAGGAGCTGGGACAAAGTGCATTCAATGGCTGTAACATTGAGAATCTGGTACTGCCGGAGAGCCTGACCAAAGCCGGAAAGCAGGCGTTTGCCAACAACACTGCAATGGAAACTGCATTCATCAAGGGCAAAACGGAGTTTGTGCAGAATACGTTTGAGGGCTGTACAAACCTGATCTCGGTAAAATTCACAAACACCATCCGTGAACTGCCCAGCTATATGTTCCAGAATTGTGAAAAGCTTCAGACTGTGCAATTCCCCAACAACATCAAAACACTTGGAAGCTATATTTTCCGGGGATGCAAGCTGCTGTGTGATGTTACCATTCCGGACACAGTAACGACAATTGGTGGAAACGCTTTCGCAAACTGTACATCTCTGCACGCTATCGAGATTCCGAAAGGTGTGACGGAAATTGCAAGCGGAACGTTCTATGGCTGCGAAACGCTTTCGGATGTGTCAATACCGGAAAGCGTAAAGACGATTGGTTCCAGTGCCTTTACGAGTTGCACTTCGATCACAAGGATAAAGCTTCCGATGCAAATGAGCAAAATTGACAGCGGTACTTTCAGCCAGTGTAGTTCTTTGCGGAAAATTGCTCTACCAGAAGGACTTGCTTCTATTGAAGGCAGTACCTTCTGGAAATGTGTTTCTCTTCAGGAAATCTATATCCCGGCGACGGTAAAGACGGTTGGTGGAAGTGCATTCTATGCCTGCAAGAGTCTGAATAAAGTCTATTTCGGTGGAAGCGAAGATCTGTGGAACCAGGTCGTGATCGTAGATGATTATGACCATGGCAACAAATATCTGACTACTGACATTATGAACCGCTACTGGAACCAGACTGCGGCATCAATAGGCTACTGAATCGAATTACAAAAATCCCACCCTCTGTTCCGGGCATTTATGTGCCCGATGAACAGAGGGTGGGATTTTTACGTTACTTCAGATCAAACCTGACCACGACCAGACGATACCACAGGTAGGGCACCATGTTCCAGATCATCCACAGCTCCATGAGGATATAGTTGGGCAGGTCCTTCAGGCGGAAGGGGCGCTTGCCGAGCCGTCCCTCTTTGAGCAGGGCAAAGGCCTCGTGCATTCCCTTGTCCCAGGCTTCGCCAAAGCCCTGCTTGTGGAACTTGTAGCACTTGAGCAGATAGCCCAGCGCCAGCGGGAGAAAGTTCAGGATGAGCATGAGCAGCGGCTCGTTCTTGAGGGGGAGCAGGATGCTGTTCCGGCCGCTCTGCTGGCTCTTGAAGGCGTTGTACTTCACCGCGCCGGTGCTGGCACCGCAGATGTGGTAGCATTTGGCGGTGGGGCAGAGGACGCACTTGTAGCCTGCGTTGTTGGCACGCCAGCTCAGGTCCACATCCTCAAAGTAGGCAAAGAAGTTCTCGTCAAAGGTGCCGATCTCCTCCAGAATGCTCTTGCGGTAGAGCGCCGCGCCGCCGCAGGCCGAGAAGATGCGCTTCTGTTTGGTGTAGCGGCTGGCCCGGCGGCCGTCGCCGGTCTTGCAGGCAAAGCCCATCCAGGTGACGTAATCACCGGCATCGTCGGCCAGTTCCCGTTCAAAGTGGCGGAGCATCAGGCTCTGCACGGCAAAAATTTTGGGATCGGTCTCGGCGGTGCGGATGAGCTCGGCCAGCCAGTCGGGCTCGGCAAAGGCATCGTTGTTGAACATGACCACATACTTGCCCTTAGCCCGGGCAATGCCCTGATTCACGGCGTGGGAGAAGCCGGTGTTGGTGCCGTTTTCGATCAGGGTGAAGTTGGGGCGGCCGCAGTAGCTGCGGGCCTGCTCCAGACTTTCATCGGTGGAACCGTTGTCCACGATGATGAGCTCAAAATCCTGTTCTGTCTGGGCATAGACCGACTCGATGGAGTCCTTGAGCCAGCCTTTGCCGTTGATGTTGGGGATGACGATGGTTGCTTTCATATATAAATGCTCCTGATATAAATGCTCCTGAAAATTCAACTTCAGGGCAGATTATACCATAATTGCGTTGAAAAAGAAACCGGCAGTTGAGAGAAGGTGTGGGAAGCACAATGAAAAACTTTTCCGGACTTTTGTAGCAAATATCCAACCACTTCACTGCACGATTGTGCAATCTGCCCTTGAATTGTGACCAAAGCGTGTAAATATTGAGAAAATGGCTGCAAAACTGTTTACAAAAGAGTAACAGAATGATATACTTTACACCAGTGAATGAAACGCTCTTTTGTGAAGAAAGGATACTGACGTGGAAACAGCCAAGCACTTTGGAAGCAAACTTCGGAAAACTCTCGCTGCCCTGCTTGCAACGATGGCCCTGATGGCCGTGCTGCTCCCCGGGGCACTGGCCGTGGACCTGAACGTTGATGTTGGGTTCTACTTCAAACAGAGCCGGGGCGGCACCTGCACCCTGGCCTCTGCCGCAATGATGCTTCGCCGCCGGGCCTATCTGGACGGGATGGACAGCTGGGTGGATGTGACCGAAAACGGCATCAAGAGCACGGCCTGGTCGGGCGGGCTCTCCCACAGCTTTACATACAACGATATGCATGTGGGTTATGCGACCCTGCCCTCGGGCAAGGCGGCCAAGATGGGAGCGCTGGTCTCCATTCTGGCAGAGCATCCGGAGGGCATCGTGCTGTACGACCGCACCAGACCCCATGCCGTGCTCCTGACGGACTACACCGACGGCGTGTTCTACTGTTCCGATCCTTCCAACGGCGTTGCCTCCGGCCGTGTGCCGCTGTCTGCCGCCAGCATCTCCATTGGCGGCGCGTCCTGCTACTGGTACATCACCGAGGATGGCAATGACGATGGTCTGGAGCTTCTGGAAGAGGCTGTGCAGGCGGAGGAAGCCGCCGCAGAAACTGAGACTGCGGCAGAGACTGAAGCTGCTGCTGGCGAGGAAAGCAGCAGTCAGGATTGGTGGACGAGCCTGTTTGGCTGAATATTGATCTTCTGGGCGGCTGGCCGTTGGGTCAGCTGCCTTTTTTATTAGCATCCTCACCCTCTCAGGCCGCTTCGCGTCCAGCTCTCCCAAAGGGAGAGCTCTTGACAAAACCGCAAACCTTGCATTTACTGCCAAGGCCTCCCACTTTGGGGGAGGTGGCATCGCGTAAGCGATGACGGAGAGGGTGAGCCCGTTCACCTCCGCAGCTCTGTCCCCGGGAAATAGTGCGCCAGAATTTCTTCCGCGCTCTGTCCCTGCTCGGCCAGCGCCTTGGCACCCCACTGGCTCAGCCCCACACCGTGGCCATAGCCCTTGGTGGTGAGGAGAAAGCTGCCCTCCTGATACTGCACCGTGAAGCAGGCGCTCCGCAGGCCCAGCGCTTTGCGCAGGGCCGGGCCGGTGACGCTCTGCCCACAGACAGGCAGAGAGGCTACATAGCCCGAAGGGGTGAGCGCGGCCTCTCCGAACCAGTTGGCAGGTGCGGCGAGGTCAGGGAGAAGCCCCAGCCCAGCGAGAGCCTGCTGCATCTGCTCGGCGGTGAATTGGACGGTATAAAGGTAGTTGTCCGCATTGAGGTCGGTGGAGCTGTCCACGGCCACAAGATAGGGAAGGGCGGTGCCCCAGACGTTTTCGCTGGCCTCGGTCATGCCGTTGGAGATGGCAAAGTAGCTTGTCCCGGCGGGGGCGTTGTCGTAGTAGAGCACATCGGTCAGCGCGTTGTCCACCAGCGCCGAGAGGCGGGCATAGTTTTCCTCATAGGCGGTGCCCCAGTAGCTGCGGAGGACTGCATCTGTTAAGTATCCCTGCCGCCGGACGGGGTCCACGCTCAGCCAGCCGGAAGCTGGTTCGGCGGCATGGTCGCGGCAGTAGAGGGCATAGCTGTGGGCCGCGATGGCCTGCGCCTTGAGCGCCTCGTCCGGCCAGCTGATGGGCATTTCCGCCGCCACAGCCCCGATCAGATATTCCCGCCGGGGTACCGAGACTACGGCCCCGGCGCTCTGGTCGGCCAGCAGAAAGCTCTCGCTGTCCTGATCGGAGGGCGGCACGGCGGCGCTGTCCGGGGCGGCTTCCGAAGCCGCAGTGCCCGGCAGGGGAGCGGAAGAAGCCCCCTGTGCCGGGCCGAACACCGCCAGTGTCAGCCGGTAACCGGCGATCGGCAGGAGTGTGCCCAGCACCAGCAGCAGGGCACAGAGGAGAAAGAATGTCTTTTTCATCGTAGTTTTCCCTCCCGGACAGGCATTTTTCTGGGCCCAGTGTACCAGCCCGGCAGGGTGAAAAAGCGCACATTTCATCCAAGACTTGAATTTACTTCACAAAAGCGCTATCATAAGGGTGTGCCATCATGGTGGATGGCCGGAAAGTATATAAGAGAGAAATAAGAGAAAGGGGAAATTCGCGCATGAACTATACCCATGCAGAAGTAGCGTCGCTGGACCCGCAGACCATGCGGACGCTGTGTGAAGAGTATCTGGCAAACAACTACATCGACCCGGAGACGAGCGAGCGTCTCGGTGTCAAGCGCGGCCTACGCAACCCGGATGGCACCGGTGTGCTGGCAGGCCTGACCAATGTCTGTGACGTTGTGGGCTACAAAAAGGATCAGGAAGGGCATGTCATTCCCATTCCGGGCCGTCTGATCTATCGCGGTGTGGACATCAACGAGATCGTGAACGAGGCCTACCGCAACGACCGCTTTGTGTTTGAAGAGGTCATCTGGCTGCTGCTGTTCGGCAGCCTGCCCACCCAGGAGCAGCTGGACGATTTCTGTGAGCTGCTGGCAGAGCACCGCGCCCTGCCCGATGGTTTTATGGATACCATGAATGCTCCTTCGCCCAATATTATGAACAAGATGCAGCGGTGCGTGCTGGGCCTGTATTCCTACGACGAGCATGCCGAGGACCTGACGCTGGAGAATATCCTGAACCAGAGCATCAACCTGATCGCCAGTATGCCCACCATGATGGTGAACGCTTACCAGATGAAGCGCCGCTATTATGACAAGCAGAGCATGTTCTTCCACATGCCCAAGCCCGGCCAGAGCACGGCGGAGCACATCCTGAGCACCTACCGCCCGGACCAGAAGTTCACCCACGAGGAAGCCAAGCTGCTGGATATGTGCCTGCTGGTCCACGCTGACCACGGCGGCGGCAACTGCTCCACCTTCACTGCCCGTGTGCTGTCCTCCTCGGGCACCGACACCTACTCGGCCATTGCAGCCGCCATTGGCGCGCTGAAGGGCCCCAAGCACGGCGGTGCCAACCTGATGGTCAACCGTCAGCTGCAGGATATCCTCAAGCATGTGGAGCACCCGGAGGATGACGATGAGGTGCGCGAGTATCTGCGCCGCATCCTGCGCAAGCAGGCGGGCGACGGCTCCGGCTTGATCTACGGCATGGGCCATGCGGTCTATACCATGAGCGACCCCCGTGAGGTCATCCTGAAGGAGCGCGCCAAGCACCTGGCCTACGAGAAGGGCTTTGAGGAAGAGTACAACATGCTGTGCAGCATCGAGCGGCTGGCTCCCGATATTTTTGCCGAGGAGAAGGGCAGCAGCAAGCCGGTGTGCGCCAATGTGGACCTGTTCAGCGGCCTGATCTACAACATGCTGGGCATCTCTGAGGATATCTACACCCCGCTGTTCGCCATTGCCCGTGTGCCGGGTTGGTGCGCACACCGGGTAGAGGAAGTCATTTTTGCCAACCGGATCATCCGGCCCGCCTATAAGTATCTGGGCGTGCGCCAGAAATATAAACCGATCGAGGAACGCTGATGAACGCTTTATTTGTGCTGATTTTCACCTGTGGTGGTGCCCTTGCCATTGGGCGCGGGCTTGATCTTGCCCTGTGGACGGACTGGAACACCGGCCTGTGCACGGCGGGTTCTGTCTGGCTGCGGTACGGCGGCCTGTGGGCAGCGCTGGTCGTTGGCATCATTGCCGCCCGGAAGCTGGCCCGCCAGCCCCTTGTTCTGCGCAGTGCGTGCAGGCCGGTGGGAGTTACATCGGTGCTGGGCGGCGTGTGTGTCGGCCTGGCCGGTGCGGTGCGTCTGGCAGTGGGCATGACCGGCGTTGGTGCGCTGGTGCGTGCCGTGCTGGAGCTGGTGTGCGCTGTCTGGCTGATCCGACTGGGCCGCAGCTGGACGCATAAGGGAGAATACCGTCTGCCCGGCCGGAGCATGACCCCGGCGGTGCTTGGCACGGCGGTGTTCTACTGGGGGGTGCTGAGCCGCTTTATGGAGAACAGCTCCAGCTGGCACCGGGTGGAGCCGACTGCCATGGTCTGGCAGATGCTGGCCGCGTTGGTGTTTCTTTCGGCGATGGTCCGCGCCCTCTGGCTGCCGGAAACGTCCAACGGCTGCCAGCTGTGCGAGGCCGGGATCTGCACATTCCTGCTCTGCTTCTGCTGGGAACTGCCCCGGGTGCTGGTGCTGCTGTTCCACGGCATCACGGCAGCCGACCTGCCCGAGGTGCTGTTTGGCTTTGGCATGTGCTGCATCGGCGCGCTGGGGCTGTTCACTGTGGCGCGGGTGGCAGGAAGTGACGGAAGGCCTGCAATACCTCGACACGCCGTTGGTTGAATTGCTGAAAAGATTCCCATAAAAGCTGTGAAAATCGTTCAAAAACAAAAAAGTGTGAAATTACCTTGTTAATTTTTTGGCGGGCACTTGAAGGTTTCCGCAATTTGGTCTATAATAAAGCTACCGTGATTATTATCCGATAAAAGGGTAAGAACATTTAGGAGGTACTATTAACATGGCTGTTAGAGTTGCTATCAATGGTTTTGGTCGTATTGGCCGTCTGGCTTTCCGTCAGATGTTTGATGCTGAGGGTTACGAGGTCGTCGCAATCAACGACCTGACCAGCCCCAAGATGCTGGCTCACCTGCTGAAGTACGATACTGCTCAGGGCTCTTTCTGCGGCAAGATCGGCGAGGGCAAGCACACTGTCGAGTCCACCGAGGATTCCATCATTGTTGACGGCAAGGAGATCAAGATCTACGCTGTTAAGGACGCAAAGGATGCTCCTTGGGGCGAGCTGAACGTTGACGTCGTTCTGGAGTGCACCGGCTTCTACACCAGCAAGGAGAAGAGCATGGCTCACATCCAGGCTGGCGCAAAGAAGGTCGTTATCTCTGCTCCCGCAGGCAACGATCTGAAGACCATCGTCTACTCCGTCAACGAGAAGACCCTGACCGCTGAGGATCAGGTCATCTCTGCTGCTTCCTGCACCACCAACTGCCTGGCTCCCATGGCTGACACCCTGAACAAGACCTACCCCATCGTTTCCGGCATCATGACCACTGTTCATGCTTACACCGGCGACCAGATGATCCTGGATGGTCCTCAGCGCAAGGGCGACCTGCGCCGTGCTCGTGCTGGCGCACAGAACATCGTCCCCAACACCACCGGTGCTGCTAAGGCCATCGGTCTGGTCATCCCTGAGCTGAACGGCAAGCTGATCGGCTCT
>OHJK01001515.1_pt1 | contig 11361 bp, 9 predicted proteins | sample 1568541 | NCBI WGS metagenome assembly OHJK01 (sample SAMEA3879535, study PRJEB24766) | human gut metagenome | biome: human-associated habitat; feature: feces | place: USA | collected 1985/1987
GCATCGACCGATGCGGATCAAAATCACACTACTATAACCATGTTTTCACAGCGTGATTGCTAAAGAGGTCGCTGCGCTATCAGCAAGCAACAGCAACTGACAGAAATAAAAAGGCAGGCTATCCACACGGACAGCCTGCCTTTTCCTTATTATATAGTTTAATATACTTCTTACTAAAATATTATTAGAGCGCAGATATTAATCCTTAATGATATCCAACTCCTTGAACACGCGCTTCAAAATCTGAACGCCACGTTCAACCTGTTCTTCTGTATGGGTAGCCATGAGCGCAAAACGAACAAGCGTATCCTGCGGTGCGCAAGCCGGCGGAATAACCGGATTGATAAACACACCATACTCGAAAGCCTTAGCTGTTGCAACGAATGTCTTCTCAACATCGTGAACATAAAGCGGAATAATCGGACTCTCTGTCTCACCAATCTCGAATCCCTCCTCCTTGAAACGACGGAGTGCGTAACGTGTGACTCTCCAAAGGGCATCAATGCGCTCCGGCTCTTTCTGAATGATGTGAAGTGCCTCAAGAGCGGCAGCGGTGGCAGCCGGAGTGTTTGACGCACTAAAGATATAGGTGCGACAAGAGTGGCGCAACCAGTTGATTGTATCCTTGTCACCAGCAATAAAGCCACCGATAGAAGCCATCGACTTAGAGAATGTACCCATGATAAGGTCTACCTCGTCTGTCAAGCCGAAGTGATCACAAACACCACGACCCTGCTTGCCGAATACGCCAAGACCATGAGCCTCGTCAACCATGATAGAGCAGTTGTACTTGTGTTTCAGTTCTACGATAGCTGGCAGATTTGCGAGGTCGCCCTCCATTGAGAACACACCGTCAACGATGATGAGCTTGATAGCCTCCTCTGGAAGATTCTTCAGCACGCGCTCAAGATCCTCCATATCGTTGTGCTTGTAGTGGAGCTGTGTTGCGAACGACAGACGACGTCCGTCAACAATACTGGCATGGTCGCGGTCGTCGCAGATGATATAGTCGCCACGACCAACAACTGCAGGGATAACGCCACTGTTTACAAAGAAACCAGTAGAGAAACAAAGAGCGTCGTCCTTGCCAATATACTCTGCAAGTTCTTTTTCAAGTTGCACGTGGATATCGAGCGTACCATTCAGGAAGCGACTACCTGCACAACCAGAACCATACTTATCCAGAGCTGCCTTACCTGCATCGATGATGCGCTGATCGCCAGTAAGACCAGTATAAGCATTTGAGCCAAACATCAGAACTTTGTGTCCGCCCATTTCTACTTCTGTGCCCTGCTTGCTCGTAATCTCACGAAAATAGGGATAAACACCTTCCGCCATGTACTTCTGCGGAAGACGATAGCTTTTATACTTTTCTTGTAACTGTCCCATTATAATATTAAATAGGTATATTTCAATTTTGTTATTTCCAAGGTGCAAAGGTACAAAAAATATGTTAAACACGCACGTTTTTCATAAGAAATCTGACTTTTTGGTATTTTTCACCAAACCACAACCTTACTTATAACATTATTTTATTATCTTTGTGCCTTATTTATAGCATCAATAAATATGAAGAAAAAAGCCATTTTCATAATCAATCTAATTTCTGGCACATCTGACAAAGCTGCCATCCCCGAACTGATTGAGCAACTTCTTGACAAAGAGAAGTTCGAATATGAAATCGCAATAACTCAATATGCTGGCCATGCTTCAGAGATTGCATCAAAGGCGAAAGACGCAAACGTCGACTTGGTAGTGGCAGTCGGAGGCGACGGCACTGTCAACGAGGTAGCACGTGCCATCGTACACTCCAACACCGCACTTGGCATAATACCATGCGGTTCGGGAAACGGACTTGCACGCCACCTACAGCTACCCATTAATGTAAAGAAGTCGATAGAAATATTAAACACCTTTGAGGTGCGCGATCTTGACTATGGCATCATCAACGGATACCCATTCTTCTGTACATGCGGCATGGGCTTTGATGCCTTCATCAGTCTAAAATTCGCAGAAGCTGGCAAACGCGGTCCGCTAACATACATTGAAAATGTACTTAGAGAAGGCTTGAAGTACGAACCTGAGACATACACAGTGATGGCTGACGACGAGACGAGCCTGCACAAAGCCTTTTTAATATCGTGCGCCAACGCATCACAATATGGCAACAACGCATACATCGCACCACAAGCGTCTATGAGCGACGGGCTAATGGATGTCATCATCATGGAGCCATTCGGACTGATTGACGCCCCACAAATCAGCATTGAGATGTTCAACAAAACACTCGATAAGAACAACTCGAAGATTAAGACATTCCGCTGCAAGAAACTACGCGTGCATCGCCACTCACCAGGAGCAATCCACTACGACGGCGACCCAGTTATGACGGGTGCTGATATCGACGTAGAGTTGAAGCCAAAAGGCATTAAGATTGTGGTAAACTCACAGGCTGACCGAAATCTCAGAAAGCCGAATGCCCTACAGAACGCAGCCACAGAACTATTCAACGAGATAAACATAATACGCGAAGAAATAAGCAAGAGTCGACTAAAACTGCAACAGTGGAGTAAAGCCGTACAGCACAAATTCGACTTGTAAACAACAGCGAAGGCGTTAAGCCTTCCACAACAACATCGTACAATCATAAATGTTCGCTTTCAAAAAGTTTGTAATCCACCAAGACCACTGCGCCATGAAGGTTGGTACCGACGGCGTACTACTTGGTTCATGGCGGCAAACGCATTCTCGACATTGGTACTGGCACTGGACTCATTGCACTGATGATGGCACAACGCTATACTGATGCCACCATTGATGCAGTAGAGATTGACCATGACGCAGCTCTACAAGCATACGAAAACGTTAGCAACACCGAGTTTGCAAACCGTATAAAGATAGTGGAGACAGCGATACAACACCACTCCACCCAAGACAAGTACGACGCTATCGTATCCAACCCGCCGTTTTTCATCGATAGTCTGCTTAACCCCAACGCACAACGCTCTACAGCAAGACATGCTTGCGCGCTGAAATACTGCGAGTTATTCGCTACCGTGAAAGCATTGCTCGATACTGACGGTGAGTTCAGCGCCATCATACCAACCGAATGTTTGCAAGCATTCATTGCCGAGGCATACAAGGCAGGACTTGCCATGTCGCGCCAATGCGTTGTGCGCACCACTCCACGCAAACAGCCCAAACGCCACCTTGTAGCATTCCACCACGCAGACCACAAATGCGAGAGAGAAATGGAAGAAGTATGCCTACAAGATATTGATGGTTCAAGATCAGAATGGTACGCACAACTGACCGCCGATTTCTATATAAAATAACAACAAAAATTCACTCATTAGCAGAATTTTAAGTAACTTTGCACGGAAATACACACGCCCCCGATACACAGTTAACGAGATATGAATAAGAGAACGAGTACTTCAATACAGATGATAGCCGATTATGACGGCGATATTTCAAATTTGTTCAACGTAAACATAGAAGGCGAACTGCCCATTCTTGCCACACGTAACATGGCAATGTTCCCGGGAGTGATTACTCCCGTAATCATTGGAAGAAAACAAAGTCTTAATCTGCTCAACCATATACGCAAGACTCAGGATGCGAGCTTTGCCGTGTTCTGCCAGCACGACCAGGAAGTTGAGCACCCAGACACCAAAGACCTCTTTGAGTATGGAGTGTACGCACGCCTCGTGAAGATACTCGAACTGCCCGGACCTGGAAATAACATCACCGCAATCATCCAAGGTTTAGGACGCTGCCGACTGAACAAGCTCACCGCTAACAAGCCTTTCTTGATGGGCGAAATATCACCAGCCATGGAGGAACTGCCTGATGCAGACGACAAGGAGTTCAACACGGCAATGGAAGATTTGCGTTCTACCACTACGGAATACATCCGACAGAACGAAGATTTGCCTGATGAGTCGCAGTTTGCACTGAACAACATTTCGAATGATGTAATCGCAGTAGACTTCATCTGCACAAACCTGCCATTCGACATAGCCGACAAAGCCGAACTTATCTATACAAGTTCTATCAAGGAACGTGTCATCAAGACACTGAAGGTGCTGCACAAGGAGATACAGTTGCTCGAACTAAAACAGAACATTCGCACGAAGACTCGCGAAGATCTCGACGAACAACAGCGCGAATACTTCCTGCAGCAGCAGATAAAAAACATCAAAGAGGAGCTGGGCAGAGGCGAAGGATCACCGGAACGCAAGGAGCTTGAGCAGAAAGCAGCTAATAAGAACTGGTCGGAGGATGTGGCAAAGCTCTTCCGCAAGGAGCTTGACAAACTGGACATGTTCAACCCGCAGAGCCCAGAATACAGCATACAGTACAACTATCTGCAGACGATGATTGCACTGCCTTGGGGCGAATACACCAAGGACAACCTTGACTTGAAACGTGCCCAGCGCGTGCTCAACCACGACCACTACGGCATGGAGAAGGTGAAGGAACGCATTCTCGAATACATGGCTGTACTGAAGTTGCGTGGCGACCTCAAGTCGCCCATCATCTGCCTCTACGGCCCTCCGGGAGTCGGCAAGACATCACTTGGCAAGAGTATTGCTGCTGCCATGAAGCGCAAGTACGTACGCATGTCATTAGGTGGTCTGCACGACGAAAGCGAGATTCGCGGACACCGCCGCACTTACGTGGGAGCCATGCCTGGCAGAATTATCAAGAACATACAGAAGGCAGGTTCGTCAAACCCCGTGTTTATCCTCGACGAGATTGACAAGGTGACACAGAACACCGTCAATGGTGACCCGTCATCAGCCTTGCTTGAGGTGCTCGACCCTGAACAGAACAACGCCTTCCACGATAACTATCTTGATGTTGACTACGACCTCTCGAAGGTGCTCTTCATTGCAACCGCCAACGACCTCAACACTATACCGCGTCCGCTGCTCGACCGTATGGAACTTATTGAAGTGAGCGGATACATAACGGAGGAGAAGATTGAGATAGCGAAACGCCATCTCATTCCGCGTGAAATAGAAAACTGCGGATTGGACAAGGATGAGGAGAAGCCTACATTCACAAAGGCAGCCATAGAGAGAGTGATTGAGCAATACACTCGCGAAAGCGGTGTACGCCAATTGGAGAAACAGGTGAACAAGGCACTGCGCAAGATTGCATACAAGAAAGCCCTCGACAGCGACGTAAACGAGAAGATTACGCCTAACGAAATTGAGGGACTGCTCGGCAAAGCACCTTTCTACCGCGACATATATCAAGGTAATAGCAATGCAGGTGTCGTTACGGGCTTGGCATGGACAAGCGTGGGCGGCGAAATTCTCTTCATCGAGACATCGCTCAGCAAGGGCAAGACGGGCAAACTGACACTGACCGGAAATCTCGGTGACGTGATGAAGGAGTCGGCTGTCATTGCCCTCGAATACGTAAAGGCTCACATCGACACGCTCGGCGTAGACTATCGCATCTTCGACAACTGGAACATACATATCCACGTACCAGAAGGTGCAACGCCGAAGGATGGTCCGTCGGCAGGCATCACAATAGCTACGTCTATCGCCTCGGCACTCACACAGCGCAAGGTGCGCAAGAACACAGCCATGACAGGCGAGATAACGCTCCGCGGAAAGGTTCTGCCGGTAGGCGGCATCAAGGAGAAGATTCTTGCAGCCAAGCGTGCCGGCATCACCGACATTGTTATGTGCCAGGAAAACCGCAAGGACATTGAGGAAATTCCTGAGATGTACCGCAAGGGTGTTGACTTCCACTATGTTGAAAATATACAGGATGTATGGAAGTTTGCGCTCACTGATGAGATTGTAGACAATCCGATTAATTTTAAAATTGAAGAAGAAACGAAAGAATGACTTTTGAACTGCAACATACCGACCCGTGTAGCGACGCTCGCACTGGTATAATAACCACCGACCACGGACAGATAAAGACCCCTATCTTCATGCCCGTAGGCACAGTTGGCTCTGTGAAGGGAGTACACTTCAACGAACTCCGCGAACAAGTGAAGGCACAGATTATCTTAGGCAACACCTATCATCTCTACCTGCGCCCAGGTCTTGACACTCTGCAAAAGGCTGGCGGATTGCATAAGTTCAACACATGGGACCGTCCGATACTTACCGACTCTGGCGGCTTTCAAGTGTTCTCGCTCACCGGCATACGCAAGTTGCGTGAGGAAGGCTGCGAGTTCCGCTCACACATTGACGGATCGAAGCACATCTTCACACCAGAGAATGTTATGGACACAGAACGCATCATCGGAGCCGACATAATGATGGCATTCGACGAATGCCCTCCAGGCGAAAGCGACTACGAGTACGCCAAGAAGAGTCTCGGACTCACACAACGTTGGCTCGACCGCTGCTTCAAGCGCTTCAACGAGACAGAACCCCTCTACGGCTACAACCAGAGCCTCTTCCCTATCGTGCAGGGTTGCAAATACAAGGACTTGCGTCGTGAGGCGGCGAAACATGTCGCCGACAAGGGAGCTGACGGCAACGCCATCGGCGGACTGGCTGTGGGTGAACCGACAGAAGTGATGTACGAAATGATTGAGGTGGTGAACGAGATTTTGCCGAAGGACAAGCCACGTTATCTCATGGGCGTGGGCACACCGCAGAACATCCTTGAGGCAATAGAACGCGGCGTGGATATGTTCGACTGTGTGATGCCTACCCGCAACGGACGCAATGCGATGCTCTTCACCTACGAGGGCACAATAAACATACGCAACAAGAAGTGGGAGCAGGACTTCTCGCCGATTGACCCCGACGGATGCGACATCGACCGCATACACTCGAAAGCTTATCTACACCACCTCTTCAAAGCACAGGAGTTGTTGGCTATGCAGATTGCAAGCATTCATAACTTGGCTTTCTATCTACGACTGGTCACTGACGCACGCAAACATATTGAGCAAGGCGACTTCGTACAATGGAAAGCAAGCGTTATAGACAATCTCGGAAGAAGAATTTAAATGAAAATAAAAAACATCAGGCGTTTACACAAACTGCTACATCTGCAGCAGACAGTACGCAGAAAGACTAAAGGAATACGCACAGCTTGGGCATGGCTATGCCATAAGCTGCGCTTTCTCCGTGTCTTGAACGTGATAAACCCATTTCACTATATCAGCATTCTCGACTGGTATATCATACGCAAGTTCATCGGCACGTACATCTACTCTATCATACTGATCATCTCTATCAGTATCGTGTTCGACGTGAACGAGAACCTCGTAAAGTTCACGCAGTACCACGCACCGCTAAAGGCTATCGTATTTGACTATTATGCCAACTTCGTGCCTTACTTTGCCAACTTATTCAGCCCGCTATTCGTATTCATTGCGGTAATTTTCTTCACATCCAAGCTGGCTTCAAACTCCGAAATCATATCCATGCTTGCTGCAGGAGTTTCGTTCAAGCGCCTCATGCGCCCTTACATGATTTCGTGCGTACTCATCTCTACACTCTCGTTCTTCCTCAGTGCATACGTCATTCCACACGGTACGGTGATAAGACAGAACTTCGAGACGATGTACAAAAACAAAAAGAAGAACACATCAGCAGAGAACGTTATGCTGCAAGTGGACAAAGGCACTATTGCGTACATACAGCATTACGACAACAATCAAAAATGTGGATATGGCTTCTCTCTCGACAAGTTTGAGAACAAGAAACTCGTGAGCCATCTTACGGCAATGGATATCCAGTACGACACCATCTCCGACTCAAAGTATCACTGGACTCTTTCCAACTGGAAGATACGTGAGCTGCGCGGACTACGCGAACATATCACAAGCGGAATAAAGCGCGACAGCATCATACAGATGGAGCCAACCGATCTCGTTTACTCGAAAGGACAGCAAGAAACATTCACCAATCCGGAACTGAAAGAATATATCAGCAAACAAAAAAATCGCGGTAACGGCAACGTCGTACAATACGAAGTGGAATACCACAAACGAATAGCTTCATCGTTCGCATCGTTCATCCTGACCACCATCGGTCTGTCGCTATCATCGCGCAAACGCAAAGGAGGAATGGGTATGTATCTCGGCATGGGACTCGCCTTGAGCTTCGGCTATATCATGCTACAAACAGTATCGTCTACATTTGCCATCAATGCCAATACGCCACCTATTTTAGCTGCATGGATTCCGAACTTCATCTTTGCAATCGTTGCGTATTTCTGCTATAAAAAAGCCCCTAATTAAAAAAATAAAACCCATAACATAATATGTATTTCGACGAAACACAACTCAATGACAATGTGCTCGACGCATTATATGATATGCGCTTTGATCAGTGCACACCAATACAAGAAAAATGTATTCCGCCTATCCTCGAAGGTCGTGACCTCCTTGGTGTGGCGCAGACAGGTACGGGCAAGACTGCAGCCTATCTCCTCCCCATACTCTCAAAACTCGACGACGGTGGCTATCCGCACGATGCCATCAACTGCGTCATCATGAGCCCGACACGCGAACTCGCACAACAGATAGACCAAGCTATGCAGGGCTTCGGCTACTACCTCAACGGCGTGAGCAGCGTGGCTGTGTATGGTGGCAACGACGGCAACCGCTACGATCAGGAGCTGAAGAGCTTTCAGATGGGTGCTGATGTGGTCATAGCCACGCCCGGACGCCTTATCAGCCACATCTCTCTCGGCTCTGCCGACCTTAGCAAGGTGAGCTTCTTCGTTCTCGACGAAGCAGACCGAATGCTCGACATGGGATTCTCTGAGGATATCAAGATGATTGCAAGCAAATTGCCTGCCACTTGCCAGACTATCATGTTCTCGGCTACAATGCCCGAAAAAATTGAAGAACTCGCAAAAAGTCTGCTGAAAAACCCCGTAGAGGTAAAGATTGCAGTGAGCAAGCCTGCAGAGAAAATCAAACAGAGCGCATACGTCTGCTACGAAACACAGAAGATAGGTATCGTAAAAGACCTGTTCCGCAAAGGCGACCTAAACCGCGTAATAATATTCTCGGGCAAGAAGCAAAAGGTGAAGGCTATCAACCGCACACTGCAGCAGATGAAGATTAACTCTGGCGAGATGCACTCTGACCTCGAGCAGGCTGAACGCGACGAGATTCTCTACAAGTTCAAGACCGGACAGATCGACGTGCTCGTGGCTACTGACATCGTGGCTCGCGGCATCGACATCGACGACATCGCCATGGTCATAAACTTCGATGTGCCCCACGACCCAGAAGACTACGTCCACCGTATAGGACGTACTGCACGAGCACAACGCGACGGCATCGCTATCACATTCGTAAGCGAAGACGAAATCAGCAGCTTCAAACAAATAGAGAAATTTCTCGGACGTGTTGTCGACAAGAACGAACTGCCCGAAGGTCTTGGAGAGACTCCCGACTACAACGCCCCACGCTCAAGAGGCAGAGGCGGAAAGGGACGCGACGAAAAACGCCCAAGAAACAACTCTAAAAGCAATGGATCGCAGGGCGACAACAACAAGCGCCGCGACAACAGAAAGAAGAACGGCATAAAGGAGCAGAACAATAACGAAACTTCTGCTACAGAAACGCCACAGACCACAAATGCTCAAGAGACCGTTGCAGAAACAACTACTCCGGACGGCACACAACCCACTACGCAAAAGAAGCGCAGACGCAAGCCGAACCGCAAGCCTGCCAATGCAGAAGGCGGCAACAATCAGCAGGCGGAGAATGGAGCCAAAGAGAGCAACGCAAACAATAACAAGGGCGATAACGCCAAGAGACGCAATGAGCGTGCTGCACGTGATGGCGAACATGCAAAGCAAAACAACGAACAACCTAACCGTGATGGCGGACAGACAAAACGCAACAATCAGCAACGTCGCCAGCGTAAGGACAACGCTTCACGCCGTTCAAATCAGAATCGCAAGCAGGATAGAAAGGAGAATGGAAAGAGCACCACAGCAAAATCCACTCCCAATGTGCCAGCTATAAAACAGCCAACCACACTTACAACTATCCTTAAAAAGCCATTAAACTGGCTAAAGTCGATCGGAAAGAAGAAAAATTAAAGAAAACCACGAAAAAGGTGCGCAAATATTTTGGAGTTTCAAAATAAATGCGTACCTTTGCACTCGCAATTAAGAAACAAGCCTAATTGCTTAATATTAGGAGGCTCCGTAGCTCAACTGAATAGAGCATCTGACTACGGATCAGAAGGTTGCAGGTTTGAATCCTGCCGGAGTCACACAGAGTTCAAATAGAGTTTTAAAACTCCATGAGAATTTCTAACGAATAAAAATAAGAGAAGAGGATATTACTTTACGTAATGTCCTCTTTTTCTGTATATTACGCTTCCCTACCCCAACGGAAAGCAGCCGATGTAGCCCTGGCTGATGTCGCTGACGGCGACAATGGCGGTGGCGGACTGCAGCTGCTGCAGAACTTCCTCGAAGCCGTTGAGTCCGGAGCCCCGGGCAAAGACGAAGTCGTGAGCCTCTGCGAACTTGTTCTTTTCGGTGAGGGATGCGAAGAAGGCTGTGGCATCCCAATTGATGTTATTGTCTGTCATTTCGTTTGTCGTTTGATGTCTTCTACTTCTTTCGCTTTAGCATCAAGTTCTGTGAGTGCTCGCCATGTGTCCATAGAGAGCACCGCTTCTTCTTTAGTGATGTCTCCTCCTGTAAGCGCACGGATCTGTGCATTCATGGCAGTTCGTAGCACCTCGCCGATGGGCGGTGCATAGCCAAGTAGGTCTTCTGAAGAACTGGACATTGGCTGCAGGAAGTGCGGAAACAGACGGGCGAAGTAATGCTTCAGCGACGAGAACCAATAGAAGGCGTTGAGCAAAAGCGGTGTTGTCAGGTGTCGCGACTTGACCTTTGGGTACAGAAGCGTGGCGAGGTCTTTCAATAAAGCCTCGTTCTTGGTGTGGAGAAAGCTCTGATAGTAGTTGGCGGCAGAGATGAACGTCGAGAACGGCACGTCCTGGAAGTCGGTTTCTATGGCAGTGGCTCTTCCGATGTTGGCTGTCAGATAATGACTGCCAATCAGTGGGTAGGGATAAATCGAAAAATGCTTCCATACTGCGAAAGTACGGAAGCATTGTATGGTGAGAAAAGACAAATTGTTTATTCTGGTTTCTGCACAAATATGATTTTATCAGAAATATCACCTGCGGAAACTTCTACACGAACATAACGTCCATCCTGTGTTTCGTTGGGCGCAAATGTAACAGTGAGCGTATTTCCTTCCACCTTTGAAGATGTATAGCTGCCTTTAACTTCGGAATAAGGTTTGTCATCATACGCAGGAACGTTTTTAACCCAAATCGGTCATTAGGATTTCTCTGTGTCGTACGGCAAAGAGAAATC
>OHJK01001523.1_pt1 | contig 11322 bp, 13 predicted proteins | sample 1568541 | NCBI WGS metagenome assembly OHJK01 (sample SAMEA3879535, study PRJEB24766) | human gut metagenome | biome: human-associated habitat; feature: feces | place: USA | collected 1985/1987
CATTGGGGGTCTTGCGCTGCTGCTGCGCTTCGGTGACGGTGCGGAACTTCATCCGCGTCTCCCGAATCTCCGCCAGTGCCTTGGAGACAACCTCCTCCGTCTGACGAAGGGAATCGTCCATATAGGCGTTTCCGGCCTTGCGCAGCTGCTCAATCTTCGCCTGAGTCTGACCAACCAGCTCCTCACTGCGCTTCTTGGCCTCGACATAGATGGCCTCCTTGGTGACCATCTGCTTCGACTGTTCCTGCGCCTGACGCACGATGTTCTCCGCCTCCCGGCGTGCCTGGGAGATCAGCTCATTGCGGGATTCCACAATGGTTCTCGACTGCTTCAGTTCGGCAGGCAGCTGGGCGATGATCTCATCCAGCATATCCAGAACCTTGTCCCGTTCCAGAATGCACTTGTCGGCTGCCAGAGGCATGGACCGGGCATCCTGCACCATGTCGTACAATGCGCCAATGATATCTTCGCTATTACGATCGCTCATGTTCATTTTCCTCCTTGAAGGGATAGTCTTCGTTGCTCAATTCGCCTCTGAAAGTCCGGAATGATCTCTGCGGGCAGGAAATCCGAAAGATCCGCGCCATAGCTGGCCAGCTCCTTCACCAGACTGGAGCTGAGGAACATATACTCGCTGGAAGCCGTCAGGAACATGGTGTCAAGCTCCGGGTTGATCTTGCGGTTGATCAGCGCCATCTGAACCTCTTTTTCGTAGTCTGAGACAGTCCCTTGAGGATGACGCAGCTCCCCCGGCGGCGGGCATAGTCCGCCAGCAGCTCGGCGGAACAGTCCACCTCCACGTTGGGCAGGTCGCTGGTGACCCGGCGGATCAGCTCCACCCGTTCCTCCAGCGTGAACATGGGATTTTTCCCCGCGTTGACCATGACGCACACGATGAGTTTATCAAAAATATTCGCGCCACGGCGAATGATATTCAGATGACCGCTGGTAACCGGGTCAAAGCTGCCCGGATAAATCGCAACCTTCATATTGTTTCCTGACTGCCGCCGTCTTTCCGATAAAACGTCAGCAGAATCTTTCCATACTGATAATCCCGCGACCGGGTGTAGCCCGGGTAGTCCCAAGGCAATTCCTTCCCCAGCGGGCGCTCTGCTACTATTATACCACCTGAATGCAAAATGTCAATTTCGGTGATGCGATTTAAGGAATTTTCCAAAAAAACTTCCGCGTAAGGCGGGTCAAGGAAGATAATATCATATTGTTCCCGGCATTTGGAAAGATAATCCAGATAATCGCTGCGGACGACTCGTGCATCCTCCTGAAGCCGGGTGCGTTTCAGGTTTTCCCGGATGAGCTTGCAGGCGTCCTCCCGGGCGTCCACGAACACGGCGCTTTTCGCCCCCCGGCTCAGCGCCTCGATGCCCAGCTGTCCGGTGCCGCCGAACAGGTCAAGCACCCTTGCCCCCGGAATGTCAAATTGGATGACGCTGAACAGCGCCTCCTTCACCCGGTCGGTGGTAGGACGGGTCAGCATACCGTCTGGGGTTTTCAGCTGAATCCCGCGGGCTTTTCCTGTGATGACACGCATAGTATTCCCCCTTTTTGTGTCTTTTTTATAAATGCGGTGACTCTGTCCATGCCTGATACATGTCTATAATATAGTGCTCGATTTTGTGGTTATATTTGCTGGATTCCCAACCAATGGCCGGGTAGCCTGTCCAATATTCGTATCCCCGGAAAGGTATCAGATCGCCGCCCCCCATTTCGTCAATAATCAAGGTCAATCAATACATCCACGTCACATTTCAAAGTTTTAATGTCAAACTGGTCGGTCAACGATTCCGGAATTACAACTCTTGACACACCCTGTTTCACAATTTGTGCAAATGTGTCCTGCTCATATACAAAACTATACAGGAAATGGTAGGAAAAGGAATTTTCAATCGAGGCATTTGTGTATTTCCTCGCACGATTGGCATGAAGCGTTTGCAGGATATTCTCCAGTGAAATGCCGGAAAGAATCGAAACAGCATACTTCCCTTTCAGAAAATACGACTGTACGCTGAATGTGTCGCGGATGTCTGCCTGCGTAAAAACCAGCACGCTGTCAGGAGGAAGAACGATTTCAGACACATGACGAAACCGGCGCGACACAATCAAATGGTCTTCAACTGTAAAACGTTCCAGATATGGCCACACGATCAGCGCGACCCATACAGCAGCGAAGCTGATAAGATAAACGGAATAGCACAAACCGCAGTCAAGGACAAAGCACGCAACTGCAAGCAGAACCATGCCGCCAATACCTGCCAGTGTAAATTTATAATCCCCTAAACGTAATTTCCCATAACGCCTATGCTCCATAATCGTTACTCCTGCGCGTTCCCGTCATGAAAATGATGATATACCGCGGCGGCGGCGTCTTTGGGGAGCAGGCGTTCCAGCTCCGGGAGGGTCGCCTGTCCGATGGCGGAGAGGGATTTGAACTGCCGCAGCAGCTCCTGCTTCCGCTTTGCCCCGATGCCGGGAATGCCGTCCAGCTCGGAATACCGCAGACGCTTGCTCCTGAGCTGGCGATGGTAGGTGATGGCGAAGCGGTGGGTCTCCTCCTGAATCTGGCCGATGAGGGAGAAAATCGCCTGATTGTTGTCAATGCGGATCTCCTCCCCCTCCGGCGTCACCAGCGCACGGGTGCGGTGCCGGTCGTCCTTCACCATGCCGAACACCGGGAAGGACAGGTTCAGCTCCTGAAGCGCAGCCACGGCCACCTTCGCGTGAGTCACGCCGCCGTCGATGAGCAGCAGGTCGGGGGCTTCGTCAAAGCCCTTGTCCCCCGCCTTGTAGTGGACAAACCGCCGGGTCACGACCTGACGCATGGAGGCGTAGTCGTCCTGATCGGTCAGCCCCTCCACCTTGAAGCGCTTGTAGTCGCTTTTCTTCGGCTTTCCCTCCTGAAATACCACCATGCTGGCCACGATGTCCGTGCCGGAAATGTTGGAAATATCGAAGGATTCCATCCGTTTCGGGGCGGGAATGGCCAGCATTTTTCCAAGAAGCGTCAGCGTCGCGCTGACCCGCTCTTCCCTGCCGGTGACACGCTCAGCTTCCTCAAAGGCATTTTTGCAGGCCAGCTCCACCAGACGCAGATTGTCGCCCCGCTGGGGGACGTGGAGCTTCGGCCGCCGCCCGTATTGCTGTTCCAGCAACTCGGCGAACAGCTCGCCGTCGTCGATCTCAAAGGGCAGCAGAACCCGCTTGGGGGCGATGCCGCGGCTGAGATAGAACTGCTTGAGCAGGCTGGAAACGGCTTCCAGCTTGTCGTCGGGTCTGGAAAACACTTCGTAGTCCTTGTCCAGCAGATTGCCGCCGGAAAAATGCAGCACGGCAAAGCACGCCTTGGCTTCGGTCTCCCCGTAGCCGACCACGTCGGTGTCCGCGAGAGTACCGGCTGTCACCAGCTGCTTCTGCCCCAGGTTCTCCACCGCGTTCAGGCGGTCGCGGAGGCTGGCCGCCAGCTCAAATTCCAGATTGTCCGCGGCGGAGAGCATCTGTCCCCGCAGCTGCTCGGCCACCGCCTTGTAATTTCCCTTCAATAGCTCCCGCGCCTGCAGCATGGTCTCCCGGTACTCGGTGCAGCTTTTGTTCTCCTGACACCACCCGGCGCACTGATTCATGTGGTAGTTCAGGCAGGGGCGCTCCTTGCCGATGTCCCTGGGAAACTGCTTGTGGCAGCCGGGCAGCTTGAGGGTCAGGCGGATGGCCTCCATCACATCGTGGGTCACGGCTCTGCCGCCGTAGGGGCCGTAATAGTCCGCGCCGTCGTCCGCCGGTTTGCTGACCATGGTGATGACCGGGTAAATGTCCTTCATGTTAAGCCTTAGGTAGGGGTAGCCCTTGTCGTCTTTCAGAAGGATGTTGTATTTCGGCATGTAGCGCTTGATGAGGGAACATTCCAGCACCAGCGCTTCAAATTCGGAAGCAGCGACAATGACGTCAAAATGGTGGATTTTGCTCACCATCAGCCGGGTCTTGGGGGTGTGGGACGCCGTGTCCTGAAAATACTGGCTGACCCGGTTTTTCAGCTTCTTCGCCTTGCCCACATAGATGACCTTGTCCGTCTTGTCCCGCATGATGTACACGCCGGGGGCATAGGGCAGGGACAGGGCTTTTTCTTTCAGTTCATCAAAGGTCATTGTCTTCCCCTCACGAGCGTCAAAAAAGTACCGCCCCAATGCATTTGGGGCATTGAGGCGGTTAAGTAGGGTGTATCTGAATACTGGCGAAATGACCGGCAGCGAGGGATTTTTGCTCTGAGCAAGCCATTTTTCCGCAGGAATACTTGCTGTATTTCAAGGGAAAATGGCGCGGCACAGGGCAAAAAGAGCCGCTGTCCGGGCGTTTTGACAGTGTTCAGATACACCCTATGTAAATGTCTTAATACACGTCCCTCTGGAGCAGTTCATCCAGGGCGTTGACGGCGGCTTCGGCATCGGGTCCGGAGGCGCTCAGGGTCACGGTAGTACCGGTCACGACACCCAGAGACATGATACCCAGCAAGCTTTTGGCGTTCATCCTGCGGCTGCCGGATTCCAGCCAGATGCTGCTTTCAAATTCGTTGGCCTTCTGTACGAAGTAGGTCGCCTGCCGGTTATGCAGGCCGGATTCACAACGAACCACCACTTCTTTATTGAACATTTCCATACACTCCTTTTCACCATACCCACGCGGATACAACGGGTCTGAATATATGATAGCTATTTTTACCGAAAATGTCAACTGTTTTTCGTTCTTTTTTCACAATACCTTAAGAAAATCGAAAGAAAGCCGCCTCCTCGTATTGAGAAAAGTGTTTTTCATTCCCGATTTAACGGAATTCTGCTATGGTCACGCCGTCCTCGCCCTCGCCGTAGACGCCCAGACGGAAGCTCTTGATGAACTTATTCTTTTTCAAGGACTGCTGGACGGCGGCACGCAGTGCGCCGGTTCCCTTGCCGTGGATGATGCGGACGGTACTCAGGTTTGCCCGCATGGCTTCGTCCAGATACCGTTCCAGAACGCAGATGGCCTCCACCGTGTCCATGCCCCGCAGATCGACCTCTGTCGGCATGGCGGTCATTTTCATTTCCCGGCCGGAGTGGGCAGGATGGCCGCCCTTGGCCTTGTAGGGGTTTTCGTTTTCCAGCAGGTAGATTTCGTCAGGCTTTGCGGTGAGCTTCAGAATGCCCGCCTGGAGCTGGTAGGTGCCATCCTTGTTGATGGCAAGGACGCTGGCCTTGGTCCCCAGTTTCAGGAGCTCCACGGTATCCCCCACCAGAATGCCGCGGGTGGGCTTGGGGCGCTCCTTCTTGGGCTGGGAGGCGCGGAGCTTGTCCTCCACCTCGTTGAGGTTCCGGCGCAGTTCGGCCTGACGTTGATTGATGCCGCTGACGTCGGCGCTGTCGGCCAGCTGCTTGCGCATGGCTTTCAGTTCCTCGGAAGCAATGTTTGCGGCGGCACGGGCTTCGTCGATGATGTGCTGGGCTTCCCGGCGGGCGGACTCCACGGCCTTTTCCTTTTCTTTGCGGAGCTGCTCCTGATATTCCTCGTTCTGCTGCTTGATCTTCGCCGTCTCCTGTTTCAGACGCTCGGCTTCCTGACGGGCAAGCTCCATCTGCTGGCGCTGCTGCTCCAGCTGGGACAGCACGTCCTCAAAGTCCTTGTCGGACTTGTCCACAAGGTCGTCGGCTTCCTTCAGAATTTCCTCCGAAAGTCCCAGCTTCCGGGAAATGGCAAAGGCATTGGACTTGCCGGGAATGCCGATGAGCAGCTTGTAGGTGGGTCGAAGGGTCTCCACGTCGAACTCGCAGGAGGCGTTGATGACGCCCTTCGTGCGCATGGCGTAGAGCTTCAATTCGGCGTAATGGGTCGTTGCCACCACACGGCTGCCCAGCTTCCGACAGAATTCGATGATGGCGGTAGCCAGCGCCGCGCCCTCCGCCGGGTCGGTGCCCGCGCCCAACTCGTCGAACAGCACCAGCGTCCGGTCGTCGCACTGGGCGACCACGTCCACAATGGTGCGCATGTGGCTGGAAAAGGTGGACAGGCTCTGGGCGATAGACTGCTCGTCGCCGATGTCGGCGAGAATGGCGTCGAAGGTTGACAGCACGCTTCCGTCCCTGGCGGGGACATGCAGGCCGCACTCCGCCATCAGTGTCAGCAGACCCACGGTTTTCAGGGTGACGGTTTTGCCGCCGGTGTTGGGGCCTGTGATGATCATGGTATCGAAATCCGTACCCAGTCGCAGAGAGATCGGCACCACGGTTTTGGGGTCGATGAGCGGATGCCGCGCGTTACGCAGCTCCACCCTGCCCTGATCGTTCATAATGGGCGCCCATGCGCGCATCCGGTAGGCAAGCTTGGCCTTGGCGAAGATCACGTCCAGCTGCACCAGCATCCGGTAGTTCAGGTCAATGGCCTCCCGGTAGGCGGCGGCTTCACTGGACAGCTCCGCCAGTATCCGTTCGATTTCCTTCTTTTCCTTTAATTCCAGCTCCCGCAGGGCGTTGTTGGCGTTGACGGCGGACATCGGCTCCACAAAGTATGTAGAACCCGTGGCGGACACGTCATGCACCAGTCCGGGCACGTCGTTTTTGCACTCGCTTTTCACAGGAACCACGTACCGCCCCTGACGGATGGTGATGATCGGCTCCCGCAGGAATTTGGAATATGCCGGGGAAGAAATGACTTTTTGCAGGCTGTCCCGGATCTTCCCCGCCTGAATGCGCATATGGCGGCGGATGTCGGACAGCTCCGGGGAGGCGTTGTCCGCGATTTCTTCCTCAGAGAGGATCGCACCGAAAATTTTATCTTCCAGATATTTGTTGGGGCTGAGCGCCTGAAACAGGGCGTCCAGCACCGTCGCCTTGTCGTCCTCGGCGACGTAGCCCTTGATATTCCGGGCGCAGCGGAGAATGCCCGCAATACGCAGCAGCTCCACAGGCTGCAAGCTGCCGCCCCGGTCTGCCCGCTCCAGAGACGCGGAACAGTCGGTCACGTCCCCGAAAACGGGGTTGCCCTTCCTGGTACACAGGTCGGAGGCCGCGGTGGTCTGATTCAGCATCAGCTCCACTTCCTCCAAGTCGGAAGAAGGCCGCAGCGACAGGCAGGCTTCCTTGCCGCCCTCGCTGCCGGCACATTCGGCAAGAAGCTGCAAAACCTGATCGAGTTCCAGTTTTCGCAGAGATTTTTCGTATAATTCTGACATGGTTTTCTCCTATATAAGTAACGATTTGTAGAAATCCAGTGTGGAAAAGCCCCGTTCCAGCTGGGTGGCGAGGTACGCCTCCGTCACCTCGGAAAGCTGCTGCAAGGTATCCTCCCCGGCCTGAAAGGAAAACAGCTTTTTGCTGTCGCAATAGCAGATGTAACGCATGGCTTCCAGCACGGATGGCGGCACCGGCATCCGGATGCCGTTCGACTCAGGGCTTCGGCAATTCCGGCATTCCAGCATACCCGCCGACAGGTCGAACCGTTCCGGCGTCTGGCTGCCGCAGACATGGCAGCCGGTGAGGTCGGGGGTATAGCCGGACAGGCAGGCGGCGCGCAGCTCGAACACGGCCTTGACCTGACTTTCCGGAAGGTCGAGCCTGGAAAGGGCGTACAGGCAGTTGAGCAGCAGCGATTGCAGCTCCGGGTTCGGCATATCCTCCTGAGAAAGGACCTCCGAAACCTGTGCAAAATACGTACCCAGAGACAGCTTGGTCAAATCCCGGCGCAGGGGCGTAAACAGCTCGATGGACTGGGCTTCGTTGATGGTGTACTGTCCCCGGTATTCAAACAGCGTGAACTCCCCGTAGGCAAGCAGCTGGCACGGGGCGATCAGCGGACTGTTTTTCCGCCGCAGTCCCCGCGCCTTCACGGTCAGTCTGCCATGGCGGCGGGTCAGCATAGTCAGCAAGGCGTCCTTGTCATTGTAGTCCGTAACTCTCAGGACGATGCCCTGAATCGTCAAATACATGGGTTTCCTCCGATTTGTGCTTGCAGTACATGAGATACATTTCCGGTGCGCCGGTCTCGAGAAACAGCTGCCAGTAATCCAAAGCGTTCATAGACATCCCTCCTGAAAGTAGGGTTTGCCATACTTCAGGAAAATACCACTGGAAATTATTCGCTGTAGCCGAAATTGCGCACCAGAAAATCACTGTCCCGCCAGTTTTCCTTCACCTTGACCCATGTGGTCAGGAACACCTTCGTTCCCATGAATTTCTCGCAGTCCGCCCGCGCCATGGAGGATATCTTTTTCAGCATGGCACCGTTTTTGCCGATGATGATGCCCTTGTGGCTGGCCTTTTCGCAGTAGATGGTGGCGTCAATGTCGATGATGCCACTGTCCCGCTCGGAGAATTTTGTAATTTCCACGGCAGTTCCGTGGGGAACCTCCCGGTCAAGGCACCACAGCAGCTTTTCCCGGATGATCTCCGCCATCACCTGCCGCTCGGGCTGGTCGGTGGTCACGTCCTCCGGGAACAGGAAGGGGCTTTCTTCGGCGTATTTGCCGCAGGTTTCCAGCAGATCCTCCACCCCGTCGCCGGTTTTGGCGGAAATGGGGATGATGGCGTCAAAGGCCGCCGCCTGAGAATAGACGGCAATGACCTCCAGAAGGGCGTCCTTTTCCACGGTGTCGATTTTGTTGATGGCAAGGATGGCGGGGCAATGGCTGCTCTTGATCTTGTCGATCAGCCCTTCCTCCTGAGGCCCGATGGACGCGATCGGCTCCACCACGAGGATGGTCAAATCCACGTCGGAAATGGATTCCCGGGCAACATTTACCATGTAATCGCCCAGCTTCGTCCTTGCCCGGTGGTAGCCGGGGGTGTCCACGAACACGAACTGAGTGTCGCCCCTCGTCACGATGCCGCAGATGCGGTTCCGGGTGGTCTGGGGCTTGTTGGATACGATGGCGATCTTCTCGCCCACCAGATAATTGGTCAGGGTGGACTTGCCCACGTTGGGGCGTCCGGCAATGGTGATCATAGCGGATTTTGTTTTCATTTTCCAGTCTCCTCAGTCCCGGCTCATGTTGGGGATGGACGCGGCAATGGCTTCCTCCCTGCCGCGCATTTTCTTCTTTTCCTCGCCCTCGTCCAGATGGTCATAGCCCAGCAGGTGGAGCATGGAGTGGATGGTGAGATACCCCACCTCCCGGCGGGTGGAATGGCCGAACTCCTTGGCCTGGGCGATCGCCCGTTCCAGAGAAATGCACATATCCCCCAGCGGCACCAGCCCGGTCTCCGGATCCTGAAAATCCGTCCAGTCCGTGGGCGGTTCCCCGGCGATAAGCTGGAACATGGGGAAGCTCAGCACGTCCGTAGGCTTGTCCATGTGGCGGCTCTCCCGGTTGACCACCTGAATGCCTGCGTCATCCGTCACAAGGACGTTGATTTCGCAGGGGACATTGATGCCCTCTGCGTCCAGAACCGCGTTGATGCACGTGCGGATGATGCTTTTGATGGCAAATTTTTGCAGGCTCAGCTGCTCAAATACGATGTTGATTTTATGTCTCATGTCAATTCTTCCTCTGATGGTAACGACCCTGAATCTGACGGGTCGGTTTTTTGACTTCCTTTTTCTGGGCGGAGCGCTCGTAGGCGCTGATGATCTCCTGCACCAGGGCGTGGCGCACCACGTCCGCGGCGGTCAGGCGGCAGATGGCGATGTCCTTCACCCCGTCCAGCACCCGCACGGCGTCCTTCAGGCCGGATACCTTATCGTCGGGCAGATCAATCTGGGTCACGTCGCCGGTAATGACGATTTTCGAGCCGAAGCCAAGACGGGTCAGGAACATTTTCATCTGCTCCCGGGTAGTATTCTGGGCTTCGTCCAGAATGATGAAGCTGTCGTCCAGGGTGCGGCCGCGCATATAGGCCAGCGGCGCGACCTCGATAGAGCCGCGCTCCTGATACTTCTGGAAGGTCTCCGCCCCCAGCATATCGTACAGCGCGTCATACAGCGGCCGCAGATAGGGGTCTACCTTGTTCTGCAAGTCGCCGGGCAGGAAGCCCAGCCGTTCCCCCGCTTCCACCGCCGGGCGGGTCAAGATGATGCGGGATACTTCCTTGGCCTTAAAGGCTTTCACCGCCATGGCAACGGCCAGATAGGTCTTGCCGGTACCCGCCGGGCCGACACCGAAGGTAATGGCATTGGAGCGGATGGCGCTCAGGTATTCCTTCTGTCCCAGCGTTTTGGGGCGGATCGGGCGTCCCTTGACCGTGACGGTAACAAAGTCCTCGGTCAGTTCCTTTACCCGCTTCTCTGCGCCATCGTGTGCCAGACTGATGCAGTAGTGCACAGTCTGATCTTCCAGCGGGGTGCGGTTCTCGATCAGAAGAAGCATTCCCTCCACGGCGCGGTTCGCTGCCGCCACATTGGCAGGCTCGCCGGAAATGCGAAGCTGTGTGCCGCGGCAGACAGCGGTAACAGAAAACTCTTTTTCCAATAAGCGAATATTCCGGTCACAGTTGCCAAAAACAGCCGCTGCGATCTCTACACTATCCAATTCAATACACTTTTCCGCCATGGAGCTCCTCCCGAATTGCAGAATTTGATGACTATATTGTACCACCAAAATCTTCAGAAGAAAACTATGAAAAGTGCACAAAATATTTTCCCGCGTTCCATCGGTTTTTCCATACGAACCGTGTTTTAAAGCTTTTTGATGACTTTTTTCAGAAAACGCTTGACAAAGTATATCGGGAGACGATATACTTTAAGCGCAATATATCGGATAACGATATAAAGACGTCCGATAGAATCCATGGAGTGTTTCAGTATGGAAAACCTTGCACTGACCGAATCGACCTATTATATCCTGTTGTCTCTTTACCATCCGCAGCACGGTTATGGCATCATGCAGCAGACGGAGCAGCTTTCCGGGGGCAGAGTTCATCTTGCCGCCGGGACGCTGTACGGCGCATTGACCTCCCTGTGTGAAAAAGGCTGGATCCGTCCCCTGCCCGCTGAGAGCGGCAGCCGCAAAAAGGAATACCAACTTACCGCAGAGGGCGTACAGATTTTAAAGCACGAGCTTGCCCGCTTGCAGCAGCTTGTGGCAAATGGTGAGAGCATCCTGAAGGAGGAAACCTTATGAGGGAAAAGAAAACCGTTTTCAAGCTTTTCTTTGTGTGGGATTTTGAAAAAGAAGAGCGCTGGCTGAACGAGATGGCACAGGAGGGCTGGGTACTGGACAATACCGGGTTTTCCTTTTATACTTTTGTGCGCTGTGAACCGGGCGAGTATATCATCCGCTTGGAGATGAACCCCAGCAGCGATTACCGCGCCTTTGTAAAGGAACTGGGTGCAGAATATATCGGCGGCTGCGTCAAC
>OHJK01001538.1_pt1 | contig 11260 bp, 9 predicted proteins | sample 1568541 | NCBI WGS metagenome assembly OHJK01 (sample SAMEA3879535, study PRJEB24766) | human gut metagenome | biome: human-associated habitat; feature: feces | place: USA | collected 1985/1987
TTTGAAGATCCACGCCCGCTGCAAGCCGCTGGCGGAGGATGTGGATCTGGCGCGTGTGGCGCGTGCCACCTCCGGCTTCACCGGTGCCGATCTGGAGAACCTGCTGAACGAGGCGGCGCTCCTCACCGGGCGGCTGGGGCGGAAGCTCATCACCGAGGAATCCATCCACCAGTCCGTTATCAAGGTCATCGCCGGCCCCGAAAAGCACAGCCGCGTGGTGCCGGAGTCGGAGCGCAGGCTCACCGCCTATCACGAGGCGGGACACGCCGTGGTCATCCACTCCCTGCCCGATCTGGATCCGGTGCACCAGATCACCATTGTCCCCCGGGGACAGGCGGGCGGCATGACCATCTATCTCCCGGAGGAGGATCGCTCCTACTTGTCCCGCACCTATATGCTGGAGCAGGTGGCGGGGCTGCTGGGCGGCCGCGCCGCCGAGGAGCTGATGCTGGGCGACATCTCCACCGGTGCCTCCAGCGACATCAAGCGCGCCACCGCCATCGCCCGCAAGATGGTGGGCACCTACGGTATGTCTGCCAAGCTGGGCAGCGTCGCCTTCGACGCGGGCACGGACGAGGTGTTCATCGGCAAGTCCATGGGACACACCCGCCCCTACTCCGAGCAGACGGCGGCGGAGATGGACGCGGAGATCCGCGCCATCATCGACGAGGCGTATGGGAAGTGCCGGGAGATACTGGCGAAATATAAGAAACAGCTTACGGAAATAGCGGAATATCTTCTGGAAAACGAGACAATGGACGCGGAGCGATTCAACAGCTACTTTACTCCCGGCGGGAACAGTGACACTTGACCGTATACCCCCTGCTTGCACAATAATGATTTCAACTGGACATATAGTGGACATTGACCCCCTGTCAACCCCTCAAAAAACCGGCAGCCGCACACGCGGCTGTCGGTTTTTTGTGTAGGAAAGCCCCGGCGTTTTATGCACAATGACGAATACACGCGTCCGCCGCTGAAAGACAATACCGGGCAAAAGTGCGTACACATAAAGCGACTGTCCGCCACCGGGGGACAAAAGTTGCAAAAACCGTCCCGCGGCAGGATTTTCGCGCGCCCGCGAAGCCCTCATTTTTAGAGGTAGTTACAATTGTTTTTGCTGCATCTTTCCGGTAAAATATGAATATTCTGTAAGCGATCCACCGGATCGCTGCAAGGGAAATTTAGGAGGAAAAACCATGAAAAAGTTCTTAGCAATGGTGCTGGCATTGGTCATGGCACTCTCTCTGGTGGCCTGCGGTGAGCAGGGCGGCAATCAGAGCGGCGACAATTCCGGCAAAAAAGTTATCAAAATCGGCGTTTTTGAGCCTCAGTCCGGCGATAACGGTGCCGGCGGTAAGCAGGAGCTTCTGGGTATGCAGTACGCCAACAAGATGTTCCCCACCGTCACCGTCGGCGGCGAGGAGTATCAGGTAGAGCTGGTCTATGCCGACAACGCCTCTTCCAACGACAAGGCTCCCACCGCCGCTCAGACCTTGATTTCTCAGGGTGTGTCCGTGGTGCTGGGCTCCTACGGCTCCGGCGTGTCCATCGCTGCCGGTGACACGTTCTCCGCCGCGCAGGTGCCCGCCATCGGCGTGACCTGCACCAACCCCCAGGTGACTTCCGACTGCGACGTGTACTTCCGCATCTGCTTCCTGGATCCCTTCCAGGGCACCGTTCTGGCGAACTATGCCAAGAGCGAGCTGAAGGCCACCAAGGCGTACTGCCTTGCCAAGCAGGGTGACGACTACTCCGGCGGTCTTGCCAACTACTTCATCAAGGCGTTCGGCGAGGAGAACTGTGTGTACGAGCAGTTCCCCGAGGGCACCTCTGACTTCTCCACCTACATCACCAACGCCCAGCAGCAGGGCTGCGACGTGTTCTTCTCCCCCGTGTCTCTGGAGGCTGCCGCCCAGATCATCGCCAAGGCGGAGACCCAGAATCTGGGTATGCCCATCCTGGCGGGCGACACCTGGGACTCCAACGTGGTGCTGGAGGCCGCTAAGGGCACGAAGCTGGACATCTGCGTGACCACCTTCTATCAGGAGGGCGTGAACGCTGAGTTCGACGCCGCCATCAAGGAGTGGATCGACAGCGATGCTACCGCCAAGACCAACAACGGCGGCGACAACAAGCTGTCCGCTGTGACCGTCATGGGCTATGACGCCTACTGCGTGGCTCTGGAGGCGATCAAGGCCGCCGACTCCGCCGATCCCGCCGCTGTGCTGGCTGCACTGCCCGGCGTGACCTTTGAGGGCATCACCGGTGCCATCTCCTTCAACGACATCGGCGACGCTAACCGCGACAGTGCCGTGGTCAAGAAGTGCAACACCGAGACCGGTGACTGGGACTTCGTCACCGTCGCCAAGGTGGGCTGAGAAAAGGGAATACATACCACAGCCAAGTGAGGTACACAGGGCTGGCGGGAGCGGAGGCTCCCGCCAGCTGCTGTACTATACCGGAGGCGGCGAGGGTGCCCCGCTGAGGCGGGACGGTCTCGCGGCGGCCGGTGGGACGGCTGTCTGCAAAGGAAGAAAGAATGAAATAGGGAGGAACCCCGCATGGAAGTTTTGAAAACCGCGCTGCCGTATGTAATATCCGGCATATCGGTGGGCGGGCAATATGCGCTGATCGCCATTGGCTATACCATGGTGTACGGCATACTGCGGCTCATCAACTTCGCCCACGGCGATGTGTTCATGGTGGCAGGACTGATGATGGTCTATTTTTCCACGTGGATGCCGCTGTATCTGGCAATACCGCTGATGATCGCGCTGACGGTGCTGCTGGGCTTTTTGATCGAGCGGGTGGCGTACAAGCCCCTGCGTACCGCGCCCCGCATGTCGGTAATGATCTCCGCCATCGGCGTCAGCTATCTGATCCAGAATCTGGCGTTGTATGTGACCGGCGGTCTGAATAAGAACTATCCCGCGATCCCGTGGATCTCCGATCCGGTGCGGCTGTTCGGCATGGAGACGTCCCGCGTGACGGTCATCACGCCGTTTTTGACCATCGCGCTGGTGATCGCGCTGGTGATGCTCATTAACCACACCAAGATCGGTATGGCGATGCGCGCCGTGTCCGTGGACTTTGAGACGGCGCAGCTCATGGGCATTAAGATCAACAACGTTATCTCCGCCACGTTTATCATCGGTACGTTTCTGGCGGCTATCGGCTCGGTGCTGTTTTTCACCAACTTCCCCGGCGTGGTGCCCACGTCCGGCGCAATGCCCGGACTGAAGGCGTTCGTGGCGGCGGTGTTCGGCGGTATTGGCTCCGTGCCCGGCGCGGTGGTGGGCGCGTTCATCATCGGTATCTGCGAGTCCATTATCAAGGGTCTGGATACCATCCTGATGGCGAACGGTGCCATTACGGAGCAGGTGGGCTTCGCCACGTTCTCCGACGCCTTTACCTTCGTGCTGCTGATCGTTATTCTGGTGTTCAAGCCCACCGGCCTGTTCGGTGAAAAGACCACCGATAAGGTGTAAGGGGGTGCGGACATGATGTTGGAAAAGAAGAAGGACGTCCGCGGGACGTTTATTTCGCTGGTGGCGGTGGTGCTGTTTCTGGGACTGGTCATGGTGCTGGATCAGGTCATCAAGCCCAGCAATAAGATGTACATGCTGCTGACGGTGCTGCAAAAAGGCTCTGTGTACGCACTGGCGGCGGTGTCCATGAACCTGCTGAACGGCTTTACCGGGCTGTTCTCTCTGGGACACGCCGGGTTTATGCTGATCGGCGCGTATACATACGCCATATTCTCCATTCCCGCCGCCTCCCGCGACACGGTGTACCAATACTATGACGCGGCGGTGCGTATCTCCTTCCCGGAGGTGCTGGGTAACGCCATGGGCGGCTTCGGCACGGTGCTGGGCGTGATCATCTGCGTGATCTTGGCGGGACTGATGGCATCGCTTTTTGCCTATCTCATCGGGCTGCCGGTGCTGCGGCTGAAGAGTGACTATCTCGCCATCGCCACGCTGGGCTTCGCGGAGATCATCCGCTCCATCCTTCAGTGGGGCAAGCTGGGCTCCGTGACCAACGGCTCCAATATGCTCAAGAGCTTTACCCGTATCAGCAACTTCAAGATCGGGACGTTCAGCCTGTCCACCTTCGTGCCGGTGCTGATCGCCACGGTATCCATTATTCTGATCGTCATGCTGGTGAACTCCACCTACGGGCGGGCGTTCAAGGCCATCCGCGACGACGAGGTGGCGGCGGAGGCCATGGGCATCAATCTGGCGAGGCACAAGATGATCTCCTTTGTGGTCAGCTCGTTCTTCGCCGGCGTGTCCGGCGCCACCATGGCGATGGTGCTGTCTATCGCCCAGGCAAACAACTATAAGGTCGCCATGACGTATGAGATACTGCTGATGGTGGTGCTGGGCGGTATCGGCTCCATCTCCGGCTCCGTCATCGGCTCGCTGCTGTTCGTGGCGACCTCCGAGTGGTGGCTGCGCGGTCTGGACTCTGGCAAGTTCCTCGGTATCGATGCTCCCGGCGTGTTCCGGAACGGCTTCCGGCTGGTGGTGTTCTCCATCGTTATCATGGTGGTGGTGCTGTTCTTCCGGAAGGGTATCATGGGCGACAGAGAGCTGCCGCAGGTGATAGGCGGCTGGAAACGGAAGATACAGGCCAGAAAAGCCGCGAAGCAGGAGGTGACGTCCCATGAGTAAGAGTGTTCTTTCCGTTGAGAATGTCACCATGCAGTTCGGCGGCGTGGTGGCCGTGGACAATCTGAGTCTGGAGGTCAACGAGGGCGAGATCGTGGCTCTCATCGGCCCCAACGGCGCGGGAAAGACCACGGCGTTCAACGTCATTACCGGCGTATACGCACCCACCAACGGGCGGGTGTCCTTCGGTGAGGAGTGCATCGTGCGGAATCACCCCACCGGGAAGATGAGGAAGATGTACAAGGGCGAAAACGCCGAGATGTACAGCCATGAGCACGTGCTGGCACCGACGCCGGACAAGATCACGGCGTTGGGCATGGCGCGGACGTTCCAGAATATCCGGCTGTGGAAAACACAGACGGTGTTCGACAACGTGCTCATCGCCAAGCACATGAGGCGCACCAGCAATATGTTCTCCGCCGCGTTCCATGCCAACAGCAAGGAGGAGGCGCGGCAGCGGGCGGAGGTGCTGGAGCTGCTGCGGGTGGTGGGTCTGGAGGACGTGCAGAATGAGCTTGCCACCAGCCTGCCCTACGGCAAGCAGCGGCGGCTGGAGATCGCACGCGCCCTTGCCACCGACCCGTCGCTGCTGCTGCTGGATGAGCCTGCCGCCGGTATGAACCCCCAGGAGACGCTGGAGCTGGCGGAGTTCATCAAGGAGATCCGGGATCAGTTCCACAAGACCATACTGCTCATTGAGCACCACATGGATCTGGTCATGGGCATCGCCGACCGCATTTACGTGCTGGATTTCGGCAAGCTCATTGCACAGGGCACACCGGAGGAGATACAGAACAACGAGCGCGTCATTGACGCTTATTTGGGGGTGGCAGAGGATGCTTAAGATCGAGAATTTGTGTGTCTCCTACGGCGGCATCAAAGCCCTCCGGGGCGTCAGTTTAGAGGTGCCCGACGGGAAGATCGTCACGCTGATCGGTGCCAACGGTGCCGGTAAGTCCACCACGCTGCGGACTATCTCCGGTCTGGTGAAGGCGGACAGCGGCTCCATCACCTACGATGGCGAGGAGCTGCTGGGCAAGCCCATCAATAAGGTGCTGGAGGCGGGTATCGCCCAGTCCCCGGAGGGGCGGCGGGTGTTCGCCAATCTGACGGTGCTGGAAAATCTGAAGGCGGGCGCGTACCTGCGGAAAGACAAGGCGGAGATCGAGAAGGATCTCCGGTGGGTGTATGAGCTGTTCCCCCGGCTGGAGGAACGGGACTGGCAGCTTGCCGGTACGCTGTCCGGCGGTGAGCAGCAGATGCTGGCGGTGGGCCGCGCACTGATGAGCCGCCCCAAGCTGCTGATGCTGGATGAGCCGTCGCTGGGTCTGGCACCGCTGGTGGTGCAGGGCATTTTCGACATTATCCGCACCGTCAACGAGCAGGGGGTGACCGTGCTTCTCATTGAGCAGAACGCCAACATGGCGTTGAAGATCGCGGACTATGCCTACGTTTTGGAGACGGGCAACATCACCAAGAGCGGCACCGGTGCGGAGCTGCTGGCGGATGAGTCCATCAAGGAAGCGTATCTGGGCAAGCGGAAAAGCTGAATAGAAAAAGAACCGCCTCCGGCGGTTCTTTTTTCGTTGCCTTTTCCGGCGAAGCCTGTTATAATGCCCTGTGAATTGACGAAAAAGGGCGGTGGGCGCGGTGGAATATGTGATGATGGGGCTGGCGTCGCTGGCAGGCGGTATCATCCAGCCGCTGACGGGCTTCGGTGCGGCGGTGGTGATGATGGTGGCCGCCAGCGCGTTTTACGACATGACCGTCGCGCCCACGGTGGTGGCGTTGGTCTGCATGGCGCAGTCCGCCACCATGGCGTGGATGTACCGCAAGCACATCGACTTGAAGCAGGTCGCCCTGCCCATCGGGCTGTATACCGTGTGCAGCCTTGTGATCATCAATCTGCTGGGGCGGTTCGATTTGCACGTGCTGACGGCGTTATTCGGGGCGTTTTTGATGGCTCTGGCGGTGTATTTTCTGTTCTTTGCGCGGAGAGTGCGGCTGGAGAAGCCCGGCTTGGGCGCGGGGCTGGTGTGCAGCGCGTTCTCCGGGTGCTGCGCCGGGGCGTTCACCATCGGCGGCCCCATGATGGCGTTGTACTTCGTGGAGATCGCACGGGACAAGGACGCCTACGTGGGGAATATGCAGTTTCTGTTTCTGACCACGAACCTTATCAACTTCACCATGCGGGTGGTGCGGGGGTATTTCTCCGCGGAGCTGCTGCCGGTGGCGGGCGTAGGCGTGGTGTGCATTATGGTGGGGCTGTGGCTGGGTACGCTGCTCAGCCGGAGGATGTCCGGAGATGTGGCGCGCCGGGTGGTGTATATCGGCGTAGGCGTCAGCGGACTGGTGACGCTGGTGCAGGAGCTGCTGAAATAAGTAAAAAAAGAAACGGCGCAAGCCGTTTCTTTTTTTGCTTATTTCCGAAGGAGCGTCTCCGTTACGCCGTCCAGCCAGTGACCGTCAAACTGCTCGATGCAGCCATCGTCCACCAGCTTTGCCAGTGCCGGGTCGATGGGCATTTTCGCCAGCAGGGGGATGTGGTACTCCCTGGCGGCGTCCTCGGTCTTGCCCTCGCCGAAGATGTAGAGCTTTTTGCCGCAGTCGGGGCACTGGACGTAGCTCATGTTCTCCACGAGACCGACGATGGGAATGTTCATCATCTGCGCCATCTTTACCGCCTTCTGCACCACCATGGACACCAGCTCCTGCGGGGACGCCACAATGATGACGCCGTCCACCGGCAGGGACTGGAACACGTTCAACGCCACGTCGCCGGTGCCGGGGGGCATATCCACGAACATATAGTCCACGTCGTTCCACAGGGTGTCACCCCAGAACTGCTGCACCACGCCGCCGATAACGGGACCGCGCCAGATGACGGGATCCGTCTCGTGCTCCAGCAGCAGGTTCACGGACATCAGCTGGATGCCGGTGGCGGTGGTGACGGGAACGATGGCGTCGCCCTGCGCCACGGCGCGGCCGTGGATGCCGAACGCCTTGGGGATGGAGGGGCCGGTGACGTCCGCGTCCAGAATGGCGGTGCGGTAGCCCTCGCGCCGCAGCGACACCGCCAGCTGGCACGTGACCATGGACTTGCCCACGCCGCCCTTGCCGGACACCACGCCGTAGACCTTGCCGACGCGGCAGCCGGGGCGGAGGGGCTTTTTCTCGAATACGCTGGCTTCCTTGCGCTCGCTGCAGCTTTCGCCGCAGGTGCTGCAATCATGGGTACATTCGCTCATAGTTGGTTCTCCTTTTGCGTTATATATAACTTACAATTTTACAATTCATCCGCCCCGGTATAGGTGTGACCGCAGAGGGGGCATTTGGGGTAGTCGAAGTCGTGGCGGAAGCCACAGTCGGGGCACGTCCGCTGGTGCAGATCGGGGTCATTACCGTCGTGGCGCACTGCGCCGCCGGTGAAAAATTCCAGCTTTCCGCAGGCGGGACAAGCCATGATGGACACCTCCAGTGCTCCTGCCATCAGATTGGGCAGGTCGCCGAAAAGCCAGCTGGTTTTCCCCAACTGAAGCTTGTCCTGTCCGGCGAAGCGCATAGGCGTGCCGCAGCGAAGACAGTTAAAATCGGGCATAGGCGGCTCCTTTCACGCAATCTATTATATGGTATACCACGTTCCTGCGGGTTTTGCAAGGTCACAGGCGGGTGACGGTGACATTTTCCCTGCCTTGCAGGTAGTCCGCCTCCCGCTTCTGGCAGGTGAACAGCAGGATCTGACGGCGGTGGCTCTCCGCAAGGAGATAGTCCAGCGCGGCGCGGAGCCGGTCGTCGTCGAAGGTCACCAGTGCGTCGTCGAGGATCAGCGGCACCCGCTTGTCGCCGGGCAGCACCATGTCGCAGATGGCAAGGCGCACGGCGAGGTACAGCTGATCCGCCGCGCCCTGACTCAGCAGACGGACGCTGCGGCTCACCGGGTCGCCCGCCATCTCGGCGGACAGGGAGAAATCCCGGCTCAACAGCACCTTGTCGTACCGCCCACCGGTGATGGCGGAGAATATCTCCGCCGCCCGCGCCCCTAAGGCGGGGGAGAAGCGGTTTTGCAGCACGGTGTTTGCCTGCGTCAGCGCGTCCATCGCCAGCGCGATGGCATCGTATTCATCCTGAAGGGCTTGGAGCTGCTCCTGCTTCTGGGTCAGTTGGGATTCCAGATCGCTGCTGCGATCCAGCGAGCGGATGCGCCCGGTCAGCATATCGAAGCGGGTGCGCTCCTGCGTCAGCAGTGACTGCACCTCTGCAAGCTCTGCGGCGGCCTGCTCATAGGGCTGGGTGGGAAGGGGTGCGTCCGGCACAGGGGGCGCGGACAGCTCCTGCTCCGTCAGCTGGCGGCGGAGGGCGTCCCGGTAAAGAGCCGCCTCCCGCGCCTTGCGCTGGCTGTCCGCCAACTCCGTCTTGCGGCGGCGCAGGGCGGACAGGGACAGCTGGGCACCGGATAGGTCGGTGACGGCGGGGGCGTAGACGCGCAGCTGCGTCAGCAGCTCCCGCAAACGGCGGCGGCAGGCATCCTCCGCATCGTCGGCAAGGGCTTGGGCGCGGCGGGCGGCGTCCGCCGCCTGCCGGCACAGGGGGAGGTATTCTGCGATCTGCGCCTCCAGCGCGTCGCGCTGGCGAGCGGCAAACCTCTGCCGCTCGACGATGGCCTGACGGCGGAATTTCACGGCGAGAAGCGTGGAGATCACGCCCAGACCCGCAGTGACGAGGTAGAGACAGAAGGGGAGCAGTCCGCGGCTGCGGAGGAGGAACGCCAGCACCGTGGCGGCGACCACCAGTGAGCCGGTGAAAAGCGGCACGAAAAGGGAGGGGGCTTTCTCCGGCACGATGGCGGCGGCGCGCTGGCGCAGCTCCGGCTCGGCGGCGGGGTAGAGGGGGTGCTGCTGCCAACGCTCCTGCGCCTGCTGCGCGGCGGCACCGGCGTCCTCGGCGGCGCGGCGTTTTTCCGTCAGCGCGGACAGCTCCGAGGGCAGGGCTGCCGCCAGCCCCTCCAGCAGCGATAGGGTGGCGTCATCGGGTAAGGGGTCGCCGCCGGAGGTCAAGGCGTCCGCCTGCGCCTGCGCCGCGAGGGCGGCTTGCTCCGCTTGGCGGTAGGCGGCAACGCGCTCCTGCTGCGCCAGCGTCTGCCACTGGGCGGTCTGCCGGCGCAGGTCGGCGGCACGGCGTTCCAGCGCGTCCAGCTCCTGCCGGGACTGGTGCGCCTGCTCGTTCAAGGCGTCCAGCTCCCGCAGGGCACCGTGCAGCTGGTCGATGTCCCGCTCCAGCGCGGGGATAAGCCCGGTCTTGTTGTGGCGGCGGCGGTTCAGCTGCTTTTTCAGCCGGTCACAGGACTCGGTGTAGGACGTGTCCTCCTCGCCGGTGGTGATCAGCGCGGCGATGCGGCGTTCCAGCTCCGCGTCCTGCTCCACCGTCAGGGCATTCTGCCCGATGAAGGCACTGCGCTCAAAGACCTCGCGGGGCACGCCCAGCAGCGTCTCGCCGGCGTTCTGTCCGGTGATGTTGGGGACGGGCGTAGCGGTGCCGGTATAGGTGCAGGTGAACTCGCCCATGGGGGAGGCGGCGCGGCGCGTCTCCCGCAGCAGCGTGTAGATCTCACCGTTGGCGGAGACATCCATGCGCCCTTGCAGCGGCGCGCCGTTCCACGGGGCGTAGCGGTTTTTGTCCGCCAGCGGACCGCGCTCACGGGTGGACAGACCGTACAGCATGGTGCGGATGAACGCGCCCCACGTGGACTTGCCGGATTCGTTGGGTGCATACAGCAGGTTCAGCCCCGGCGAGAGCGTCAGCTCGTCGTGATCCAGACGGCCAAAGATGCCGGTCAGGTGCAGAATATCCACGGAGTTTTCCTCCTTTAATATAGTAAGAAGATTATAGCACAGGGCGCGAAAAATGTCATCCCGAGGGGCTGTGGAAAAAAGTTGAAAAAATCGAAAAAATATAGTTGACAAACGGGGCGGGACGTAGTATTATATCAACTGTTCCGCGGTTGTGGGACGTGTACCTTGTAAATTAAACAACGAACGAAACGAAAAGCACCAGACGGGAGCGGGAAGGACTGCGAGAGCGGTCTGGAACGCAACTGAAAAAGACTTGGTGGAGCCGGGTTAAGTCAATTACCGGCGAAGCTAAGTATAAAAAGTTTTAAGCTATGACAAATAGCTCTGTAAAGATTAGCTCGGCGGCAACGCCGTGTTGATACGATTTATAGAGAGTTTGATCCTGGCTCAGGACGAACGCTGGCGGCGTGCTTAACACATGCAAGTCGAACGAGAATCTATGGAACAAGGATTCGTCCAAGTGAAATAGAGGACAGTGGCGGACGGGTGAGTAACGCGTGAGGAACCTGCCTTTCAGAGGGGGACAACAGTTGGAAACGACTGCTAATACCGCATGACATATAGATGTCGCATGGCATTTATATCAAAGATTTATCGCTGAAAGATGGCCTCGCGTCTGATTAGCTAGTTGGTGAGGTAACGGCCCACCAAGGCGACGATCAGTAGCCGGACTGAGAGGTTGAACGGCCACATTGGGACTGAGATACGGCCCAGACTCCTACGGGAGGCAGCAGT
>OHJK01001541.1_pt1 | contig 11230 bp, 6 predicted proteins | sample 1568541 | NCBI WGS metagenome assembly OHJK01 (sample SAMEA3879535, study PRJEB24766) | human gut metagenome | biome: human-associated habitat; feature: feces | place: USA | collected 1985/1987
TCTTGTCGTAAGTCTCCTGTTTCTCCTCTGCCGGAGCGAAAGTCTTCACTTCCTTCACTGTAACGTGGAACTCAGGTGCGAGAGAAGCGAGCTCCTCTTTCTTTACCTTGAGCATATATGCACGGTCAGACTCATTAGTAAATGCCTCATTTACATTGACATCAAACTGGTCTCCGACCTTTGCGCCGAGGAACTTGGACTTAGTCTCGCCTTCTACATTCTTCACGCCTACATATGAGCCTTCAACGGTCTTGCCTTCCTGAGCGAAATCAACGATTACGAAATCATCCTCACCTGCCTGCTCAGCATCCGTGAGAGAACCGAACTGACGGAGAAGGTTGTCCTTCATCTCTTTCTTGGCCTCAGCAGAAACCTTGATCTCATAAACTTTCACTTTGTCATCCTTGGAGAGTTCGAAGTTCAACTCTGAAGTGGTGGCGATGTCGAACTTGAAAGTAAAGTCGTTGCCTGACTTCCACTCGATTTCCGGCTGGTCCTCACTTGGAAGAGCCTCACCTACCATCTTGATATTGTTTTCCTTAACGAAATTATTGATAGCATCTGAAAGCACTTTGTTCACAACCTCGCCAAGCACGCGCTCGCCATAAACTCTCTCAATAAGGGACATAGGAACCATTCCCTTTCTGAAGCCCTTGAACTCGGCTGTACGTTTGCATCTCTGGAGTTCTTTCTTCTCAGCCTCAGCGTAATCATCGTGAGCTACAGTGACAGTGAGCTGGATATTAAGCTCATCAATCTGATTTTTTACAATATTCATCTTATTCAATATTTTATATTTTCAATGCGAATTTTTCTATGTGTTTGCGCGAGATTCAAGCCATCTCACACTTAGCCTGCAAAAATAGGTATTTTTCAGACAATTTCCAATCGGGAAAGCCTATTATTGTCTATCCTGCTTGGGATAAACCACTCTTTCGTGATAAATCTGCCCGAGATATGACTTCAGCACTGATTTTATACGGCTGAGTTCCTTCAATGTAATATCTGCGTTGTCAAGCTGTCCTGCAGCCATCTTGGCTGAAACGATGTTCTCCACGAACTTGTCGAAAGTCTCGGGAGTATTGTCCTTTAATGTACGCGAAGCGGCCTCCACAGTATCGCAGATCATGACCAGCGCCTGCTCCCTGGTCCAAGGTTTCTTGCCCTTATAATAGAACGCATCCGATTCGGCAGGGTTTCCGCCCTCTTCTATAAACTTGTTGTAGAAGAATGCAGTACAGGTAGTTCCGTGATGTGTGAGAATAAAATCGCTCACCACCTGAGGCAGCTTGTATTTGGCAGCAAGAGCGAGACCGTCCGAAACATGTCTTATGATCATCTCAGCGCTTTCTTTGGGAGTAAGCCCGTCGTGGAACTTGGCGCCGAGGCTCTCGTTCTCCACGAAGCATTGCGGATTGGCAGTCTTCCCGATGTCATGATACATTGCTCCGGCACGCACAAGAAGCACGTCCGCGTCAATGCTCCTCGCAGCCGCATCAGCAAGGTTCATCACCTGAAGTGAGTGCTGGAATGTCCCAGGTGCCTTCTGCGCAAGAATTCTCAGAAGTTTATTGTTAGGGTCACACAGTTCCTGGAGACGGGTACCTGACACAAGCGAGAATATCTTCTCCATCAGATATATGAGCGGATATCCTGCGACTGAAAGCAACGCCCCGAAAAACAGATAGAGCATCAGCCACAATTCGTCGAATGCATTGCCCGAATTGATAAGCCGGAATCCGATGAAGGTCAGCAGCAGGCATACAAACACGAGCATAGCCGCCACGAACTGTCTCCATCCCTTGCTGAAAAACGGGAACACGAACATTGTCACCACTCCCGCAACCAGATTCAGCAGGAAAAGTTCCACGCCGTTGTGCGCGAAAATCAGCAGCGGCATCAATGAAACGACATACACCGGAAGCACTACCCTCCTTCTGAAAAACGCCAACAGATACAGCGCTGAAAGCGAGAACGGAATCATATAGAGCAATGTCGGGTCCAGTTTGTCCACTGCAAACGCTGCAAATGCCGTCAATGTGAAGATGAACAGCAGATAAAGATACTTGTTCATCAGTTTGAATATGTCCGGGTTCGTGTAGAAAATGGAAAGGAAGAGTATCAGGACCAATGCCAATGATATCACTCCGTTACCGATCCACAGGAAAATCCTCGGTCCGTCATATCCCAGACTCTCCTCATATTCAGCCTTGTACGAATCCAGCAGCTGCTGTATCTCAGCCGTCACTATTTCGCCTTTGGTCACGATCAGCTGCCCGGCGGTCACAAATCCGGAGGTCGGAGAGATATAATCCACAGACTCTGCATGTACCAAGTCCGTGGTTTCCTTGTCATAGATCAGATTCGGGACAATGATATCGTCGATGCCCACTGCATTGGCAATCGAATCCACCCTTTCGGACGGAAAAGCCTTGGCAGTCTCTGAAATGACCTTGTCCAATGCGGAAGATACCGTATAAACATCGGAAGCCGGGGTTTTCACCGCACGTTTGTCTCTCTGGATGAATATGATATCATCTGCAGCCGAGAAGTTCTCTTCCTTGGAAGAGGCCTCATCAGCCATCACTCCCCTTCTGTAAATATCAGACACAGCCTCGAGCATTTTCGGCCTGATCTGGCTGGCCTCGCCTAAATTCAGCTGCTCGATGCCCTTCACCACTTTACGCGGAATTACGTCGTCATATTTGTAGTATGGCACTATACTGGAGCCTGCGGCATCTTTCTCAGCACGAAGTTGTTCCTGTGTTTTCAGGACAGGAAAATCTATCTGTGAAACCAATGTTTCATAAGGCCACGGCGTACCCTTCTTGTAGTCGTAGTTGAATTTTCCGTTCCTCGGCATCATCAGCAGAAGAATCAGGAAAAGACAAAATAGCGATATGTAGATTTTGGGATCGCGGGGAATTCCAGTCTTTGCCATAATGAAATACTATTTGAAAGGACTATCTTTTTCTCTGGCTATATACTTGTAAGTCAGTTTGTCAGTAAGTCTCGGGAACAGCCTGTGCGCAAGCACGGTAAGCTTTCCGAGAGCCGTAAGAATCACCTCTGATTTACGGGAAGCGAGCGCTTTGGCAAGATATTCTGCACATTTTTCAGCACTCATAAGTTTGCCTTCATCCAGCGGGGTTTCTCCCTGGGCGCTTCCGTCTGCTGTCAATGCCGCATTACGCACATTTGATGCGGTATAGCCCGGAGCGAACACCAACACGTTCAAGCCGTCTTTCAGGTGCTCGATTCTGAGTGTGTCCAGAAAGCCTCGGATAGCGTATTTCGATGCTGAATAACCGGTCCTCGCAGGAAGCGCGGAATATCCGGCAATCGAGATGACACCCACCACTGAGCCTTTGGACTTCAACAGCCACGGCAGCGCGAATTTGGTACAATTCACGGTTCCCCAGAAATTCACATTCATAAGGGAATGGATCACAGAAAGGTCGAGGTCATTGAACATCGCCCTCATGGAAATGCCGGCATTGTTCACCAAGATATCGATTCCGCCGAATTTCTCCACAGTCTTCTCTATCAATGCCTTGCAATCCTCTTCTTTGGTAACGTCCGTCTTGACGCAGAGGACTTTGGACAAATCAGCATTGACAGAAGCGGCTTCAGCCTCGAGCTTGTCGAGATGACGTGCGGCCATGACGACCTTCGCGCCCAAGCTTCCGAATAATCTGGCAGAAGCCAACCCGATACCCGAGCTGGCTCCTGTTATGATTATCACCTTATCTTTAAAGTAAGACCGGTTCATAATGAAGTGTATTTTGGACTATTCCACAGTCATTGCAGCGATGTCGTCTCCATCATAAGCACCTGCGTCGAGCTTGGCCTTGATTTCCTTGAATGCTTTGAGAGTATATTCGACATCTTCCATAGTGTGGGCTGCCGTGCAGACGATACGGAAAATGACCATACCCTTAGGAATGACAGGATAGATGACCATAGAACAGAAAATCCTGTAGTTCTCACGGAGATCCTTAGCCATCTTGGTAGCCTGAGCGACTCCTCCCTTGATATGTACAGGGGTCACGCAAGCCTGAGCCTCACCGATATCGAATCCTTCTTTCCTGAAACCGTCCTGGATGGCGTGGGTGATGGCCCAGCACTTTTTGCGGAGTTCGTCACCTTCCGGAGACATGATGATTTCAAGACGCTTGGTATTGCCGATAACGAGCGGCATAGGAAGCGACTTCGCATACATCTGTGAACGCATGTTCGCACGGAGATAGTTGATGATCTTGTGAGGACCTGCAACGAATCCGCCGATAGAAGCCATTGACTTGGCAAATGCACCGATGTAAAGGTCAACCTCGTCCATGCAGTGAAGTGCCTCAGAAGTTCCGCGGCCGTGTTCTCCGAGAAGTCCGAAGCCATGGGCATCGTCAATCAGGAAACGGAAGTTGTATTTCTTCTTGAGAGCTGCGATCTTGTCGAGAATACCGAGCGCACCTGTCATACCATATACGCCCTCGGTGATAAGGAGCACACCGCCGCCGTTGGCATCAGCCTCAGCACAAGCGCGGGCAAGAACCTTCTCGCAGTCCTCGATATTGTTGTGACGATACTTGTACTTGCTGCCGATATGAAGACGAATACCATCGAGCAGACAAGCGTGGCACTCTGCATCATAGACGATTACATCATGACGCGCTGTAAGAGCATCGATCGTGGAAACAATTCCCTGATATCCGAAGTTATAGAGGAAGGCATCCTCTTTCTTCTCGAACTCAGCGAACATTTTCTCCAGCTTCTCATGGTATCTGGTATTGCCCGACAGCATTCTTGCGCCCATCGGGTATGCAAGCCCCCACTGTGCAGCTGCTTCAGCATCCGCTTTACGCACTTCAGGATGATTTGCAAGTCCGAGGTAGTTGTTCAGACTCCAGTTCAGGACCTCTTTTCCGTTGAAAACCATGTGAGGTCCGAGTTCGCCCTCAAGACGAGGGTACATATAATAGCCGTAAGCCTGGTCGAAATACTGGCCGATAGGACCGCCTGAGTCTCTTTCAATTCTGTCAAAAATGTCTAACATATTGTCTAGATTTTAGATATTGTCTTATACTATGCGTCAATGTTTGCGTAATGTGCATTTTCTTCAATGAACTGTCTGCGTGGCGGCACATCATCGCCCATAAGCATTGAGAAGGTCCTCTCTGCCTCTGCAGCATTGTCAATGGTGATTTTACGGAGTCTTCTCTTGGACGGGTCCATTGTCGTATCCCACAACTGATGGTCGCTCATCTCTCCAAGACCTTTGTAGCGCTGTACTGTCACGCCCTTGTCAGACCCCTTTCCGAGTTTCTGGGTCGCTTCAGCACGCTGTGCGTCAGTCCAGCAATAGATCTCTTCCTTGCCTTTCTTCACCAGATAAAGCGGCGGAGTAGCCAGATAGACATAGCCGTTTCTGATGAGGTCGAGCATATATCAGAATCAATGTGGCGATATGGCTTCCATCGACATCGGCATCGGTCATGATGATGACCTTGTGGTAACGTAACTTACTGAGGTCCATTCTCTTCTCGCCGTTCTCGTCAGCCTGGGCCACAGTAACGCCGAGCGCAGTGTAGATGTTTCTGATTTCCTCACTGTCGAATGCCCTGTCCTCGGCTGCCTTCTCTACGTTGAGAATCTTACCTCTCAACGGAATCTCCCTCGACAAGGAACAATTCGCAAAGCTCAGGATTCCTCTCGGAGCAGTCCGCAAGCTTGCCCGGCATACCGGCACCTGACATGACCGTCTTTCTCTGAACCATTTCACGTGCCTTGCGGGCAGCAGTTCTGGCTGTTGCGGCAAGAACGACTTTCTCGATGATGAGCTTGGCGTACTTTGGATTCTCTTCAAGATACTGGTCCATCGCCGCTGAAGTAGCCTGTGACACGATGGAAGTGACCTCACTGTTTCCGAGTTTGGTCTTGGTCTGGCCCTCGAACTGAGGCTCAGCCACTTTCACGGAAACCACGGCGGTAAGACCTTCCCTGAAGTCTTCCTGGGTAAGTTCCACCTTGACCTTCTCCAGGAGCTTGTTCTTGTCGGCATAGTTCCTCAACGAACGGGAAAGGCCCATTCTGAAGCCCTGGAGATGGGTACCACCCTCAATAGTGTGGATATTGTTCACATATGAGAGGATTGTCTCCTTGTAGCCGTTATTGTACTGGAGTGCAATGTCGATAGGAATGATCTTGTCGGATGTCACACATACCGGTTCAGGAATAATCTCTTCCTGGCTCGCATCGAGATATTTGATGAATTCCTTCAATCCTTCCTGGGAGTAGAATACATCATTCTTGTAGATCTGCTTTCCGGTAGGACTGCTGTTTCCGTTCGCATCGACCACATACTCGTCCACGAGGGTACGCTTGTCTGTCAATGTAATCTTGATTCCCTTGTTCAGGAACGAGAGTTCACGCATCCTGTTAGCAAGAGTCTCGTAGTTATAAATGGTAGTGACATTGAATATCTCCGGATCCGGATGGAATGTGATGGTGGTTCCCGTATCTTCGCACTCGCCGATCACTTCTACCTGAGTCAAAGGCTTTCCTTTGGAATACTTCTGCTGGTAGATCTTGCCTTCCCTGTGGATTCCAGCCACGAGGCTGTCTGACAATGCATTCACGCAGGATACACCGACACCGTGAAGACCTCCTGACACCTTGTAGCTATCCTTGTTGAACTTACCGCCGGCGTGAAGAACCGTAAGAACCACCTCGAGAGCAGACCTGTGCTCTTTCGGGTGCATTCCCGTAGGGATTCCTCGTCCGTTATCCTGGACTCTGATGGAGTTGTCTTCCAATATTGAAACTTCGATGTGGTCGCAGAATCCGGCCATAGCCTCGTCGATACTGTTGTCCACAACCTCATACACCAGATGATGGAGACCTCTTACACCCACATCGCCGATATACATTGACGGTCTTTTCCTCACCGCCTCCAGTCCTTCGAGGACCTGAATACTGCCCGCAGAATACTGCTCTTCAGCTTCGCGCATCTTCTCGTTCTCTTCCATTATTTTCTTTTAAAATTTTCTATTCAAATCAACTTGTCTGTCTGACTTTTTTAGAAACTGTTTTGAAATTATTCACAGAAGGTTTGAGTGGAAAAAACTTCAGATTCAACAGAGGGTTCAGGGAAGATAGCTGGGACTATCTGACCTGAGAACTCGGGAAGAAGATGAAGGAATTTTACCTCAAACAACTATTCAATCATTTCAAAACAGGTTCTTAATCCTACAAATATAGTAAAAATTAGAGATTCAGACAAATGCCTGCGGTGAATCCTACGCCGCCGTCCATATACATTCCATAACGCTGTATCTTCATATTCAGAAGGTTCTCACCTCTGAGCCAGAATGACAATTTGTTGTTGAATGCATATTCGGCATGCAGACCGAGATTCAGCCATCCAGGAACCCTCACATTCATGGTCGTATGAGCTACTGGAGAGAGCTCTCCCCCGCTCTCCTGCATTGACACGAGAGTGGTTTCTCCCTTCCTCACGGTCGCGAATTCCGCAGAAACTCCCGCGAAGATTCTCTTCTTCCAGTTATATGTGCCGTCGAGATGGCCGGAGAAGAGCGACTGGTTCAGATAGATGTGCTGATTTGCTATTTCCGAATCCTTGAATGAATTGGAATTGATCCTGAAATCCGAATCCAATGTAAAATCACGTGAATCCCACTGGAACTTCATATTTACATAACCGGCCGTACCGCCTACCACCGTCATATTGGACATATACATAAGATTGTCAGCAACAGTCGGTGCAGCAGTTCCTATGCGAATGGCGGAGATACCGTCAAACGGCATGTCCTCATAGCTTCTGAAACCTCCACGCACGTCGTAACGGAACCTGTTCCTGATATTTCCAGCGAAACCGAGCGCCAGATTATACTGCTCCACATAGTTGTTGGTCAGGCCGTGTGACGGAAGATAGAAATGGTACTTCTCCTTCATTGACGAGAACTGATTCCTGTAATCGCCGCCGGTCGCCCTGAAATAGAGGTTCAGATAATCCCTCACTGCCTCAAACCCGATATAGACATCCGGATAAATCATCGTTCCCTTATTGGTATTGACAGACTCCGGCTTGTCCTTTTCGCTGATGTTGAAACCGAACTTCACACCGAGGCTCAGATCCCATCTGTTCTTGTCAAATGCGTATTTCGGGGTGATGTAAGCAGTCCCGATGGCCGTGTTCATATAGCCTTTATACCAAGTCATGCCATAACCCACATCTGCCAAGATCCTGTTGTGCCTGCTGAGCACCGGACCAAGAGTGAACTTGAAGTCCAAGTCATTGGCATTCAACGCTCTGTCCCCGGCAAGCATACCCTGCGAAGAGAATGCATAGTTTACTGCAATGTCATAATACAGGAAATTCTCCGAAAGGCTTGTGGAATAAATATGCGCAAATGCCCTGGCAGAATTGAATCCTGTGGCACCCTCCCCGGTCTTTCCCTGTATTCCCTTGTAATTCAGGTCGAAAGCGATTACTGCCTTGCCGAGGTCAGCCTGAGCATTGGCCCCTGCAGTCGAATACAGGTCATAGCCTTTCCACGATCCACCGTCCGATTTCAGCATACCGTCCGAATCGAATCGCATATTCTTGTAATCACCTATGTATGAATGATGTGAGCCATATACGGACATTCTGAACCTGCCCTTGGTCAATGGTTCCCAGACGAGGTCGAGCGACGGTCTGAGACGATATCCTGTTCCGGCCTTGAGATAGAACTTTCGCCCGGTAAGCGCAGCCGCCTGTGGTTTCATCTCCAGAAGATAAGGGCTGAAATCATACGACCCCTTATATGGATTCTCAAAAACAGAGTAATCGAAATCCAAGTCAAAGCGCTTCAGCGAATCCGGCACGAACATCTCCTGAGCCGGTTTGTGAACCTCCATAAGACTGCCTTCATACGCCTTTGTCACTGAAACAGTCGGATTCAGATTCTGAGCTCCGGCAGAAACGCAAGCCAATACCGAACCGGCAGCCGCTAATGTCAAATATATCTTTTTCATACTACTTTTCCCTCTGTGCGATCTTCTTCAGACGCATATTAACATTGTCAAGGATATCATCATTTTTGCCTGACGGCTCATATCCGTCACGGACGCTCTCGAAAGTCGCTTTTGCCTGAGCCATATCATCCCTCTCGGCAAAAGAATCGCCCAATGTGACGAATGCTTTCGCAAGCCAGTAAGTCTGGTCGCTTCCCGCATCGGAGAACGCATACACAAGTTTCTCTACCTCGTCGAACTTGCCCTGGTCGTAAGCGTCCTGGATAATCAGATACGCAGCCTCAGCCCCCTCTGGTGTAGATTTCCGTGAAGAAAGCTTGCGGAGTATCGCGAATGCCTCATTTCTGCGGCTCGAAGCAAGATAAGATTTCGCTTCAATGTACTGTGCATGACGGACTTCGTCCTTGTCGCTCCTCTTGTCCGCCGCGACCTTCACCGCATTGCTGACAGCCGCATCATAATCTTTGGCATTGTATGCGGAATTCATCATTCCCACGATGGCCGTATGCTTGTTGTTCTCGATTTTCGCATTCTCAAGCAGGGACTGGTAACCTGAATATGCATCATTGTAATGCTCTATGCTGTAGGACAATTTCGCAAAACTGAGCGAAGCGGCCTCCACAAACGATGTCTCGCCACACTCGATGACCTTCTTGTACCAGTCGCATGCCTGCTCCTTCTTGCCGATGTTCTTGTACGACTCGGCCATATAGAATTCCGCAAGATTTACATTTGAGCCCTGAGGATACTCATCCAGATATGCCTGCAGCGACTTTATGGCCTTCTGGTAATTCTCCGCAAGGAAAATCTGCTCGGCAGCATTGAAGAACATCGTCTCCTCATTGCCCTCAGTCCCCTGACCGTCCAATGTCTTGAGATAAGCGAAATAGGCCTCAGGTTCCTGCTTGGTCTGGTATATGGATTCGATGGCCCTGAGCGCATCCTCCGAATACACCGTCGAAGGCATCCTGCTGACCACCTGCTTATAATATCCGAGCGCATCGTCAAACTGGGATTCATTGGCCGAAATCATTCCCAATCCGATCAATGCCCTTGCGCGGTAAGTGGAGTCGCGGCTCTCAGACGAAAGTTTCTTGAAAATTTCAGCTGCATTGGCATTGTCATCATCAGCCATATACGCGCGGCCGAGTTCATAGACAGTCTCGCTCCAGAACGAAGCCGTCGGAGCCGTCCGGGCAACTGGCGCAAGCAGCCTGATCTCATCTTTCGTCTTGTTGGTCAATGAAAGTGCCAGGCCCGCCTGATAGTACGGATAAAGGTCATTCGCGCTGCCGCCGCTCCTGATCGCCTCCTCGTAAGAAGCTATCGCATCCTTATAGTTCTTGTCAATGAAATAGCTGTCGCCTTTTCGGGTCAATGCATCTGTACGTCTGCTCTTGTCGCCGCTCTGCAGATACACGTCGAACCACTCGCAGGAAGACGGGTAGGCGCCTGACTTGAAATAGCAGTATGCCACGTCGTAAGGCAGGAGATTGCCTTCCGGACGACCATAAAGTGCAGAATTGTTGTACAATGTCTTGTAAACCTCGGCAGCCTTGGCGTAATCATCTGAACGATAATAACTTTCGGCGAGCCAATAACGTGACAGCTGATTGAACGGTGAGCGTTTCCCTGAATAGTAGGCTGCCGTCTTGAGGCATGGTATCGCCTTACGGTATGAACCTGAAGAAATCAGCTGTTCCGCACGCAGGTAATTGGCCTTCATGTAATTGGCCTTCATATCCTTGTCGAGGACGTCGATATTGTCATAAGCCTCCACGGCGGCAGCATAGTCATGATTGTACAGGGCAGCAAGGGCGATGTAGCTGTAGATACGGTCCCCTTTGGCCAGTTCCGGATATTTCTTGATATACTGTTCGAATACGGAAGGGTCATGGTTCAGGTCGAAAGCGAGTTTCGCATAATTGAAATACGCATCTTCCTGAATGTCAGCATCATACTCTTCGTATGCCGCGTCTTTGAAAGCGTCCATGGCAGCCACCTTGTTCTTCAGTTTGATATAGCCGTATGCCATCTGGTAATTCGCTATCTGTCCCAACGAGTCGCTTCTGTCATCCATCTTGGAATAGTTCTCGACAGCACCTTTGTAGTCGGACAATGCATAGAGCAGCGATCCTGCATAGAAGTGGTCCTTCCTGGTTCCCGAAGCGGTATCGGTAAAGTCATAATATTT
>OHJK01001546.1_pt1 | contig 11207 bp, 8 predicted proteins | sample 1568541 | NCBI WGS metagenome assembly OHJK01 (sample SAMEA3879535, study PRJEB24766) | human gut metagenome | biome: human-associated habitat; feature: feces | place: USA | collected 1985/1987
CGATGCCGCCGGCAAGGCTGCGGATATCTCCAACGCCATCCGCACCGGCTACGATACCGCCTGCCAGCTGTAAAACAAAAAATATCGTTCTATTTGTGGGTCAGAAACGCCTGTGGGCGCTTCTGACCCACTTTTTTTACCCTCTCAGGCGCTCCCGCGCCAGCTCCCCCGAAGGGGGTAGCCAAGGTTTAAAGCCCGTTGCTAAAGTATTAGGCATCATGAGGAGGCTTTCGGCAGTGCTCTTGGCTCTCCCTTTGAGGAAAGACTTCCACCCGCTCCGGGGGGAAGATGCGCGCAGCGACGAAAGGGGGAAATCTGACATCGCGCAGCGATGACTGAGAGGGTCATGTTGACTTTCGTGCCGCAGCGCCCCCGCCGCATGACTGTTTCCGCGTGGAAACAAGCGCGGCAGCTGCCGTTTGCCTCCACGACCCCTCCTGTGAAAATAGCGTTTGTCGCACTCCGCAGAGTGCGACAAACGCGAAATTATAAATAATCTTTCCGCTGAATATGCGCAAAGCGAACGCGGAGCGCATTCAAAATCGTCCCACATAAAAAGGCTGCTGCACAAAACCCTGTGCAGCAGCCTTAACTATTTAACTTGCGGATCAGATGCTGAACTGCACGGCGCAGAAGGCGGCATAGATGCACAGCAGTGCAATGCCCTGCGGGCGGCTCAGCTTGCCCTTGATCAGAGCGGGCAGGGTGAGCAGCAGCATCACGGCAAACATGACCGGGATATCCATCACCAGCGAGGCGTTCATGCCTGCGATGGTGGAGTTCTGCGGGATGCTGAAGGGTGCCAGCGTGACGGACACACCGCTGACCAGCACCAGATTAAACACGTTTGCACCGATGACATTGCCCAGCGACAGCGCGCCGTGGCCCTTGACCAGCGAGGTGATGGCGGTGACCAGCTCCGGCAGCGAGGTGCCCAGTGCCACAAAGGTCAGCGCAATGACCGACTCCGGCACGCCCAGCGCCTGCGCGATGAGGGTGCCGTTGTCCACCAGCAGGTCAGCGCCCACAGCAATGAGCACTGCGCCGATGGCCAGCAGCCCCAGCTCCTTGGCGAAGGGGCCTTCCTCAGCCTGCTCCTCCTCTTCCGGGGCGGGGGTGTTTTTCATAGCCAGCACGTTGCACACGATGTAAGCCACGAACATGGCCAGCAGGATCAGACCTACCGGGCGGGTGAAGGAGCCGGTGGTGTAGGCCACACCGGCATAGAAAGCGGCAGCCACAAAGAAGAAGGCCACCGGGGTGCGCAGGCTCTTGGGGTCAACCTTGCCCGGGCGCACCGCAATGGTGATGGCGGCGATCAGTGCAGAATTGCAGATGACCGAGCCGATGGCGTTGCCGTAGGCGATCTCGCCGTGACCGGTGAGGGCAGAGGTGGTGGACACCATGACCTCCGGCAGGGTGGTACCGATGGACACCACCGTGGCACCGATGAGCAGCTCCGGCACATGGAAGCGGCGGGCGATGCCGGTGGCACCGTCCACAAACCAGTCGCCGCCCTTGATCAGGCACAGCAGACCCACGATAAACAACAGAACAGGGATCAGCATAATTAATATTTCTCCTTTTTTTCAAGTGATGGCAGCAGAGGCACAAAAAAAGACCTTTATCACATCTTGCCCGGAACGGGGAAATGTGATAAAAGTCTCAAGCATCCGGTGCTGCATCGGGCATTTCTGCCGGGACTGTCGCTGCAGCACAGCGCACCCGTTTTTCAACCAAGGTACGCCCCTTACTCCCTTTTATCCAGAGAATATTATACCTGTTTTCCGGCAAAAGCGCAAGGGGAAATATGGGATTTATTCTGCCTTGATCACTTTTTTGGCGTTGGGGTAAATGCGCTCCATGCGGGCGTTGTCGAAATGCTCATCAAGGAACACTTCCAGCTGTCCGTTGGGCGCTTCGCCGCTGGTGCGGGCATCGTACCGCGCCAGTGCCAGCGCGCTGGTAAGCATATTCACCGCCATGAACACCGCCAGTGCCGCTGTCATCCACGGACGGATATGGCTGCGCACCTTTTTCATCAGCTTCAGCACCAGCGGGTAGCCGTAGCGCATCCACATCACCGCCGCAATGCCCCAGAAAAAGCAGTACAGCAGGTTGATGCGCCCGCCCAGATTGAACTTGAAGCCGCTGTAATCCCAGAACACGGTGCCAAACAGCAGCTCTGTCACGGCGCTGCACACATACTCATACGCACCGCCCAGGATCACACCGAACCAGAAGATGCGGCTCTCGCTCTTCTGTTCGCCGCCCCGCAGCAGGATGGCGGCCAGCACAAGCGCCAGCCCCCACACCACGCTGAACGGGCCCCAGACCAGGCTGGAACGGCTCATCCAGACCCCGGCGGTGATGCGGCAGAAGATGGTCTCCACCACATCTCCGAGGAAAGCCCCGATGACAAAGAGCCAGAGCAGGTCGGCAAGGGAGAGCTGCTTTTCGGCACTGGTGGTGGGTTCCGGACGGGCCGCAGCGGGGTACGCCCGCTGGATCCGCTTTTCCACGCTGGCGGTAATTTTCTGCCGCAGCCTCTCCGAGCCCCTGCCCAGCTCCCGATTCAGCTGCTCGAGCCGTGGGTGGCGGTTCGCATACCGGCTGACCACCACCATGGCAGAGATCTGGTCAAGGACGGCCAGCGCCATGCCGCCCCATACCACAGCGTGGAACAGCAGCGGCGGCAGGTGGGCGCAGAGCCGGAACAGCAGGTCGTTGCCCCAGCGGACTGCCGCCATGCCCAGCAGACCCCACAGCAGGGAGTATTGCAGGCAGACATAGCCGTCCAGATTGAACTTTTTATCGGAGTAGTCCCACCAGCGGCGGTGGTGGATCCGTTCCAGCAGCTTGGCGGTCAGCCACTCCACCACCGTGGCATAGATCATGCTGCCGAAGAACAGTGCCGCCAGGCTGGCGCGCTGGTCGTTCAGGCCGATGGTGATGAGCACCCCTGCCGTGCCGTACACAAAGCAGAAGGGGCCGGAGGCCACGCCGCGGTTGGTGAACCGGCGGCCCTTTGCGGTTGCAACAACGGTCTCGCCTACCCAGCCCAGAAAGGAATATACCAGATAAATTACACAAAGAGTATAGAAATTCAGGTTCATAGCGCTCCTTTCCCGGAACAAAAAGGGGCCGGGAAGCGGCGTTCCCGACCCTCTTTGTTCAGTTTACGAATTACAGCTGGCTCTTATACAGTGCCTCGATCTCCTCCACGCTGGTATCGCGGGGGTTGCCGGGGCGGCAGGCATCTGCAAAAGCAGACTCGGCCAGGAAGTGGATGTCCTCTTCCTTCAGGATGCCCTGCAGGTTTGCGGGGATGCCCACATCTGCGCTCAGCTGCTTGACGGCGGCGATGGTGGCATCAGCGGCCTCGGCATCGTTCATCTCGTCAATGCCCTTCACGCCCATGGCCTTGCCGACCGCGCGGTAGCGCTCCCCGGCAACGGTCTTGTTGTACTCCAGACCCACCGGCAGCAGGATAGCGCAGGCCACGCCGTGGGGGGTATCATACAGAGCGGACAGACCGTGTGCCATGGAGTGGACGATGCCCAGACCCACGTTGGAGAAGCCCATACCGGCGATGTACTGGCCCAGAGCCATGCCCTCGCGGCCCTCCGGGGTGTTCTGCACGGCACCGCGCAGGTTCTCGCTGATGAGCTTGATGGCTTCCAGATGGAACATATCGGAGATGGTGCAGTGGCCCTTGGTGATATAGCCCTCGATTGCGTGGGTCAGAGCGTCCATACCGGTGGCGGCGGTCAGGCCCTTGGGCATGGAGGACATCATATCGGGATCGACCACAGCGATCTCGGGGATATCGTTGGTGTCCACGCAGACGAACTTGCGCTTCTTCTCCACATCGGTGATGACGTAGTTGATGGTGACCTCAGCCGCAGTACCGGCGGTGGTGGGCACGGCAATGGTGAACACAGCGTGCTTCTTGGTGGGAGCCACACCTTCCAGAGAGCGCACATCCGCGAACTCGGGGTTGTTGATGATGATGCCGATGGCCTTTGCGGTATCCATGGAGGAGCCGCCGCCGATGGTCACGATGCAGTCTGCCTCAGCAGCCTTGAAGGCTGCCACGCCGTCCTGCACGTTGGCGATGGTGGGGTTGGGCTTGATCTCGCTGTAAACAGCGTAGGCAAAGTTTGCAGCATCCAGCAGGTCGGTGACCTTTTTGGTAACGCCAAACTTGATCAGGTCGGGGTCGGAGCAGACGAAAGCCTTCTTGTAGCCGCGGGCGGTCAGCTCGGGAACGATGTTCTCAATGGCACCGTGGCCATGGTAGGAAATGGTGTTCAGAACAATGCGGTCAGCCATAATTATTTTCCTCCAAATCATTCTGCCCGCCTGCCAGCGGGCTCTCTCTGTTGTTAAGGATACCACATTGTTAAACAATATTCAATGTACTTTTCTTTTGATTTCTATGAATTTTTTACACTTTCCAGCAAAAGAAAACGCTGTACTACTCCCTCAGTCTCGCATTCGCTCGACAGCTCCCTCTAGGAGGGAGCCTCAACGCGGCGGCCAACGCAAAAGCCTCCCTCTGAGAGGGAGGTGGCATCGCATCAGCGATGCCGGAAGGAGTGATACAGCGTTTTTATCGTTTCATTTACCACAGCCGGATGACCTTGATGACTCCCTCGGCCTTATCACGGGCCAGCTCAAGGTGATGCTGCAGCGCATCGGCGGCGGTGTTCCAGTTGTCGCTCAGGGCGGCATTCAGAATTTCCAGATGCTCCTCACAGGTCTGATCCTGATTGATCATGCTCACCTTGCCGGTCATAATGCGGAAACGGGTGTTCAGGCCGGTGATGCGGTCATAGCCAGAGCGCAGATATTTGTTGGGCAGGCTGCTCATCAGCAGCTCGTGGAAATCATCGTCGGATTTGCAGAAGTCGTCGATCCGCTCGGGGTGGTGCATCAGCTCAGTGTAGGCCTCCAGCTGCTCCCGGGGGATCAGGTTGCCGTAGGTGCGCAGGGCGTAAGGCTCCACCAGCAGGCGCATCTCGAACATGCTGTGCACGTCCTCTTCGGTAATGCCGGAGACCATCAGCCCCTTTTTGGGCAGGATGGTGATCAGCCCCTCCTGCTCCAGGCGGCCCAGCGCGTCACGCATGGGGGTGCGGCTGATGTTGCCCATTTCAGCGCAGAGCTTCTGCTCGTTCAGAAATTCGTTGGGGCGGTACTCGCAGTTCAGAATCTTCGTTTTCAGGTACTGGTAAGCCTGCAGCTTCAGGCTGGTCTTTGACTGGGAATCCATCTCTTTCATTGTTCTATCTCCTAGTTCGCAAGCAGGACCATTCAGGCAGCAATCAGTCGCCCGCCGGACAGCTTGTATCCCTTAAATAATCCAAGTAATCATTAATATTATTATCACATATCTGGACAATGTTTACAAGACTTTTTTGAAAACTTTGGGAGCTTTTCCGTTTTGAACAGATATCATGCATTATTTTGCTATAAATTGAACAGTTTTTTTGTGCTTGTCGCCAGTGTTTCGTTCTTGTTTTGCATCAAAGGATAAATTGTGGTACACTTGACCCAGAAAGGAAGGCTGATACCATGGCAGGTCGCGGGGGGTACAACACCAAAACCCGGCAATTGATCCTGGATTATCTCATCAACAACCGCCAGCACGCGGTCAGTGCATCCAACATTCTGGAACATCTGGAGGCAGAGGGGGCCAGCCCCAATCCCACCACGGTGTACCGGTATCTGGACAAGCTGGCAGGCGAGCAGCGCATTATGAAATATGTGGCTGATAAGGGCGAAAAGGCCGTGTTCCAGTATGTGGACGAGGGCCGCCACTGCCGCGAGCACCTGCACCTGAAGTGCGTGCAGTGCGGGCGCATTTATCACCTGGACTGCCACTTTATGGATGAGGTGCGTGCCCATCTGATGGCGGAGCACGGCTTCACCCTGCAGTGCGAGGGCAGCGTTTTGTACGGATTGTGCCGCAGCTGCGCACAAAAGCCTCCTCAACCGGGGCAGACCTCACAAAAATGCGAACACTGTGTTGACACGGACAAAGAGCCGTGATACAATGCAGGCAGGAAAAGCGTTGATCGGGAAAAGTAAGTGCTCAAGGTTCTTTTGCAGCGAGTGCGGGCCGGTGGAAGCCGCACAGAGAATGAGCCCCGAACGAACCCCCGTGAGCTTCCCCCTGAACCTGCTTCGGGCAGTTAGTAGGGGCCGACGGCAGCCGCTCGTTATCGCGGCAGTGCTTTCAACGGGGAGAGTACACAAAAGTGACTGGTGTGTTCGCGCACCGGTAATTTAGGTGGCACCACGGATACGGCAGCATTCGTCCTAGCAATGGGATGAAGGCTGCCGTATTTTTTTATTTGCAAAAACCTCTCAGTCACCGGGAAACCTGCCTCTCCTATCAGGAGAGGTGGCAATGCGAAGCATTGACGGAGAGGTTTAGAGAGAGGGGTAAGAAATATGTGTTGTGTTATGGGTTACACGGGGCACGACCTGAGTGCCGCCAAATTCAAGGAGTATCTGCTGCGCACCGTGATGCGCGGGCCGGACGACCAGCGTGTGGTGGAAGGGCCTTTTGGTCTGATGGGCTTTGGCCGCCTTGCCATCATGGGCCTGACCCCGGAGGGGATGCAGCCCTTCTACCGCGGTGCCGACTGCGTAGTCTGCAACGGTGAGCTCTACGGCTTCCGCTTTGAGAAGGAGATCCTGAAGCGCCGGGGCTACAAGTTTGCCTCCGACTGCGACTGCGAGATCCTGCTGCCGCTGTATTACGAGTACGGTCTGGATATGTTCCGCCACATGGACTCCGAGTTCGCGCTTATTCTATATGATTCCCGCAAGGACCGGCTGATCGCAGCCCGCGACCCCATCGGCATCCGTCCGCTGTTCTACGGCTACTCCAAGTCCAGCCACCAGATCGCCTTTGCCTCCGAGATGCAGAACCTGATCGGCTGGTGCGACGACATCCGCCCCTTCCCCATCGGCAGCTACTACTGCGATGGCCGCTTTGTCCGCTATGAGGACATTGCCGACGTGCCCGCCCCCATGGAGGATGACATGGAGACCACCCTGCGGAACATCCGCGAAAAGCTGATCGCAGGCGTGGAAAAGCGTCTGGATGCCGATGCCCCTGTGGGCTTCCTGCTCTCGGGCGGTCTGGATTCCTCGCTGGTCTGCTCCATTGCAGCCAAAAAGCTGGGCAAGCCCATCCGCACCTTTGCCATCGGCATGGACACCGATGCCATTGACCTGAAATATGCCCGCCAAACCGCCGATTATCTGGGCAGCGAACACCATGAGATCATCATCAACCGGGACATGGTCATCCAGAGCCTGGAGGAGGTCATCCGACTGCTGGGCACCTGGGATATCACCACCATCCGCGCCAGCATGGGCATGTACCTGCTGTGCAAGGCCATCCACGAGCAGACCGATGTGCGTGTGCTGCTGACCGGCGAGATTTCGGACGAGCTGTTCGGCTACAAATACACCGATTACGCCCCCACCGCCGATGCTTTCCAGCAGGAGAGCCAGAAGCGCATCCGGGAGCTGTACATGTACGACGTTCTCCGGGCCGACCGCTGCATCTCCGCCAACAGCATCGAGGCCCGCGTGCCCTTTGGCGATCTGGATTTTGTGCGGTACGTCATGGCCATCGACCCGGAAAAGAAGCTGAACCGCTACGGCAAGGGCAAGTACCTGCTGCGCAAGGCCTTTGAGGGCGACTGGCTGCCCCCGGAGATCCTCTGGCGCGAAAAGGCCGCCTTCTCCGATGCCGTGGGCCACAGCATGGTGGACGACATCAAGGAGTACGCCGAGAGCCTGTACACCGACGAGGAGTTCCAGATGCGCCGGGCAAACTACTCGGCACACTGCATGCCCTTTACCAAGGAGAGCCTGTTCTACCGCGAAATTTTTGAGAAGTACTACCACGACCAGAGCCGCACCATCGTAGGCTTCTGGATGCCCAACAAAGCATGGCCGGGCTGCAACGTCAACGACCCCTCTGCCCGCGTGCTGGCAAACTATGGTGCTTCCGGCGTATAACGGCCAGAGCATTTTTCAGCAGAAAACTTTTTATGATTTCGGAACACCGGAGCATCTGCGGACGCTCCGGTGTTCCATTTTTACGCAAAAAAGCCCCCGCCGACAGAGGGAAAAAAGTGTCGGCGGGGGCTCAGGAAAATGTCAAATCAGGGGTTCAGAGCTCAGTCGTCTGCGGCCTCGTCCAGATTGCCCAGCTTCTTGGCCTGCTCCACAACGGCAGGCACCAGCATCTCGGGCAGGGTCTCATAGCGGGCAAACTCGGTGGTGAACCAGCCGCGGCCCTGCGTGGTCTGCCGGATAAAGGTGGTAAAGTTTGCAAGCTCTGCCAGCGGCACCTCGGCGATGATGGTCTGCAAGCCGTCCTCGTCCGGCTCCATGCCCAGCACACGGCCACGGCGCTTGGTCACATCACCCATGATGTCGCCGGTGTTGTCGTTGGGCACATGGGCCTTCAGGGTGTGGATAGGCTCCAGAATGACGGGGCCGGCCTCCGGCATAGCGGCTTTATAGGCCAGCTTTGCAGCCATAATAAAGGCCATTTCAGAGCTATCCACCGGGTGGTAGCTGCCATCCAGCAGGGTGGCCTTCAGGCCGACCACGGGGTAACCGGCCAGCACGCCCTTTTCGGCAGCCAGACGCACGCCCTTTTCTACGGCGGGGAAGAAGTTCTTGGGCACGCTGCCGCCGAACACCTTTTCCTCGAACACGACCTGCTCGCTGTCGCAGGGCTCAAAGTTGATGATAACGTCACCGAACTGGCCATGACCGCCGGTCTGCTTCTTATGGCGTCCCTGCTTCTGGCAGGCCTTGCGGATAGACTCGCGGTAGGCGATGCGGGGAGCTTCCAGACCGATCTCCACGCCGAACTTGTTCTTCAACTTGGCCTTGACCACGTCCAGATGCTGCTCGCCCAAGCCGCCGATGACCTGCTGATGGGTCTCGGCGTTATTGATGTAGCACAGGGTGGGGTCCTCTTCCATCAGGCGTGCCAGTGCGCTGGAGATCTTGCCCTCGTCGCCCTTCTTGGCCACGGTAACAGCCATAAACAGGCTGGGCTTGGGGAACACAGGTGCGGGCAGCTTGACCACGCGGTCTGCATCACACAGGGTATCGCCGGTCTTTGCGCTTACCAGCTTTGCCACAGCGCCGATATCGCCGGCACCGATGCCGTCGTTCTCGATCTGCTTCTTGCCAAGGACAGTCAGGGGTTTAGTGATCTTTTCCACCTCGCCGGTGCGGGCGTTGGTCAGCGGTTCGCCTGCGGTCACCTTGCCGCTGATAACGCGCAGATAGCTCAGCTTGCCCACGAACGGGTCGGCCACGGTCTTAAAGACGTAGGCGGCAGTGGGCTCATCCTCGGTGCAGTGCAGTTCCACCGGCTCGCCGTTGGCGTCCTCAGCCAGCGTGCTGGCCTCGTGCTCCGGGCTGGGCAGCAGCTTGTGCATATTGAACAGCAGCATATCCAGTGCCTGCATGTTCACGGCGCTGCCGCAGAACACGGGGGTGATCAGGCCGTCCTTAACGCCCTTGCGCATTCCCTCAACGATCTCCTCGGTCGTAAAGGGTTCACCGCCGAAGAACTTTTCCATCAGCTCATCGTCGGTTTCCGCAATGGCTTCGCTCATGGCCTCGATCAGGCCCTGGAAGCGGTGGCCGATGTCCGGCAGGTCTACCTGAATCTGCTTGCCGCCCTCGTACTTAAAGGCCTTCTGGCTGAACAGGTTGATGTACACAGGAGTGCCGTCATCCAGCTTTGCAGGCACGACACAGGGGCAGATGGTGGAGCCGAAGCGGATCTTCATATCCTCAAGGATCTTGAAGTAGTTGGCGTTTTCCAGATCGCACTTGGACACGAACACCATGGTGGCCTTGCCGTTCTTGCGGGCCAGCTGGAACGCCTTTTCTGCGCCCACGGTAACACCGCTGCGGCCGGACACGCACACCAGCACGCTCTCGGCGGCGCGGATGCCCTCGTACTCGCCTGCTTCAAAGTCGAACAGACCCGGTGCATCGATCAGGTTGTACTTGATGCCCTCGTACTCCACCGGCACAACGGACGCCGACAGGCTGGCCTTGCGCTTTGCTTCCTCGGGATCAAAGTCCGAAATCGTGGTACCGTCCTCAACCCGGCCCATACGCTCGGCAGCGCCCGAAAAATAGACCAATGCCTCGGTCAGCGTCGTTTTGCCGCTGCCGGCATGGCCCGCGATCAAGATATTGCGGATGTTGTTGCTTGCGTATTTCATATCGGTTTTTCCCTCATTTCCGCCGCACGGAGCGTTCTCTCCGTTTTTGTGGCATATTTTACAAAGATAATACCACATCTGAAACGATTTTTAAATATATCGTTTCAAATTTTAGCAAAAGCGCCTGCCAAACTTCCGGGCACTGTTTTGTGCAAGTTGACATTCGGGTGCAAAACGGGCGGGCAGAAAAAGCAGAACTCCCGGCAGCGCGTACAGGCGCGAAACCGGGAGTTTTCGTTGCAAATATGCGGGTTTTATGGTATGCTGTAAGTGCCGCTTCGGCGGTAAGGGCGTTGATTGCATAATCGGTGGTCTAGCTCCTTCCGGCTGCGCGCCAGAGGGGACGAAAAACTTTTTGCTTCCCCTGACGCAAAAGCGGAAAGGGAGGATGCCTCATGACGTTTGAACAGGTCATGCTGTTGCTCACGCTTCTTGGCGGAGCAATCTACATTACCTTCGAGATCACATGGACGATTTCCAACGGCAAAAAGAAATGACCGCTCATGCCCTCAGAAAGCAAGCGGTCATTCTTTACGACTGATTAGCCGGATGAGGAGCTGACCATTGCAGTCAGCGCTCTTTCTATTCGTAGTATAGTCTATTTTTCCGGGTTTGTCAAGTCGCAGACCCGCCGGAAGAGGCAGGAGGTTTTACGCGATGAAGCGCGAGGATTATATCAACTGGGACGAATATTTTATGGGCATTGCGCTGCTTACCGCCATGCGCTCCAAGGATCCCAACAGTCAGGTGGGTGCGTGCATCGTAAGCCCGGAAAATAAGATCCTTTCCTTAGGCTACAACGGGATGCCCATGGGCTGCAGCGATGACGAGATGCCCTGGGAGCGGGAGGGCGCCCCCCTGCAGACCAAGTATATGTATGTCTGCCACGCCGAGCTGAACGCCATCCTCAAC
>OHJK01001553.1_pt1 | contig 11166 bp, 7 predicted proteins | sample 1568541 | NCBI WGS metagenome assembly OHJK01 (sample SAMEA3879535, study PRJEB24766) | human gut metagenome | biome: human-associated habitat; feature: feces | place: USA | collected 1985/1987
GCTTACGCTTGCCAACGGCATATCGCAGCACGCGAACGGCATATACGTGAGCATATATTCATTATGCGCGCAGCTAAGCATCAGCGGCACGCCGCCAAGTCTTACACTAATTTCCATAATACTAAAACACAGCGGAGAGATCCGTCAGACCCCTCCGCTGATTCTCATTGGGTTAGTCCACTATGTCCTTAAGTATGTTGCCCTGGGGGTCAACATTCACTATCGTGCCATCGGGCAACATTATCTCGCTTATGCCCGGGCCGATGCTGTGAACATGTGTTTCGCCGGAGTGATAAACCGGAACCTGCGTCTCGCCGGGTGTAGACAAGGGGTTTGTATCAGGCATTACAAAGCTAAACTTCTTCATTCTGCTTTCCCCCTTTCTTAACCTTCAAGGCCGACCCACTGGCGGTATACCAGCGTGCGGGTCTCGCCGTACACAACGGTGGTGCCGTCAAGCGCCACATAGTACGGGGTAACATTTAGCGTCATGCCATCCACAAGGCCGTCCAGCAGCATATTGCAGCTCATCAGCATTGCGCCGTTCACGCTGCCGCCGAAGAGATAGTTCGCGTCGTAACCATCAACGGTCTCGGCCGCTTCTTCGCACTTAACAACCTCGCCGTTTATCACGAAGCCGTATTCGGTGCACTCGTTCACGTCTATGGCGGAGATGAACTTAACGGTGTTGGTCATCATCTCGTAGGTGTACTGCGCGCGCAGATACATAGCGTCGTTGTTGAGCGTCATATCCGGCGCTTCGGGTACTTCCGGAATTTCGGGAGTTACGGGTACCTCGGGCTGCACGGTTTCGGGCGCAGCGCTCAGCACGGCAACGCTCTCAACGCCTATGGTATTGGTGGTAGCAGCCCTATAGATGCTCACCGCAGAATCGCTGTCAACGCAATTGGAGATCCCTATATCGCCATTGCCAACACCCTGATAATAGCAGGTCCTTGCTTCATAGGCACCGGTAACCTTTATGCCGTCCAGCGTTACCCAATAGGGCTGATAAGACAGCGAGCTTTCAGCGCTCTTTTTATAGAAGGTATTCATGCTTACGGTGTATATGCTTACATAGCCGCCGCGTGAAGCAGGAGCTTGTGCTTGCACATCCCACACACCATCATCCATAACATACATCTCTTCCTTGACTCCGCTGCCATCGGTATAAACAGCCTGAACCTTGTCATATACCTTGCCGCCATCGCTTGCGAAGTTTGTTCCATCAACGGTAAAGCCAACTTCGCTGTACATATTGCGGTCAACAGAACTGGTCAGGTACAGGCCGACCACATTCAGGGTGCTGCCGTTTGCGTCAGGTATAGCATTCGGGTCATGCCGCGATACAACATACGCTCTCGGCTTCAGATAAGTTTCACTTACCTCCCAAATGTAGTACGTCTCGCCCTTTACGGGTGTGAAGTTGATGGCGTTTTCGCCCTGCGTAAACGTCTGCACGTGATCAGCGTCGCAAGCTACGTCCGTGAACGCGCCGCCGTAGAGGTAGCCGGGGGTGACGGCTGCGGTGAGGTTCGCCTTGCTGTCGATCAGGCGGATGGTGTCGGTATTGTTTAATCTGCCGCTCCGCACATGGCCGATGTAGTAGCAAGGATAATAGTAGAATATTATCTCATTCGTGCCCGTGCCGATTATGATGGACTTCTGCTTAGGCTCGTTATCCGCAGGCATATAGCCATTGAATTCCTTCTGGGAACCTATCACCTGTGCGCCAAACAGTCCTTCGCCTGTTACGTTTGCCGCGTGGTCGATATCCTTGTTGTTGTCGGTCGCATCGACATAACGAACCGTGTACGAATATTTTACCCTATCATAGTACAGGTTCAGCTCAAGGCCTTCTGCCGTAAGCTCGCCGCTGGCATTGCTCTTTTCCGCATTATAGGTAAATCCGGGTATGGTCAGCGGAGTTCCCGTATAGGTTTGGCCTATCTCACCGTTCAGGTTCGTGCTGCTCTGATACTCTGTATAGCCCTCGCCCGCTATGTTCTGTGTCCAATGCACTATCTGCACGGGCGCGTGAACATCATCCTTGGTGTACCAGAACGTAATCACGTTTTCGGCTTCGGTTGCGCTGAGCACAAGGCGCTTCTGGTAAGCATCGGGCGCGTAGCCGCTTATCTGCACGAACTTCTCCGTAATTATAGCGTTGCTGGTTTTAGCAGTCTTTTCCTCATGCAGCACCTTCTCCGTACCCTTTTCAAGATACCTTACGGTGTAGCCAACCTTCTCCTTTGCCACATACACGAACGTAAATTCGTTATTGCCATTGATATCCATGGTCAGGGAGTGGCTGCCGGTATGGGGGAAGTAGCCGCTCTGATAACCTTCGTTCAGTTCGTCTCCGGTTTTGGCTTCGAATGTCAGGGTGGTGCCTGCAAGCGCACTGCCGGTGGTCGGCTCCGCAATTTCGGTATCACCAGACTTATAATAGATGGTGTATGTGACCAGCGTGTTGCTGCTCCACTTGGCATAGAGGTTCAAATCCTTTACAACGGGCATGGAGAAGTCGAACGCCTTTTCAACATTGCCGTCCATATAGAACCAGCCCACGAACACATATGAGCCGTTTTGGGGATCTGCGGGCGTATTCGTTACCGCCGTGCCATGAGGAACGTTGTCCCATGTATCTATCGGGTCGTTCTCCTCTATCTTTTCCTTTGTTAGGAAAGTCTTGACCGTGTGGTTCTTGGGCGCCCATTTGGCGTAGACGGTTACGCTCGCCGCAGGCATCTTTGCATTCCAGTCCACAGGCTTTACGCCTTCAGGATCCTGATACCAACCCGCGAACTCGAATGCATTCGGCTCAAAGTTGGAAGGATATGCCGGCACAAAGCTTTCACCGCCGGAAGTGCCAAGAGCGGCTTCAAACTTTACCTTGCTTGTTTTGACTTCCGTATTGTTGCTTATAAACACAAGGTCATAGCTGTTGCGCTTATAGTAGAACTTAGCGCCACTCCACTTTCCAGCTTTCCCCGGGTTTGAAGGCAGGGGATTTCCATCACCATCTGTGCCGTGGTCATAAGTAAAGCCTTCCATAGGGTAGAAGTCCTCTGCTGTTATTGTAAGGTTTGATCCGCTATATGCAACCACAGTATGTTTCAGTACATACTTGCCGTCCAAACCCTCGGTATAATAATATGCCGACTGCGCGGTATTGCTTGTTTCCTGGCAATAGTAAGTCCTGTTCTCTTCAGGCATTATCTGCAGGAATGACGTCCATGGTCCAGCGCCGCTGTAATTTGTACTCCACAGACTGCCTTTCGCCGCAGCATTCATCGCCAAAAATCTGCTGCCGATATCAGCGCCCCATTTGGCGGTAATGGTACCGGTTTTTTTATATCCCTCGCCAATTCCCAAAAAACCACTGTGATAATCATACTTAAACGTAAGGGTAAACTCCTTGCGGTCATAGTATACATTCAGCACGGAAGAACCGTCTGCGGCAACAGTGGTTTGTTCGACACGTTTAAGTTCCCACAGTTTCGTTCCCATGTTCAGATTTGTGCCGGACGGTATTGCGGTCAGCGTTGAACCGACCGGAGCAGTGGTTTCCACAGACTTGATGTAGGAATAATTTTCATCGTCGGCGTTCTCACCCCAGACAACAACAGTGACCTTCGCGGTCTTCTCGGCCTGCCACTTCGCCTTATATGTGGTGTTTTCTGCCGGAACGGTTGTGGGCACAGTGGGCTCCCATCCGTTAAACGTATAACCGGGCTTAGTGGGATTTTCAACCTTTACGGACGCGCCAAAGCGGGCATAGATGGGTTCTACGCCGTAGCCGCCGTCAAGGTTAAAGCTCATCATGTAGTAATTGCGGTCATACTTTATCTCAACTACCGTGCTGCCGTCCGCCGCAACCTTGGCTTTGGTATTATACAGCAGCGCTGCAAAGCCGGGATATGTTTCGGCAAGGCCATCGCCTACTTCACTCTCGGTGAAGCCGCCAACTTCTTCCGTTTTGTCCAACGTATAGTTGTTGTCCGCAACGTTCTGCAAATAGTGGTTAACAGTAAAGCCTACGTTCGCCGGATGGTAGGTTACAGTATAGGTCTTGTTCTCGGTTATGTTGTTAACAGTAACATCAACGGTTGCCTGGTCAGGCTCGTAGCCCACAACCGTCGGGCTCGTCACTGTCTGTTCGAGATTGCTGCCTTCTGCCAGAGTAGCAGTCCACGAAGGCGCGGCCTGCTTACCATTCTCGAAAACGTAGTTGATGACAACGGTATGTTGACCATCCGCTATCGCCAGCGCCGCTATCAGCGAAGACAGCATGAGTACCGCCAGAACCACCGACAGCACTCGTTTGGTTTTGTTCATGCAATTCCCTCCTCCTTATTAAGTTCTTCTGTGTTTTTTCCCCGCTTAACCGAATACGCCGCGCCCGCTGTGCAAGCCCCCTCCCGCCGGCACGGAAAACAGAAGGCTCCGGCATAAGCCCGAGCCACTTGACCAACTTGTCAGCCGCTCAATGTGCGCAACGCACCCGGCTAAGCTTATAATAATTTTACCATAAGCAAAGATTTTTTCAACCTTTTCGCGGCAATTAATTTATTTTCATGTTTTATGTATATTTACAAGGCGCCCCCCCCCCCGAAAAATTCAGGTATTTCGGCATTTTATCGAAGAAGCTGTTTATTTTTATACAGCCTTATTCACTCGCTCTAATGTTTTTATGCAATTTGCATAATTTACAATCACGGCAATGGCATTGCCCGGCTTGCGCTGCCGCGGCAACTGTTCACATTTTGTTTACATATGTAAAAAAGCCGCAAAGGCATATCGCCCCTGCGGCATTTGCTCACCAGCGGACTATTCTGTAATACACCCGCGCGGTCAGCTTGTATACAATTAGGTAAAGCAGCATGAACGCCGCGCATGTTACGCCGATGCAGCGAAGTATCAGCCCGTAATCATTCAGCTGGAACGTGCCGAGCATGCAGCTCATAATCTTTGACGCGAAAAGCATATGCAAGAGCGTCATGCCCAGCGGGATGAAGAACACCCACAGCACCTGCGAATTGATGGTGGCTTTGACCTGCCTGTCGTCCATGCCGACCTTTTGCAGAATGTCGAACTGCGCCTTGTCGTCATAGCCTTCGGAAATCTGCTTGAAGTAGATTATAAGCACCGTTACCGCAAGGAACAGCATGCCGAAGAACACGCCCAGGAACAGCAGCCCGCCATACATGGCGTAGTTTTCCGCGCGATTGTTGTAAATGTCCTTCGAGCCGCGCACAAGGTAGCATGTGCTGCCGCGGTTATATGCCTCGTGATAAGCGTCAAGCGCATTGTAGAAGTCCTGCATTATTGCATAGCCCGTGCGCTGGTCAACCTCCGGCATGTCTATTGCCGCGTCGTAATACTGCGAGTCATCATAGCCCGCAACGAAACGTTCCTTGGATATTTTAACGCCGTGCTTCGCCGCGCTGTTTATCAAAAGCTGCTCTATGTCGCCTATTATTCTTTCCTGCTCCGCCTTATCGGGCAAGGGATAGCCGTTGTCCTTATCCACAAAGTGTACGGAAAACTCAGCGTCGTGGGGATTGAGCTCGCGCAGCATCTCCTCCCGCCCGGCGTAAAGGGACAGCGTGCCCGATACGGTAACCACAAGCATCGTGGACAGTATGCATATGGTGGCAAGGGAACGCGCGTTTTGGCGCATGCGCTGTATCATGCCAGATATGGCAATGAAGCTTGACGGGCGGTAATATATGCGCTTGTTGGCCTTAACGGCGCGCAGGAAGGCAATGCTGCCGTATTCCATAACGATGTACGTTGCGATTATTACAACTATTACCAGCGGGAAGAACATGCTAAGAGCAATGGCGGAATCATCTATTCTCCACGCCACGATGTATGCCCCCGCAAGCATTATAACGCCAAGTATCGCCAGCGGCCAAAGCATCTTTGAATCCTTTTCGCCCTTCTTTGGGGCGCGTATAAGCTCCATAGGGTTCGCAATGCGCACGCGCAGCGTGTTATATACGCTTGTAACAATAAATATGCCGCCGAAGAACACAAGCGTTATAATATACGCCTTTGCGCCTATAACGAAGCGGCTGCCGTCCGCGCAGTCGATAAGCTTGAGCAGTATCCAGAACGCAAGCTGGCCGAATATGAGCGCGCAGACTATGCCCAATATAAGCCCCAGGCCCAGCGTGAACAGGTTTTCCCACCTAAGCACGCGGCCCACATGCCGCTTTTCAAGCCCCAGCACCGCATACAGGCCGAATTCCCGCTTCCTGCGGCCTATAAGGAAGTTGTTCACATACAGCATGAAGAAAAACGCGAATATGCTGAAAACCACCATGCCGAAGGAGAACATGGCCTGCGTGGTTTTCCCGCTGGTCAAATTGGCAAGGCCGTAGGAAAACATAAGCCCCGCTATCAAAAGATACACGCCGCTTATTACTGCCGTGGCAATTATGTGCGGCACATATGTGCGCTTATCCCTGCGGATATTTGCAAGGGCAAGCTTTGCGTAAAAGGCATTAAACAAGGCCGCTGCCCCCTTCCGAAAGCACGCTAAGGTTTGATACTATGCGGTCGAAAAACGCGGCGTTGCTCTCCTCCGCGCGATATATCTGGCTGAAGATGCCGCCGTCGCGTATGAACAGCACGCGGGAAGCATAACTTGCGGCAAATGCGCTGTGCGTAACCATGAGTATTGTTTTGCCCTGGGAATTAAGCTGGGCAAAGTTATCGAGCAGGCGCTTGCTGCTCTTTGAATCGAGCGCGCCTGTGGGTTCGTCCGCAAGGAGTATGCGCGGATCGGTGATTATTGCCCTTGCCACCGCCGCGCGCTGCTTTTCGCCGCCGCTAACCTCATAAGGGAACTTTGTCAGCAGCTCTTCTATGCCGAGCATTTTCGCTATGGGCGAAAGCCTGCGCTCCATCTCGTTCACATCCATGCGGGAAAGCACAAGCGGCAGCAGTATGTTGTCCTTCAGGTTAAAGCTGTCCAGCAGATTGAAGTCCTGGAATACGAAGCCAAGATGCTCCCGCCTGAAGCGCGCGCTTTCGCTGTCCTTAACGCGGTTGAAGCTGTGCCCATCGAGCAATACCTCGCCGCAGGTGGGCTTATCAAGCGTTGCCAATATGTTCAGCAGGGTGGTTTTGCCGCTGCCGCTGGGGCCCATTATGGCCACGAATTCGCCTTCGTGCACGTCGAAGGAAACTCCGTTTAGCGCCTTAAACTGGCGCATGCCTTTGCCGGTGTTATATACCTTGGTAATATTTGATACCTTTAACAGTTCCATTTTCATTCCTCCGTTTGTCATGCACTTATTTTACCGCATAACAAAACCCATCTGCCATAGCGTCAGCTTACAGATGGGCCGTGTAATCTTACAGTTTTGTCACTTATATATTTCTCTTTCGCAGTCCGGAAAATAAAGCGTGAACCGCGTCCCCTTGCCAAGCCTTGATTCAACGCCTATGCGTATGCTCAGCGCGTCCGCCGCCCGCTTTGCCATATAAAGCCCGATTCCGCTTGAGCGGTCGTCTATGCGGCCGTTATAGCCCGTGTATCCTTTTTCAAATATTCTGGGCAGATCCTCGGGCATTATGCCTATGCCGGTATCCTCAATGCTGAGCGTTTTAGCGTCCCCGCATATTGTCACGCCGCCCTTGTTGGTATATTTAACGGCGTTTGAAATAAGCTGCTCTATTATGAATCCAAGCCACTTCTTGTCCGTCATTATGCTTTGCCCGCTAACGTTTACGCTTACGCTCAGTCCCTTATAAACAAAGGGTATCGAATGGCTGCGCACCTGCTCCTTAACGGCGGAATCCAGCCTGCACGGGGCAAGCACAATGTCGCTCGATATGCTTTCAAGCTTTATGAACCTTAGCGCCATCATGGCGTATTGTTCAATTTTGAAAAGCTCCTGCCGCATCACGGCGCGGTCGCCGTCCTGCTCCAAAAGGAGCCTCATCGCCGCTATGGGCGTTTTTATCTGATGTATCCAAAGGGTATAGTAATCAAGCGATTCCTGCTTACGCGCCGTTTCGGACGCGCTCAGGGCATCGTATTCATTGCAAAGTTCTTCAAGCACGTGCGCATACGCCTTTTCAAGCCCGCCTTCGCCCCGCGGCAGGGCGCGGCTCAGATGCGTTATTGTGCCACAGAGCTCGTCAAGCGTTTTCAGCTTTTTTGCATAGCGGTCAATATCAACAACGGCTATGCACGCGAAAAAGAAGCTTATTATAAGCGCCGTATACAGCGCAACGCTCATATCTTCCCCCGCAAAGAAGGCTATCCCGATAACGCAAAGCATGCTTATTGCATACATTGCAACGAACGGCGCACGGTGCCGTATATAGCCCCGCGCCTTAGCCATCCAGCGCATACCCCCGCGCACGGTGCGTCACTATGCAGTTCTTCACGCCAACTTCTTCAAACTTTCTTCTTAGCCTGTTCATGTTCACGCTCAGCGTATTGTCGTCAACGAACTCGTTGCTGTCCCAAAGGGATATCATAAGCTCCTCCCGCGAAACAACCTTGCCGCGCTTTGATATAAGGCAGGAAAGCAGCTTACCTTCGTTGGGCGTAAGCTTTACGCGCACGCCGTCCTTTTCGATATACAGCGCCGCGGAGTCGTACCGCGCGCCCTGCACCGTTGGCAGCAGTGGTGTACGATAGTCATACGTCCGTCTGAGCATGGCCTGCGCCTTGGCAACCAATACCTCCATGGATACGGGCTTGACGAGATAATCGTCCGCGCCCATGTTCACGGCCATAACAATGTCCATATTGTCCGCACGTGAAGAAAGGAACATTATGGGCGTATCGTAAAACTGCCGCAGCTGCTGGCACCAATAGAAACCGTTATAGAACGGCAGCGCGATGTCCATTATAATAAGCTGCGGTTTTATGCGGATATATTCTCCCACAATGTCGTCCAGCCTGTGCGCGATATGCCCCTGCATATCCCACCGGCACAGATAATCCCGTATTTCGGCGGCAATGACCGCGTCGTCCTCAACAATCATAATCTTATACATACGGGTATTATACCACGCTTTGCGCATTTATGCGCAATAATATTTGAGATGCGGAGTTAAACCGCCCTAACCCCTTTCACACACTATCGCCCCTTGCGCAGATGTGCGGAAATGGGGGTTAGAGTGGGTGAACTCTCCGTTGATAAAACAAAAGGGGGACAGTCTCCCGTCCCCCATATCAACACAAATATTTACTTCGTCACGCATTCGCTGATGGAGCGGGTTTTGACCTCCTCCATAAGCTTTTCTTCAAACGCGGCAAGGGGCATCGTGCCCAGGTCGCCGCCCTTGCGGCTGCGCACGGCAACAACGTTGTTTTCAACCTCCTTGTCGCCTATTATCAGCATGTAAGGTATGCGCTGCATCTGCGCCTCGCGAATCTTGAAGCCTATCTTTTCATTGCGCAGGTCCGTCTCCACGCGGATGCCCAGCTTGTCAAGGCTGTCGGCAATCTGCTTTGCGGCCTCATGCGTGCGGTCTGTCATTGCAAGCACCTTAACCTGCACAGGAGCAAGCCAGGTGGGGAATGCGCCCGCGAAATGCTCGGTTATAACGCCTATGAAGCGCTCTATGCTGCCCAGCACCACGCGGTGAATCATAACGGGGCGGTGCTTTTCGCCGTCCGCGCCAACGTATTCAAGGTCGAACCGCTCGGGCATCTGCATATCCAGCTGTATCGTACCGCACTGCCATGTGCGTCCAAGCGAATCGGAAAGGTGGAAGTCCAGCTTCGGGCCGTAGAACGCGCCGTCGCCTTCGTTTATAACATAGGTCTTGCCCATGTGCTCTATCGCGCGCTTGAGCGTATCCGTGGCCATGTCCCATGTTTCCTTTTCGCCTATGTGATCCTCGGGCATGGTGGAAACCTCTATCTGGTAGCTGAGTCCGAAGGTGGAGTACACCTCGTCAAACAGCCTTACAACGTTCTGTATCTCCTGTTCCATCTGGTCCCAGGTCATGAATATGTGCGCATCGTCCTGCGTGAAGCAGCGCACGCGGAACAGCCCGTGCAGCGCGCCGGAAAGCTCGTGCCTGTGCACAAGGCCAAGCTCCGCCATCCTCAGCGGCAGCTCGCGGTAGGAATGCGGCTCTGTCTTATATACCAGCATTCCGCCGGGGCAGTTCATGGGCTTTATTGCGTAATCCTCGCCGTCTATAACGGTGGTATACATATTGTCCTTATAATGGTCCCAATGCCCGCTGCGCAGCCACAAATCGCGGTTAAGTATTATAGGCGTTGAAATTTCAACGTAGCCGTAGCGCTTATGCACCTCGTGCCAGTAATCAAGCAGCGTGTTCCTAAGCACCATTCCCTTGGGCAGAAAGAACGGGAACCCGGGGCCTTCCTCAAGCAGGGCAAACAGCCCCAGCTCGCGCCCCAGCTTCCTGTGGTCGCGCTTCTTGGCCTCCTCAATGCGGTTTATGTATTCGTCCAAATCGGCCTTCTTTTCAAACGCCGTGCCGTAAATACGCTGCAGCATCTTGTTCTTCTCGCTGCCGCGCCAGTACGCGCCCGCAACGCTCATCAGCTTTACGAACCTTACCTTGCCCGTTGTTTCAACGTGAGGGCCGGCGCACAGGTCAACGAAGTCCCCCTGCTTATAGAAGCTTATTATCGCGTCCTCGGGCAGGTCCTCAATAAGCTCAACCTTATAGGGCTCTTCCTTCTGCTTGAAGTATTCTATCGCCTCCGCGCGGGGCATTTCAAACCGCTCCAGCGGCAGCGCTTCGGCAATTATCTTCTCCATCTCCTTCTGAATCTTTTCAAGATCTTCCGGGGTGAAGGGCTCCGCGTCAAAGTCATAATAGAAGCCGTTCTCTATTGCGGGGCCTATTGCAAGCTTGGCTTCCGGATGCACGCGCTTCACGGCCTGCGCCAGTATATGGGACGCGGTGTGGCGCATTGTCCAGCGGCCGTCCTCATCCTGCCAGGTGAGCAGCTTGAGCATATGGTCGCCGTGTATGGGGCGGAAGGCATCCGCGCGCTGGCCGTCTATTTCGGCGGCAAGGGTAGCCTTTTTAAGCTTTTGGCTTATTGTTTCGGCTATTTGAAGGGCTGTCATGCCGTCTTCAAATTGCTTTACGGATCCGTCTGGGAATGTGATGTTCATAATATCCTCCTTATGAAGTAAAAAA
>OHJK01001554.1_pt1 | contig 11165 bp, 10 predicted proteins | sample 1568541 | NCBI WGS metagenome assembly OHJK01 (sample SAMEA3879535, study PRJEB24766) | human gut metagenome | biome: human-associated habitat; feature: feces | place: USA | collected 1985/1987
AGACTATAAGTATGATTAATGCCCAAGACATTAAAATCGGAACTTGCATCCGCATGGACGGCAAGCTGTATTTCTGCATCGACTTCCTGCATGTAAAGCCGGGAAAAGGTAATACTTTCATGCGCACCAAGCTGAAAGACGTGGTGAACGGTTACGTTCTGGAACGTCGTTTCAACATCGGTGAGAAACTGGAAGACGTACGTGTAGAACGTCGTCCCCACCAATACCTCTATCATGACGGTGACAACTACCAATTCATGAACCAGGAGACTTTTGACCAAATTCCCATCGCCCACGACCTCATCAACGGTGTTGACTTCTTGCTCGAAGGAATGATAGTAGACGTGGTATCAGACGCTTCCACAGAAACCGTGCTCTATGCCGACGTGCCCATCAAGGTTCAGCAGAAGATTACCTATACGGAACCGGGACTGAAAGGCGACACAGCCACCAACACGCTGAAGCCCGCCACAGTAGAATCCGGCGCCACAGTCCGCGTCCCCTTGTTCATCAACGAAGGCGAGACTATCGAAATCGATACGCGCGACGGTTCTTACGTAAGCCGCGTAAAAGCATAAGCCCTTTTGGAAATCAGGCAAATGCCCTTTTCATATCATCCCCGGTGCTCCACTTGGCATCCGGGGATTTTTCTTTCCATTTATTCATCTGCAAAGCTTAAATGATATATCTTTGCGGAGATAACCAAAACATAGAGCCATACCCATGAGATACTCCGTCATCATCCCCGTATACAACCGCCCCGATGAGGTAGACGAACTGCTGCAAAGCCTGACGCGGCAAAGTTTCAAGGATTTTGAAGTGATTGTGGTGGAGGACGGCTCCTCCATCCCCTGCAAGCCGGTCACAGAGAAGTATCAGGAACTATTGGACGTGCATTACTATGACAAGCCCAACTCCGGCCCCGGGCAGACCCGTAACTACGGGGCGGAACGAAGCAAGGGCGAATACCTGATAATACTGGACTCGGACTGCATCCTGCCCGAAGGTTATTTCCTTGCTGTGGAAGAAGAGCTGCAGCACGAAGCCGCCGATGCCTTCGGAGGCCCCGACCGCGCGCACGAATCATTCACAGACATACAGAAAGCCATCAACTACTCCATGACCTCCTTCTTCACCACCGGCGGTATCCGTGGGGGGAAGAAGAAGATGGACAAGTTCTATCCGCGCAGCTTCAACATGGGTGTGCGGCGGGAAGTGTACCAAGCCCTGGGCGGATTCTCGCGGATGCGCTTCGGGGAGGACATCGACTTCAGCATCCGAATCTTCAAGGGAGGATATACATGCCGGCTGTTCCCCGGTGCCTGGGTATACCATAAGCGCCGGACAGACTTCCGGAAGTTCTTCAAGCAGGTACACAATTCCGGGATTGCCCGCATCAATCTGTACAAGAAGTATCCGGAATCACTGAAGCTCGTCCACCTGCTGCCGGCCGCATTTACCCTGGGAGTGGCCATATTCCTGCTGGGAACGCTCTTCTGTCCGTACAGCCTGCTGCCCATCGCTCTTTATGCGCTTCTGGTATGCATCGATTCCACTATCCGGAACCGTAGCCTCAGCATCGGGCTCTACTCCGTTGCCGCCTCCTTCATCCAGCTCATCGGATACGGGACGGGGTTCCTGCGCGCCTGGTGGAACCGCTGCATACTTGGCAAGGACGAGTTCGAGGCGTTCAAAAAGAACTTTTACAAATAAGGAGGATTAGGGGTTAAGGATTAGGGATGATATGGAGAAACTGAATATCAACCAGTGGGCTGCAGAGGACCGCCCGCGGGAAAAGATGATGCAGAAAGGGGCGGAAGCCTTGAGCGATGCCGAACTGCTAGCCATCCTCATCGGCTCCGGCAATACGGAAGAAACCGCCGTGACACTGATGCAGCGCATACTCGCCGCCTGCGGCAACGACCTCAACCGCCTGGGCAAATGGGAGGTGCGGGACTTCTCCCGATTCAAAGGCATGGGCCCCGCCAAAAGCATCACCGTCATGGCATCCCTGGAACTGGGCAAACGCCGCAAGCTGCAGGAACGCTCCGGACGTACCGCCATCCGCTCTTCCGCCGACATCTACGAGCTGTTCCATCCCCTGCTCTGCGACCTTGCCACAGAAGAATTCTGGGTACTGCTTATGAACCACGCCGCCAAAGTGATAGACAAGGTACGCATCAGCCGCGGCGGCATCGACCAGACTACCGCCGACGTGCGCAGCATCCTGCGCGAAGCCCTGCTGCAACGCGCCACACAGATAGCCCTTATCCACAACCATCCCTCCGGCAACCCGCACCCCAGTAACGACGACCAGCGGCTGACGGAACTCGTGAGGAAAGCCGCCCAAACCATGAACATACACCTGACCGACCACGTCATCGTCACGGACGGAAGCCATTACAGCTTCAACGACGAAGGATTGCTATAAATAATCCAAGTTACGGACATACTATACGAAAGACAAAAGCGGTCATAACACTAACTATCAGCACATTGTATTTACCTGCTATTTACCAGCCAATGTAAAAGCCGTTACCGCGGTATGTAAAAGCCGTTACCCTATATTGTAACGCCCTTTACCCCATATTGTAAAGACCTTTACCGCCTATTGTAAAAGGAGTTTCCCCAGGGGTAAAGGGAGTTCCCCCAGCGGGTGAAGCGTGTTTCCCCACCGTCAAACCCTTTCTGAAGTAATGAAAAGGAGGGCGTTCCTTTGCATTTTCAATTAAATTCCATAGCTTTGTTCTTTGAAAACCTATATATAAAACCCTACGAATATGACCAAATTTGAAATAGAAGAGAAAATAGTCTCCATGCTCAAGACCGTATTTGACCCGGAAATACCGGTAAATGTATACGACCTGGGACTGATTTACAAAATAGACGTCTCCGACCAGGGAGAAGCCTCCATCGACATGACGCTGACTGCCCCCAACTGTCCGGCAGCCGACTTCATCATGGAAGATGTGCGCCAGAAGGTGGAATCCATCGACGGCGTAACCTCCGCCACCATCAATCTCGTTTTCGAACCCGAGTGGGACAAGGACATGATGAGCGAAGAAGCGAAACTGGAGCTGGGATTCCTTTAAATCAGTTGAAAGTTCAAAGTTGAAAATGGAAAGTTGAAAATGAAGAATGTATATTTCCTCTCGGATGCTCACCTGGGCTCACGAGCCATCGAACACGGACGAACCCAAGAACGGAGGCTGGTCAACTTCTTGGACAGCATCAAGCACAAGGCATCGGCCGTATACCTGCTGGGAGACATGTTCGACTTCTGGTACGAATTCCGTACCGTAGTGCCCAAAGGATACACCCGCTTTCTGGGCAAGCTGTCCGAACTGACCGACCTGGGAGTAGAAGTCCACTTTTTCACGGGAAACCATGACCTTTGGTGCGGCGACTATCTGACCAAGGAGTGCGGCGTCATGATACACCGCGAACCGCTGACCACCGAAATCTTCGGAAAAGAGTTCTACCTTGCCCACGGTGACGGGCTAGGCGACCCGGACAAGAAGTTCAAGATGCTGCGCGCCATGTTCCGCAGCCGTACCCTACAGACGCTGTTCTCTGCCCTGCACCCCCGCTGGAGCATGGAGCTGGGACTGAACTGGGCCAAGCACAGCCGCTTGAAACGCATAGACGGGAAAGAACCCGCATACATGGGAGAAAACAACGAATACCTGGTGCTCTACACCAAGGAATACCTGAAAAGCCATCCCAACATCAACTACTTCATCTACGGTCACCGCCACATCGAACTGGACCTGATGCTGAGCAGTACCGCCCGCATCCTCATCCTCGGCGACTGGATAAACTACTTCTCGTACGCCGTCTTTGACGGCGAGAACCTCTTCCTTGAGAATTTTGTGGAGGGAGAGACGAAGCTATAACCCGCATTTCCAAACTGTTAACCATCATACCATTACCACCCATGAAACCTTTAAGACTGAAAAACATGATTGCCGGATGCCTGCTCGCAGCAGGAGCATTGCCGGTATGGGGACAATCCGGCGCCCCGACACTTGTCATCCGCATTGACGATCTCGGTGCCCTGCATTCCGTCAACGAAGCCTGCATCCAGACCTACCGCTCGGGTATTGCCCGCAGCGTGGAAGTGATGCCCGTAGCAGCCTGGTATCCGGAAGCCATCAAGATGCTGAGAGAAAATCCGGGACTGGACGTCGGCCTGCACCTCGTCATCACCAGCGAGTGGGAGAACGTGAAGTGGCGTCCGCTGACCCACTGCCCCAGCCTGACGGACGAGAACGGCTATTTCTACCCGATGATGTTCCCTAACCCCGCCTATCCGGGACAGTCCATCATGGAGCAGAAATGGGACATCAAGGAGATAGAGCAGGAGTTCCGCGCGCAGATAGAGACGACGCTGAAAAGCATTCCGCAACTCAGCCATCTGTCCGGACACATGCTCTCCACCGGTTTCAGCAAGGAAGTGAACGAGCTGGTGCAACGGCTCGCCAAAGAATACAACCTGCCGTCCATCGACCGCATGGACTCCTCCAAGGACTACCGGTTTACCTACATCGGGTACGACGGCCCCAAAAGAACCGCCGAAGAAAAGGAGGCCAGCTTCATCAAAGCATTGGAGAAGTTGCAGCCGGGCCAGCGCTACCTTTTCTTAGACCACCCGGCACTGGACAACGATGAAATGAAAACCGTCTTCCACATCGGATATGAGGACGTGGCGCTGGACCGCCAGGGAGTGACCGACCTGCTGACAAGCCCCCGCGTCCGGAAAGCCATTGAGGACAAAGGCATAAAGCTGATTTCCATCAACCAACTGACCAAGGGCCTGCCCCGCGCCGCCGCTACTCCGAAGCTGGACAAGGCCATGAACAGATATCTGGATGCCGTAAAGAAAGCCGGACAAGACCTGCACAGTATCATGATTGTGCAACACGGCAATGTCATTGCCGAAGAATGGATGGGCGAAGGGAAAGAGGATGAGCCTCACATCCTGAACTCCGTCAGCAAGACATTCACCGCCACCGCCGTGGGACTTGCCGCCTCCGAAGGCAGGCTGAAGCTGACGGACAAGGTCATCTCCTTCTTCCCCGACAAGCTTCCGGCAACCGTCAGCGAAAATCTGGCAGCCATGACCGTACGCGACCTGCTGACCATGAACTGCGGGCACGACACCGACCCCACCGGAACGGTACGCAAAAAGGCGGACGCCGATTGGGTGCAGGAGTTCCTTGCCTTCCCCGTGGAGCACAAGCCCGGTACCTTCTACACCTACAACAGCCTGGGAACCTACATGCTCTCAGCCATCGTACAGAAAGTGACGGGCGAGAAAGTGGCGGATTATCTCTATCCCCGTCTGTTCCGCCCGCTTGGCATCGTCAACGCCCGGTGGCAGGAAAGCCCGCAAGGCATCAATACCGGAGGCTGGGGGTTGTACCTCAAAACGGAAGACCTTGCCAAGATGGGACAACTGTTCCTGCAGAAAGGAAACTGGAACGGACAGCAGATTCTGCCCGAAGAATGGGTAAAGGAGGCATCTGCCTGCCAAGTGCCCTCACTGCCCGCCGGCATGAAACCGGAGATGCTGAAGAAAGCGAAGATGAGCGCCAAGACAAGCGACTGGCTGCAGGGCTACGGCTACCAGATGTGGCGCTGCCGCCACAACGCCTACCGTGCCGATGGTGCCAACGGACAATACATACTGGTGTTGCCGGACAAGGATGCCGTCATTGCCGTCACCGCCAACATCCCCGACATGCAGGCAGAGCTGAATCTAATATGGAAGTACCTGCTGCCCGCGCTATAAAACGTTTATTCTTATAAATGATTACGAAAAAGTGAAGGTTACCGGAACTTTTTCCCGGCATGGTTGTAGTAACATCATAACATTAAAAACATTAGCGTCATGGATGATATGATTTACAGAAACGACCCGATTGCCGAAGAGAACATAGACCCGCACGGACGTCCGGCAACGGATGAATTCGAGGAATGGAGCGAAGAGGTCTCCGAACGGACAGATACCGGATACAAGGACCAGAAAGTAAAATCCGCCAAGGAACGGGAGAAACGTATCCGGGAGATGGATGAAATTATAAAGAAGGACCTTAAGGAATAAATAGACAGCCACCACAGATTACACGGATTCTCACAGATTGGAAGCTCTGATATCAAGTATAAGAGACTAATCTGTGAGAATCCGTGTAATCTGTGGTGACTGTCTATTATTTGTATCCGCCAGCCTTGGCTATGCGTTTCGGGATTTCCGTGTTGTCCATCTTACCCACGAACAGCTTGGAGCCTGCACCTACTGCGAATACCGGCACATATCCGGCTGTATGGCCACCGCTGGTCCAGCCTACCATGGCAATCTGGCTCATTACCTTCTTGGCGGCAACGGCCAGGGGCTCAGTCTTGGCATAAAGACTTTCCTCAAACACTACATGCTTGTTCACAAATGATTCTTCGTAAGCATCACGCAGCATCTTCTCCTGCTCCCAGCTCACCGGCAGCTCTTTCCAGAAACCCATCTTTTCTGCCAGGAATTCCTTCATTTCCGGCCAGTTGATAACCTTGCGCATCTTGCGTAAATCCGTGATGGAACGTGAAAGGATATCCTGAGACTGCTTCTGCTTGGCAAGGGCTTTCAGTTGAAGCTCGTACTTACCGGTACCCAGCCCCAGACCGCCGGTTTCATGGTCGGCAGTTACCACAATCAGCGTTTCTTTGGGATGCTTCTTATAGAACTCGTAAGCCACCTTGATGGCGTTGTCCATATCCACCACTTCCTCAAAGACTGTGGCGGGGTCGTTTCCGTGGCAGGCCCAGTCAATCTTTCCACCTTCAACCATCAGGAAGAAACCCTTGTTACTGCCTTTGGTCAGGAAAGAGATGGCACTCTCGGTAATTTCGGCCAGTGTCAGGTCGCCTTCCTGGCGGTCGATGGCATAGGGCAGACAAGAAGGCTCTGCCCCTTCTTTCTGGATAAGAATCATCTTGTCCGCCTGGGCAGACTTCGACTTGTATTCGTCAAGGCCTCTTGCAACGGTATAGCCGGCTTCTTCAAAGATAGGGAAGATGCTCGGAGCCTCTTTCTTGTCGGCAGTAGTAGTCGGTTTCAAGAAACCACCGCCTGCATAGAAGTCGAAACCGGCTTTCGGCAGGTCGAGGGCTATCTCGTAATACATACCACGGTCCGGCTGGTGGGCATAGAATGCAGCGGGAGTAGCATGGTCTACACTGACGCTGGTAGTTACCCCAACTTTCTTACCGGACTTTTTGGCTCTCTCGGCCACACTCTGAAGCACACTCTTGTTATCGTCCATACCAATGGCGCCGTTATAGGTCTTTGCACCGGTAGCCAGGGCTGTTCCGGCAGCAGAAGAGTCAGTCACCGAGTTGGTGGCAGAAAAGGTAGTTGCCATGCTGGCAACCGGGAAAGAAGTGAACAGCAAAGGCTTTACACCGATGCGCCCTTCTTGTTCGGCCAGATACATCTCCGTACCGTTCACCTGGTTCACACCCATTCCATCACCGATGAAATAAAACACGTACTTCGCCTGCTGGGCATAGGCCATGCCGCTGGTCAGCAGTACAAAGAACAACACATTCATTAATCGTTTCATAAGCAGTTCTTATTTAAAGTTATTCGAGAAATTGCCTTTATTGTTTTTAACCGAGTAACAAAGATAGGTATTTTAAAGGATTCGGAAAACATTTCGCCCCAACAAATACATTACATATTTGCAGGGGCGAAACCACATCCGGACTCCGGGAAGCCGGAACCGGGAAATATTACAGCGATATTACTTCTTCAGAATATCCATCGTGTCCGAAGCAATCATCAGTTCCTCGTCAGTGGGGATTACCACCACCTTCACCTGAGAATCTTCGGTAGAGATAACCATTTCTTCACCGCGTACTTTGTTCTTCTCGGCATCCAGCTTTATGCCCATGAATTCCAGGCCTTCACATGCACCCCAGCGGGCACTTGCCTGATTCTCGCCGACACCACCGGTAAATACCACGATATCCACACCACCCAAAGCAGCGGCATAGGCACCGATATATTTCTTGATGCGGTAGAAGTACATTTCTTCAGCCAGAACAGCCTTCGGATTACCGGCAGCTACGGCATTTTCCAGGTCGCGCATGTCACTGGATTCACCGAAGATACCCAGCACACCGCTCTTCTTGTTCAGCAGGTTGGAGATGCCGTTGGCATCCAGACCCTCTTTCTCCATGATGAAGGAAACGGCACCGGCATCAATATCACCACTGCGGGTACCCATCATCAGACCTTCCAGCGGGGTCAAGCCCATGCTGGTGTCTACACACTTACCGTCCTTGATGGCAGTAATGGAACCACCGTTGCCAATGTGGCAAGTGATGATTTTCTTTCCTTCCGGCTCTACACCCAGAAACTCGCAGACGCGCTGCGATACGTAGCGGTGTGAGGTTCCGTGGAAACCATAACGGCGTACGCCGTACTTTTCATAAAGTTCATAAGGCACGGCATACAGATAGGCATGCTTCGGCATGGTCTGGTGGAAAGCCGTATCGAACACACCAATCTGCGGAACATTAGGCAGAATGGCAGATATTGCATTTACACCCTTCAGGTTAGCAGGATTGTGGAGCGGAGCCAGGTCGTTGCAGGCAGTGAAGGCGGCAAGCACTTCCGGCGTCAGCCGTACAGACTCGCTGAACTTTTCGCCCCCATGCACCATACGGTGACCTACGGCATTGATTTCGTCCAAAGACTTGATGGCTCCATATTCAGGGCTTGTCAAAGTGTTCAGGATAAATTCCACACCTACGGTATGCTCTGGAATGTCCTTCTCAAGAACTTTCTTCTCGCCACTGGGCAAGGTGAACTTCAGGAAAGAGTCCTTCAAACCAATTTTTTCGATACCACCCTGGGCGATAACTTCTTTCCGGTCCATATCAAACAATTTGTATTTGATGGACGAGCTACCGCAGTTCAATACTAAGATTTTCATACTATATATCAGATTTAAAAGTTATTCAGCATTCTTTTTGGCAGCAATGGCCTGGTTGGCAGTGATGGCAATCATGCGGTACACATCCTCGATGGAGCAACCGCGTGAAAGGTCGTTCACCGGACGGGCGATACCTTGCAGGATAGGTCCTACGGCATCAGCATGTCCCAGACGTTGCACCAGTTTGTAGGAGATGTTGCCCACTTCGAGGCTGGGGACAACCAATACGTTAGCATGTCCGGCGATAGAAGAACCCGGAGCCTTGCTTGCACCTACTTCCGGCACCAAAGCTGCATCGGCCTGCAACTCACCGTCGATGGCAATATCGGGAGCCATCTCCTTGGCAATCTTCAATGCCTCGACCACTTTATCCACCACTTCGTGCTTGGCAGAGCCCTTGGTAGAGAAGCTCAGCATGGCAACTTTCGGGTCGAGACCGGCAACTGCCTGGGCTGTACGCGCCGTACATACGGCAATCTGTGCCAATTGTTCTGCATCGGGCACCGGAGTCACAGCCACGTCACCCATCACCAGGATACCGTTCTTTCCATATTCAGGAGCATGTGTCAGCAGCAGCATGGCACCCGAAACGCAAGTGATGCCCGGGGAAGTCTTGATAATCTGCAAAGCAGGGCGAAGTACATTACCCGTAGTGTTGCGTGCACCTGCCAACTGGCCGTCAGCGTCGCCGTTCTTTATAATCAGGCAGCCCAGATAAAGCGGATCGACAACCAACTTGCGAGCCTCTTCGATGGTCATGCCTTTCTTTTTGCGGAGCTCGCAAAGCAGTTGGGCATATTCTTCTTTCTTAGGATGGTCTTCCGGGTCGATAATGGTAGCCTTGTTTATATTTCCCAGCCCCCACTCTTTGGCACAAGCCTCTATCTCGGCAGGTTTTCCAAGGATAATCAAGTCGGCTACTCCGTCAGTCAAGATTTGATTGGCAGCTTTCAGTGTACGCTCTTCCGTACCCTCGGGAAGAACAATTCGTTGGCGGTTTGCTTTGGCACGCTCAACAATTTCGTTAATTAATCTTTGCATGATATTTTAATTGTCTATTAAGAATCGGCAGTATGTGTTATTCACGCCGCAAAAGTACACAATTTTGCAATATCTACATTGCAAACATCGGTCTTTTTACCGTTCAGACCATAATTATTATAATATTTAACATTAGGTATTCCCAGCATTCATGTGTACGCACACGTGCCCCTCTGCAACAAACAATTACCCGTCCGGCAGGAACAACCCGCCCGACTCTACAAACGACATAAAAAAAATCAGGATACAACGATAACAAGCAATACATAGAATACCTACCTTTGCAGCGTTTTCAACGTATAACAATAGGTATTATAATAGTATGATTCGTCAATGCGCCATCCTTTTCGGATGCTTAGCTTTGGGTGAACTGATTGTTTTCTTTACGGGTATCAAGTTACCTTCCAGCATCATCGGTATGCTGTTGCTCACCCTATTCTTGAAATTGGGTTGGATTAAACTGCACTGGGTGCAGGGTATGTCCGACTTCCTGGTTGCCAACCTGGGCTTCTTCTTCGTACCGCCCGGTGTAGCTCTCATGCTTTACTTCGATGTCATCGCCTCCGAGTTCTGGCCGATAGTGACCGCTTCCATAATCAGCACCCTGCTGGTGATTGTAGTCACCGGATGGGTTCATCAACTAACACGTAAAATCAAATGAACTTTTTAGAAAACGAATTTTTCCTATTGGCTGTCACCTTCGGGATTTTCTTTCTGGCCAAACTCCTGCAGAAAAAGACCGGCATCATGTTGCTGAACCCCATCCTGCTGACAATTGCCATCCTCATTGTCTTCCTGAAGATGACACATATCAGTTATGAGACCTACAATGAAGGAGGACATCTGATAGAATTCTGGCTGAAACCCGCTGTTGTGGCCCTGGGAGTCCCCCTATACCTCCAATTGGAAACGATTAAGAAACAGCTGCTCCCCATCATGCTGTCACAACTTGCCGGCTGCATTGTGGGAGTTATCTCTGTCGTGCTGATAGCTAAATTGATGGGGGCTTCCGACGAGATTATCTACTCCCTGGCGCCCAAGTCGGTCACTACGCCGATAGCCATGGAAGTAACCAAGTCGCTGGGCGGCATTCCCTCACTTACCGCCGCCGTAGTGGTCTGTGTAGGCTTGCTG
>OHJK01001556.1_pt1 | contig 11158 bp, 14 predicted proteins | sample 1568541 | NCBI WGS metagenome assembly OHJK01 (sample SAMEA3879535, study PRJEB24766) | human gut metagenome | biome: human-associated habitat; feature: feces | place: USA | collected 1985/1987
ATAACGCCGAAGGACAGCACAATGACTGACAGGAACATCTCAGCAGACAGCGTGCCGCGCATGGAGAGCAGGTATCCGACCGGCAGAATGCCGAGCAGCGTCGACGGCAGGATCGCCATGCCTGCGCCGGTGCGTGATGTCAGGGACTATTGTGAATCTATGGGCGAGGATCTGGATGATTTCGAGTCCGATGTGGCACGAATTACAAGCTGCGCTATGAGGTGCAGGAAATCGATACGGCTTCCGAGCGCAAAATGAGCACCCTGACTCTGCTGCAGAGCGGCTGCTTTTTGACAGACTGACAAAAAATCGATGCAGAAAGGCGGATTTTTGGGGCGAATCTGCCATTGACATTTGCTGGCCCGCTGTATATAATGGCCCCAGAAATCAGGGAAGGAGCCGACACGCGATGAAGCAGCTGTTTACGACCGCTATGATGATGCCGATGTGCATGCGCAGCATGTGCATGTTTTCGCATACGCAAAATTCGGCTCGCTTTGTTTCATAAATTTCCATATTGGCAGTCAAACCGCCAATGCCGGAGCTGAGAAACGATGTGAGTTTCCCGGCTCTTTTTATTTGTCTCAGAAAACCTATTAAAACACTGTGGAAGGGGATTTCCCATGATCGAGCTGAAACACCTCGGCAAAATCTATTCCTCGGCCTCCGGCAGCGTGGAAGCGCTGAAGGATGTGAACCTGACCATCGCGGACGGCGAGATCTTCGGTATCATCGGCCTGTCCGGCGCGGGCAAATCGACGCTGGTGCGCTGCATCAACCTGCTGGAGCGCCCCACCGAGGGCAGCGTGGTCATTGACGGCGTGGAGATGGAAAAGCTCACGCCCGCCCAGCTGCGCCAGCGCCGCCGGGAGATCACGATGATCTTCCAGCAGTTCAACCTGCTGATGCAGCGCAGCTGCCTGAAGAACATCTGCTTCCCCATGGAGCTGGCAGGTGTGAAGAAAGAGGAAGCCGAAAAGCGCGCCAAGGAGCTGCTGGAAATGGTGGGCCTGCCCGATAAGGCCAACGCCTACCCGGCCCAGCTCTCCGGCGGCCAGAAGCAGCGCATTGCCATTGCCCGCGCACTGGCAACTGACCCCAAGGTCCTGCTCTGCGATGAGGCCACCAGCGCGCTGGACCCCAACACCACCCACTCCATCCTGACCCTGATCAAGGACATCAACCGGAAGCTGGGCATCACGGTGGTGGTCATCACCCATCAGATGAGCGTTGTGGAGGAGATCTGCGATCACGTTGCCATTCTGGACGGCGGCGTTGTGGTGGAACAGGGCGAGGTGAAGGAGATCTTCGCCAACCCCAAGACCACCGCAGCAAAGCGTCTGGTGGCTCCCAACGGCGGCAGTGCTGCCCGCGACCTGTCCAGCTTTGCACCGGACGATCATGTGGTGCGTGTGACCTTCAACGGTTCTTCCGCCGCAAAACCGCTGGTGGCAAGCCTTGCCGCCGAAAAGGGCATTCTGGTGTCGGTGCTCAGCGCCGATACCCGCGACCTGAGCGGCCAGTGCTACGGCTCCATGCTGCTCAAGCTGCCCGCTGACCTGGACGAAGCAAAACAGGCTGCTGCCTACATGCGGGCACAGCCCGGCATTACGGTGGAGGAGGTGACCGGAGAATGACCATTGCAGATTATGGCTTTGCCATCTGGGAGACCTTCTATGTGACGGTGCTCTCCACCGCGTTCTCTCTGGTCATCGGCCTGCCGCTGGGTGTGCTGCTGGTGGCCGGTGATAAGGACGGCATTCTGCCCCTGCCCGGCTGGCTGATGCATCTGATCAATATCGTCATCAACATCCTGCGCAGTGTGCCGTTCCTCATCCTGATGATCTGTGTGTTCCCGCTTACCCGCGCCATCGTGGGCACTACGGTGGGCACCAAGGCCACCGTAGTGCCGCTGGTGGTCGCCGCCTTCCCCTTTGTGGCACGTCTGGTGGAGACCAGCCTGCGGGAGCTGGATGAAGGCGTAGTGGAAGCTGCCCAGAGCATGGGCGCGACCCCCTTCCAGATCATCACCAAGGTCATGATCCCGGAGTGCCTGCCCGGCCTGATCTCCAGCATGACCACCGCACTGACCACCATTCTGGGCTATTCCGCCATGTCCGGCGTCATCGGCGGCGGCGGTCTGGGTAAGATCGCCTTGTCCTACGGCTACTACCGCTACCAGACCAACATCATGATCGTCTGTGTGGTGCTGCTGGTGCTGATGGTGCAGGCGTTCCAGTCTGTGGGTACTTTGTGGGCCACCAAGAGCGATAAGCGCCTGCGGAAATAAAAAACTTTGAATTTTCGATTCCCCGCCGGAGACAGCTCTCCTGCGGGGAATCGTCCTTCCCGACCAAAAAACCAGCAAAGGAGTATGTTGTATGAACCGTGATACTATCTGCGTGCAGGGCGGCTATACCCCCGGCAACGGCGAGCCCCGTCAGATCCCCATCATTCAGTCCACCACCTTCAAGTACGCCACCAGCGAGGATATGGGCAAGCTGTTCGATCTGGAGGCAGACGGCTATTTCTATTCCCGCCTGCAGAACCCTACCTGCGACATGGTAGCCAAAAAGATCTGCGAGCTGGAAGGCGGCACTGCCGCCATGCTCACCTCCAGCGGACAGGCCGCAAACTTCTTTGCGCTGTTCAATATCTGCGAGGCGGGGGACCACATCGTGGCCTCCAGCACCATCTACGGCGGCACCTTCAACCTCATCTCGGTCACCATGGCAAAGATGGGCATCACTGCCACCTTTGTAGACCCCCTGTGCACCGAGGAGGAGCTGAACGCTGCCTTCCAGCCCAACACCAAGGTGGTGTTCGGTGAGACCATCGCAAACCCCGCCCTGACCGTGCTGGACATTGAAAAGTTTGCCAAGGCCGCCCACGCCCACGGCGTGCCGCTGATGGTGGACAACACCTTCCCCACGCCGGTCAACTGCCGCCCCTTTGAGTGGGGCGCGGACATCGTGACCCACTCCACCACCAAGTACATGGACGGTCACGGCGCAGTGCTGGGCGGTGCCATCGTGGACGGCGGCAAGTTCGACTGGATGGCGCACGCCGAGAAGTTCCCGGGTCTGTGCACCCCGGACGACAGCTACCACGGCATCACCTATGCCGAACGCTTCGGTAAGGAGGGTGCTTTCATCACCAAGGCCACCGCGCAGCTCATGCGGGACTTCGGCTCCATGCAGTCCCCCATGAACGCCTATATGCTGAACCTTGGTCTGGAAAGCCTGCACGTTCGGATGCAGCGCCACTGCGCCAACGGCATGGCGGTGGCACAGTTTTTGGAGAACCACCCCAAGGTGGCCTATGTGAACTACTGCGGGCTGGAAAGCAGCCCCTACCACGCACTGGCGCAGAAGTACCTGCCAAACGGCAGCTGCGGCGTGGTGAGCTTTGGTCTGGCGGGTGGACGTCAGGCCGCCAGCACCTTTATGAAGGAGCTGAAGCTTGCCGCCATCGAGACCCATGTGGCAGATGCCCGCACCTGCTGCCTGAATCCCGCTTCCAGCACCCACCGTCAGATGAATGACGAGCAGCTGGCTGCCGCCGGTGTGCCCGCCGAGCTGGTGCGCATGAGCTGCGGTCTGGAGTCTGCCGAGGATCTCATTGCCGATATCGCGCAGGCGCTGGATAAGGTATGATTCCCTCCCGTGAAAATACATTTGTCGCGGCCAACAGGCAGCGACAAATGTGAAATCAAAAATCATGATTCCTCTGAAGATGGCAAAGCGAACGCGGAGTCATTTTTGGATCATCTAGCAAAGGAGCAACCATCCTATGCCGCTGATCATCCCCAAGACCTTACCCGCCTTTGACGCCCTGTATGAAGAAAACGTCTTTGTCATGCACCGGGAGCGGGCGTTGGCGCAGCATATCCGTCCGCTGGAGATTCTGATCCTGAACCTGATGCCCACCAAGATCGCCACCGAGACCCAGATTGCCCGGCTGCTGGCCAACACGCCGCTGCAGGTGCACATGACCCTGCTGCAGACGGTCAGCCATGAGGCAACGCACGTTTCGGCGGCCCATCTGGAAGCCTTTTATAAGACCTTTGACGAGGTGAAGAACAATCGCTACGACGGCATGATCATCACCGGTGCGCCGGTGGAGACCATGGATTTTGAGCAGGTGGACTATTGGAACGAGCTGTGCGAGATCATGGACTTCAGCGAAACGAACGTCTACTCCACCCTCCATGTCTGCTGGGGCGCACAGGCCGGGCTGTACTACCACTACGGCGTGCGCAAGCAGCTGCTGCCGGAAAAGATGTTCGGCGTGTTCGAGCACCGGGTCACCCGCCCGGCAAACCCGCTGGTGCGCGGCTTTGATGAGGTGTTCTATGCCCCCCACAGCCGCCACACCGCCATGAGTCGGGAGGATATTGACCACTGCGGTGCGCTGCGCATCCTTGCCGAGAGCGATGAGGCAGGGCCTTTCCTGATGAGCACCGAGAACGGCCGTCAGATCTTTGTCATCGGCCACCCGGAGTACGACAAATATACGCTGGATGCGGAGTACAAGCGGGATGTGGCCAAGGGCCTGCCCATTGCAGTGCCCAAAAACTACTACCCCAACGATGACCCCAGCCAGCCGCCGCTCTTCCGCTGGCGCGCGCACGCCCATCTGCTGTATGAAAACTGGCTGAACTATTATGTCTACCAGAACACCCCCTATGATCTGGGAGAGATGCAGCGCGTGAAGCACTCTGAGGGGTGACCCCCTTCAACCGCCTGCGGCGATAGCTCCCCCATGGGGAAGCCAGGTTTACGCACGACTGTTTTTCTGCCTTTCGGATCAGGAAGGGCAGCATTGTAAAGCAAGGACGGAGAGGTTTTTATGGGAATCGATAAGAATGAATGGGGCTTCCGGGTGGGGCATCTGCCCCACGGGGGGCGCAATAAGATCAGTGATGTGCCGGGCGTGACGGTGGGCCATTGCACACTGGCGGATGGCGACATCCAGACCGGTGTGACCGCGCTGCTGCCCCACCCCGGGGATGTGTTCCATGACAAAGTGCTGGCGGCCTGCCATGTCATCAACGGCTTCGGCAAGACCACCGGCCTTGTCCAGATCGATGAGCTGGGCACGCTGGAGACCCCCATCCTGTTTACCAACACCCTGAGTGTGGGCACTGTGGAGACGGCGCTGGTCAAATATATGCTGGAGCGCAACCCCGATATCTGCGAGACCACCGGCAGTGTGAACCCGGTCGTCTGCGAGTGCAACGACAGCGGCCTGAACGATATCCGGGGCCTGCATGTCACCGAGGCGCATGTGGCTGCCGCTCTGGCAGACTGCAAAGCCGATTTCGCCGAGGGTGCAGTGGGTGCCGGACGCGGAATGCGCTGCCATGGGCTGAAGGGCGGCATCGGTTCTGCCTCCCGGCTGGTGGAGCTGGACGGTAAGTCCTACACCATCGGGGCACTGGTGCTCTCCAATCACGCCACCTTCGATGACCTCATCGTGGCGGGCACACCCATCCACGAGCTATTGGAAGCCCGCATCCCGCCCCATGAGGACAAGGGCTCCATCATCACGGTGCTGGCAACGGATATCCCCCTGAGCGAGCGCCAGCTGCGGCGGCTCTGCCACCGGGCGCTGGTGGGGCTTTCCCGCACCGGCAGTGCCTGCGGCAACGGTTCGGGTGAGATCGTTCTGGCCTTTACCACGGCCAACCGGATGCCGCATTACTCGGACAAAGCCCTCCTGCCCATGGAGATGCTCCACGATGATGCCATCAACCCGCTGTTCCGGGCAGTGGCCGAGTGTGTGGAGGAAAGCGTCCTGAGCAGCCTGCTCCACGCCGAGACCGTCACCGGCTACCATGGCCGGACGGTGCAGTGCCTTTCCGACCTGTTGAAAAAATAATGTAAATAACAAGCCTTTCCGTGTGGTGCACCTCACAGTGTGACACCAACGGAAAGGCTTATTTTTTATCGCTGTCTTTATCTCTGCACCAGCGCAATGAAGGCTTTCATCTGGGGGGTGAGCCATTTATCCTTGTGGTAGAACAGCTGCCGCCGCATCTCCACGCGGCAGGCGGGGACATTCAGGCGGGCCAGCGTTCCGGCGGCGAGGGCATTCTGCACGATGTACTCGGGCAGGAAGGAGAGCCCCATGCCGTGCTCGACCATCTGGCAGAGCAGGGAAGCGCTGCCAAGTTCGAGGAAGGGCTTGATGGCCAGCCCCTGCGCCGCCATGCACTGGTCGAGGGCATCGCGGTAGCTCATGCCCCGCTCGGTCAGCAGGAATTCCTGCCCGGCCAGTTCCTGAAGCGTGACCTCCGCCTGCCCGGCCAATGGGTGCCCGGCGGGGGCCACCACGCAGATAGGCTCCGGCTCATCCACGGCCAGCACAAAGCTGGGCTGCAGCAGCGGCTTGTCCAGCGTGTATGCCAGGTCAATCTGATTGGAGCCTAGCATTTGGAGCATCTCATCGTCGGTGGCGGTACGGAGCACCAGCTCTACCTGTGGGCAGAGGGCGTGATACCGCTGCAACAGGTCAGGCAGAAAGGTGCTGCAGACCGAATCCGCCAGTGCCACCCGCAGGGTGCCGCTGACCTGCCGGGCAGGCTGCAGGGCCGCTTTGGCCTGCTCGGCTGTGGCCAGCAGGGAACGGGCATAGGTCAGAAAGGTCTGTCCGGCATCGGTCAGGCGAACCGTTTTGCCCACCCGGTCGAAGAGCGGCGTTTCCAATTCGGCTTCCAGCTGGGCCACCTGCGCGGAGACTGCCGACTGGGAATACCCCAGCTCCCGTGCCGCACGGGAAAAGCTGTGCAGCTCCGCAATATGCAAAAAGGTGTTGATGGTACGCAGTTCCACGGCGGTACCTCTCAGCGGCGGGTGATGCCGGTCACGGTCAGAACAGCACCATCTACGACAAAATGGACTTCCAATCCCGAAAACTCCATTCCGTATACCCGTTCCGGGTCGTGCTGGTAGGAGGGACGGGGGTCGTTTTCCAGCACGCCCCGCAGGCCGTCCCGCTCGGCGGCGGGCACGGTCTCCCACAGTTCCGGCGGGCATTCGACCTGCAGCCTGTGCGTCTGGGTCTGTGCCGTGAAGCCTGCCGCCGCGTCCGGGTGACAGTCGGCGTAGGGGATGTAGGGCTTGATGTCGTAGATGGGGGTGCCGTCCATCAGGTCTGCGCCCCGCACGATGAGCACCGGGCCCACCTCGGGGCGGTGCTCGATGGACTCCAGCCTGACGCTGGAAAGGCCCAGCGGGTTGGGCCGGAAGGGGGAGCGGGTGGAAAACACGCCCATCCGGGTGTTGCCGCCCAGGCGCGGGGGGCGCACCGTGGGCGACCAGCTTCCCCGCGGACTCTGGGAAAATTCCCACACCAGCCAGATGTGGCTGAAATCCTCCAGTCCGCGCAGGGCATCGGCGTTGCGGTATTCCGGGGTGAAGATGATCTCGCCCCGCAGGCCGTCCACCAGCCCGCTCTGCCGGGGGATGCCGAACTTGGTGGGGAAGGCGGTGTGGATGTGTGCGATGACCTTCAGGGTCATGGTTTCGTTGCTCATATTATAAACCTCTGCAGAAGCCCACGGCTCTGCCCTCGATCTGGATCTCGTTCAACTGTGGCCCGGCATAGATCATGGGCGGGCAGACGGCGGCGTTGTCGGCCAGAAGCATAACGGTGTCGCCCTGCCGGTGAAAATGCTTTAAGGTGGCCTCGTCGCCGATCCGCACGGCGGCGATCTCGCCCTGCTCCACCTCGGGCTGGCAGCGGATGCAGACGATGTCACCATCGCAGATGGTGGGGGCCATGCTGCTGCCGTGGCAGGTCAGGGCAAAGTCGGCGTGCCATGCGGCAGGAACACCGATGTAGCATTCGATGTTCTGTTCGGCGGTGATGGGGGAGCCGCAGGCAATGCTGCCCACCAGCGGCACCCGCACCATTTCGGGCAGGGGCTCAAACCCCGGCGGGACAAACGCAGTGTTTTCCAGCCCCATCAGCCATGCGGGTGTGGTCTCCAATGCAGCGGCAAACTCCTCCACCTTGGACTGCGGGATGTCGTTGACCCCTTTTTCCAGCTTGGTGATGGAGGATTTGGAGCGGTAGCCCATCCGCTGGGCAAGCTCTTCCTGAGAGAGCCCCAGCTCGAGCCGACGCTGTAAGATACGGCGGGAAAGTTCTGACATGGCAGAGACCTCGCTTTTCTTGAAAAAGAATGTTCTGCCGTGAGTATATCAGAAAAGTTCTTAAAAATCAACGATTTTCGCGCGATTTTGGTAAAATAGTTGACAAAAAATCAACGTCGAACTATAATACAACCAAAGATTGTGAAACGACACGCAGAGATCCAGATGAAAGGAGAACCTTTGATGACAAATACCACACAGATCCGCGCCTACATTGAAAGCCAGGGCCTCAAGCTGGGCCATGTGGCACGGGTGCTGGGCATCAGCAGCAGCGCCCTGCATCAGAAGCTGAACGACGAGAGCGATTTCAAAGTCAGCGAAGCCGACCGTCTTTCTGCCATGCTGGGGCTGACCATGGAACAGCGGGATGCCTGCTTCTTTGGCCCGGGCACCCGGATGTGCCAAAGAAAGGGGGCGGCGTGATGACCGCTGAACAGCGCAGAAAGACCCGGGAGGCCCTGCAGAACTACGGTACCCGCCAGTGGGCCCGCAGCCCGGCCAATTGGGGCTGGGCCCGGGCCATCCAGCAGACGCAGGAGTATTACCGCACCGCCGACCCCATCCGTGCAGGCCTGCTCCAGCTGCGCTACCTGGAGCGCCGCAAGGAGGAGGATGTGCTGGAGCGGCTCTGCATCGGACGCACCACCTACCAGAAAGCCCAGCTCGATCTGCTGAGCACTGTAGCTGTCTTTGCCGCCCGCTACGGTGCCCTGTGACGCAAAATGCCCCCGGACAGCCATCCGGGGGCATTGCAGTCAGTGCTTTTTCTTTTCCGGAGTATCGCAGTGCTGGTGGCAGGAGGCGCAGTTGCCGCCGCAGCCTTCGCCTTTCCAGCCGCCCTGCTTGGAAATCCAGACCACTGCCAGGGCAAACAGCCCTGCCAGCACCAGAATGGTAATGATCCCACGAAGTGTCAGCATTGAAAAAACCTCTCTTTTTGCGCTGGAATGCGCAATTTCAGTATACACTATTTTGCGCAAAAGAGCAACTGCCTCGCAGTGGGAAAAAATTGCGAAAAAATCAAAATTAGGGCTTGCCAATCCACTTCGGTTGTGGTATAATTCTCTTGTTCCGATTCGGAGGATTAGCTCAGCTGGTTAGAGCACCTGCATCACACGCAGGGGGTCTGGGGTTCGAGTCCCTAATTCTCCACCATACAGTTCGTACCCGAACCCGATTCTTTACGAAAAAAGGTTCGGGTACGTTTTTGTTTATTGAAGTTTACCGCAGCAACCGAACGGTAAATGAGCAAAGGCAGGGTATCACCATGACGGTGGTATCCTGCCTTTTGTTTTGATATGTTTTATCAGTAGATCACAGCATCCGTTGCAGTATAGCCTTCGAGAGAATTCTCCTTGACCTGAATACAAATATAAGTGATTTCAGAATTGCTTGCAGCAAAGAACTGACGTTTTGCCACGGGAGAAATCTTCAGCCAGTCGCCTGCTGCAAGGCTGATTTCTTCGCCATCGATAACGACCTTGCCTTTGCCGGAAAGAACACCGTAGATTTCCTCATTTGCCTTGTGGGAGTGGACAAACGGAACATTTGCTCCCGCAGGAAGCGTATTCAAGCTGATCTCCGCACCAGTCAGGGCGAGCTTTTCATGAAGCTCCGTCCGATTTTCTTTTCCAACTGTCATTTTTGTGTAGCTTGCCATTGTAAGCACCTCCATTTTAATTCGCAATCTTTCATTGCCTGAGCTAAGTATAGAAGCTCACACATTCAAAAACAAGTACGCACCTTTTTGTAACTGTACACTCAAAAATGAATGTGCTATACTACTATATACAGAGGTGACTGATATGCGTACAAAAGAAGAACTGCCGGAATGTCCGGTTGCAACAGCAGTATCCCTGATTGGCGGAAAATGGAAACTCTTGCTTCTGCGCAATCTGAAAGAGCGTCCATGGAGATTCAATGAGCTGCAAAGAAGCATCGACGGGATCTCGCAGAAAGTTTTGACCGAGAGCTTAAGACAGATGATTGATGATGGGCTTGCCTACCGCCGTGATTATCACGAGAATCCTCCCAAAGTAGAATATGGGTTGACCGATCTCGGAACGGAAATGTTACCAATCGTCAATGCACTTGCAGACTTTGGCAATTACTATAAATCAGTCGTTGATCGGTCATGATCGATATTATGAAGCAGGGTTTAGGGCAGGCACGCCCCAACAAGTTCTGAAAAAAGACTACTCGGAACGGTAAACAAGCAAAGGCAGGGTATCATCACGGTGGTGATACCCTGCCTTTTAACATTATAGTATACTCGGTTTCGTTCAACAAATCGGAATTTACTTCTACTTAGACATACAAACTGTTGACAGTAAAACTCCTATATAGTATTATTTGATAAAATACTATATAGGAGTTTTTTGTGTGAAAATGAATGGCGGATTTCTTGTTACCAAAATAAAACAACTTGGAGATCGAATCTTTGAGAAGATTCTCAGCGAAAAGAATATTGATGCGTTTAACGGAGCCCAAGGGCGTATTCTTTATGTGCTGTGGCAGGAAAATGGAATCTCAATCAGGTCACTCTCAATCAAATGTGGATTAGCGTTAACTTCTCTTACTACGATGCTGGAAAGAATGGAAAATCAAGGGCTGATAAGACGCGTTCAGTCTGAAACGGACAAAAGGAAAACACTCCTGTTTCTGACTGAAAAAGCATATGCCTTAAAGGACGAATACGATTCTGTATCTGATGAAATGGGCAGTATTTACTACAAAGGTTTTTCGGAGGAAGAAATTACCCGGTTTGAGGAATGCCTCGACCGTATCAGAAAGAATCTTGAGGAGTGGCAGAAATCATGAGTGTTTGCATCAAAGATCAGATTCAAAACATGAATATCGTCATCGGATGTACAGTGGGGTGTGTATATTGCTATGCCCGCAATAATGTGAAACGCTGGCATATGATTGATGACTTTGCTGCCCCTGAATTCTTTCCGGGTAAGCTCAAGATGATGGAAAAGAAACGTCCGCAGAAC
>OHJK01001569.1_pt1 | contig 11086 bp, 8 predicted proteins | sample 1568541 | NCBI WGS metagenome assembly OHJK01 (sample SAMEA3879535, study PRJEB24766) | human gut metagenome | biome: human-associated habitat; feature: feces | place: USA | collected 1985/1987
CGAGACCGGCGTTTCCATCATGCAGATGGACGAAGGGCTGGATACCGGCGATGTACTGTACTGTAAAAAAATCGCCATCGACCCCGAGGAGACCAGCGGCGAATTGTTCGACCGCGTTACCGCCGTGGGTGCCGAAGCTCTGTGTGAAACGATTCCCCAGATCGCCGCAGGTACCCTGACGGCTGTGCCGCAAGACCACGAAAACGCCACCCTTGCCCCCATGCTGAACAAGGAGATGGCAGAGTTCCACCTGACTGACTCTGCCGCCCATATCCATAACTGGGTGCGCGGCATGAATCCTTGGCCGGGTGCGTGGTTTATCACCTCCGGCGGCAAAAAGCTCAAGGTGATGTCCTGCCGCGTGGCTGCCGCCAACGGCGAAGCCCCCGGCACGGTGCTGGCCACAAAGCCCCTGACCGTTGCCTGCGGTGAGGGTGCTGTCCAGCTGCTGCATGTGGTGCCGGAGGGCAAAAAGCCCATGGATGGCACCGCCTTTGCAGCGGGCCTGCGCCTGAAAACGGGGGATAACCTCTGATGGCGGCAAATCCGCGTGCGGCAGCGGTTACTGCACTGGTACGGCAGGAGCAGGACGGTTTTTCCAATCTGGTGCTGGACGCAGAGCTCAAGCGCCAGAAGCTGGAAGGCCGGGATAAGGCCTTTGCAAGCGCCATCTTCTACACCGTGCTGGAGCATCGCGGCACGCTGGACTATATTCTGGAGCGGTTTCTGCCCAAGGGTCTGGCGAAGCTGGATGCACCCGTGCGGGAGATCTTGCGCGCCGCTCTGGCACAGGCGCGCTATATGCAGGTGCCTGTCTCCGCTGCGGTGAACGAAGCGGTCAAGCTGACCCGCACCTTTAAAAAATCCAGCGCTTCCGGCCTTGTCAACGCTGTGCTGCGCAAGGCCTGCGGCTATGATTTAGACGCTGCCGTCTTTACAGACGAGATCCAGCGCCTGATGGTGCTTGGCTCTGCCGGGCGGGATGTGGCGGAATTCCTCCACAAAAACTACCCGGATGAAGCACTGGGCATCCTGACCCATCAGGCTGATAATGGGTTGACCAGCCTGCGCGCAAACCCCCTCAAGGCCAGCGCTGCGCAGCTGTGTGCGCTGCTTACAGAGCAGGGCGCAGCAGAGGTGCGGCAGGGCATCGTGCCCGGCAGTGTGCTGGCAAAGTTTGAGGGCAGCCCGGCGGAGCACCCGCTCTTCAAGGAGGGCTGTTTCCATGTGGAGGGGCAGGCCAGCCAGCTGGCAGCCCTCTGTGTGGAGGCAAAACCCGGCGATACCGTGATCGACCTCTGTGCGGCACCCGGCGGCAAAACACTGCTGCTGGCCGAGGAGATGCAGGGGCAGGGCGCACTGTACAGCTGCGATGTGGCAGAGCACCGGGTCGGGCTCATCCGGAGCGCTGTGGAACGGATGGGCTTTGCCCATGTCACCGCCCTCTGCAATGATGCCACCCGCCCCAACCCAAAGCTGCCCGCCGCAGACCGCATTCTGGTGGATGCCCCCTGCAGCGGCCTGGGTATTCTGGCAAAAAAGCCGGATATCCGCTATAAGACGCTGGAAAAAGCACGCCACGATGAATTATTGGCCACCCAGTCGTCCATTCTGGACACAGCAGCCGCTCTGCTGAAAGCGGGCGGGCGGCTGGTCTACTCCACCTGTACCATCGACCCCGCCGAGAACGAGGAGCAGGTGGCGGTGTTCCTTGCCCGCCACCCGGAGTTCCGGGTGGTCCGGCCCGCTGTGGCGTTCCCTGACGGAATGACAGTGGGGGAGCACGGGGCGCTTTCAGTGCCCACCCGCACCGGGATGGACGGCTTTTTCCTCTGCGCCATGCAGAAAACGCAATGAACCCGCCGTCCGGTTCGTATTGATTCATAGGAGAATACCATGGAACAAAAACGCTGTATCTCTTCCCTGACGCTGGCCGAGCTGACCGCTGCGCTGAAAGCTATGGGTCAACCGGGCTTCCGGGCAAAGCAGATCTTCCACTGGGTGCACCAGAAGCTGGTCACCGAGTTTTCTGCCATGACCGACCAGCCCAAGACCCTGCTGGCAAAGCTGGAAGAGCAGTTTTACATTGCTGCCCCCAAGATCGAGCGCCGGCAGGAAGCCAAGGACGGCACCGTGAAATATCTGCTGCGGATGGCCGATGGCAACTGCATCGAGACCGTTGTCATGCGCTACCACTACGGCAACACGGTCTGCGTCTCCACGCAGGTGGGCTGCCGGATGGGCTGCCGCTTCTGCGCCTCCACCCAGGCAGGCCGGGTGCGCAACCTGGAAGCCGGTGAGATCTGCTCTGAGATCTATACCGCCCAGAAGGACATCGGGGAGCGCATCTCCCACATCGTCCTCATGGGCATCGGGGAGCCGCTGGATAATTTTGACGAGGTCATGCGCTTTCTTGAGAACATCTCCTCCCCGGAGGGCGTGAACATCGGAATGCGCAACATCAGCCTTTCCACCTGCGGTCTGGTGCCCAAGATCGACCAGCTGGCCGAGAAAAAGCTGCAGCTGACCCTTTCGGTCTCCCTGCACGCCCCCAACAACGAGATCCGCAGCGGCATGATGCCGGTCAATGATGCCTACCCCGTGGAGGTGCTGATGCCCGCCGTCCGCCGCTATCAGGAGACCACGGGCCGCCGGGTCAGCTTTGAGTATTCGATGGTGCGCGGTGTCAATGATTCCGATGCCTGTGCCAGACAGCTGGCCGACCTCATCCGGGGCATGGGTGCTCATGTGAACCTCATTCCCATCAACCCGGTGGACGGAAGCCCCTACTCGGCTACCGATGCCGCCAATGTCCAGCGCTTCCAGAAAAAGCTGGAGAGCCTGGGGGTCAACGCCACGGTACGCCGCCGTCTTGGCAGCGAGATCAGCGCCGCCTGCGGCCAGCTGCGCCGGGACGAAATGAATGGTAAGGCGTAAATCGCAAGAGGAGAAGCCTATGAAACTAGCAGGAAAAACGGATGTGGGCCGCGTCCGGCAGGAAAATCAGGATGATTACCGTGCCGGGGAGCTGCCTGGCGGTGCTGTCTGGGCACTGGTGTGTGATGGTATGGGCGGTGCCAAAGGCGGCCGCGAGGCCTCACAGGGGGCCTGCAATGTCATCGAACAGGTGTTTCAGGAGCAGTACGCCCAGTGCGGAGCAGGGCAGGAGGGAGCTTTTTTGAAAAAGGCCCTCATCAGTGCCAACCGCTATGTGTTCAACAAAGCTGCCCACGAGGAATCGCTGGCCGGTATGGGCACCACGGCGGTCTGTGCCCTGGTGCGGGGTGGGGAAGCCACCCTCTGCCACGCGGGCGATTCCCGCGCCTACCTCTGCCGGGGCGGTAAACTGACCCAGCTCACCCACGACCACTCCTATGTGCAGGAGCTGGTGGACTGCGGCACCATCACGGAGGAGGAGGCCGAGCATCATCCCCAGAAGAACATCATCACCAGGGCGCTGGGCGTGGATTACCGGCTGGAGCCGGAGGTCACTTCGGTGCAGCTGCAGGCAAAGGATCTGCTGCTGCTCTGTTCGGACGGCCTGACCAATATGGTGCCGGTGGAGCAGATGGAGCAGCTGCTGGCGCAGGGCCCGTTCTACGATCTGCCCGATCGGCTGGTGGATGCCGCCAACGAGAACGGCGGCTCCGACAACATCACCGCCCTGCTGCTGGCTGTGGAACCTACGGAGGTGCACCATGGATAACCTGATCGGCAAAACGCTGGACGGCCTGTACACGGTGCGGGAGCTCATCGGCACCGGCGGCATGGCCAATGTCTACAAGGCCGTTGTGGGGCCGGGCGGCCCTGTGCCGGAGGGCACGGTCGTGGCCGTTAAGGTGCTGCGGCAGGAGCTCATGCACGACCCTGACCTTGTGCGCCGTTTCAAGAACGAGTCCAAGGCCATCTCGCTGCTCAACCACCCCAACATCGTCAAGGTGTATGATGTCTCGGTGAGCGACCATCTGCAGTATATCGTCATGGAATATGTGGACGGTATGACCCTGCGTGAGTATCTGAACGAGCGGGGCGGCAAGCTGACCAGCCGGGAGACCGTCCACTTTATCTCCCAGATCCTGAAAGCGCTGGACCATGCTCACCACAACGGCGTGGTGCACAGGGACATCAAGCCCCAGAACATCATGCTGCTGGACAACGGCCAGCTGCGGATGATGGATTTTGGCATTGCCCGCATCTCCCGGGCCGAGAACCAGCTCTCGGGCGGCAAGGCCATGGGCAGCGTCCACTATATCAGCCCGGAGCAGGCCAAGGGCGATGAGACCGACTTCACCAGTGACCTCTATTCGGTGGGCGTGATGATGTACGAGATGCTCTCGGGGCATCTGCCCTTCGATGCCGATGACGTGGTGGAGGTGGCCATCAAGCAGATCTCGGATCAGCCCAGGAGCCTGCGGGAACTGGCTCCCTGGGTGCCGGTGGGGCTGGTGGAGATCACCGAGCGCGCCATGGCAAAGCGGCCCGAAAACCGCTACAAGAGCGCCGCTGAGATGCTGGAAGCCCTCAACGCCTATGTAGAGAACCCGGCCATCGTGTTCAACTACACCTATCTCCCCGATGAAATTCCTGAAAAGGTGGTGGAACCCCCTATGCCCAGAAAAGAATCCCGTCCGGAGCGCGGCAGTGCCCCGGCAAAAGGCAGAAAAAAGAAAAAGCGCACCGTGTTCCTGCCGGCGCTGTTTGGCATCACCGTGGCCTTTGCACTGGCCTGCGCTGCCCTGTGCTGGATGATCCTGAATGATTCCAGCTCCCTGATGGGGGAAAAGGCCGATGTGGTGCTGGCAGATTACAGCGGCATGACCCAGGATGAGGTCAACGCTTCCCAGCAGGTGGCATCCGGCCAGATCGTCATCAACTGGGAGCAGGCTTACAGCAACGATTATGCTGCCGGTTACGTCTACCGGCAGTCCCCGGTGGCGGGCCGTACCGTCCGTGAGGGCCAGAGCGTGACCCTGACCGTCAGCCTGGGCATCCAGTATGTCACCGTGCCGGATGTCTCCAATTATGTGCAGGCAGATGGTGAGCAGCAGCTCAAGGATCTGGGGGTCTCTGTTTTGATCACTCAGGCGGTGGAACCCAGCGTGGCCGCAGGCTCCATCATCCGCACCGAACCTGCTGCGGGCAGTCAGGTGGCTGCAGGCTCCACAGTGGTGGTCTATGTCAGCCGCCCGCAGGTCAACACCACGGCCAAGGTGCCTGCCCTGACCGGTCTCAAGAGCGTGAACGATGCCCGCTCCGTGCTGGTGCAGAACAAGCTGGGCCTTGGCAGCACCACCGAGCAGTACAGCGACCAGCCCGCAGGTACCATCATCGGCCAGAGCCCGGCGGCAGGATCTACCGTCAAGGTGAACAGCCGTGTCAGCATTACCGTGAGCGCAGGCCCCGAGCCGGTGCCTGAGACCCCGGCTGAACAGCCGGGCAGCTCCTCCAGCGATTGGTGGAGCGGCCTGATCGGGGGCAGCTCTTCCAGCAGCGGCGATTCTTCCAGCAGTGAGGGCACCGGCCTGGGCGACTGGTGGAGCGCGCTGCTGTCCTGAGGGAGGAACGGATGAAGGGATATATCGTAAAAGGAATTGGCGGATTTTACTACGTCAAGACCGAAGAGGGTGTAATCGAGTGCAAGCCCCGGGGCATCTTCCGCAAACAGAAGATTACCCCCGTGGCGGGCGATGAGGTGACGCTGGAGACCGAGAACGGCGCGGCAGTCATTGCCGAGATCGCACCCCGCAAAAACGTGTTTGTCCGGCCGCCTGTGGCCAATCTGGATGTGCTGTTCCTTGTGGCCAGCACCACCCAGCCCACCCCCAGCACGCTGGTGCTGGACAAGCTCTCGGCCATCGCCGTGGACAAGGGGGTGCAGCCCGTCATCGTCTGCACCAAGGCTGACCTCGGCGAGGTGGAGTTCCTGCGCAGTGCCTATGAAAGATCCACTCTGCCCTTCATTGCCATCCGCTACGACAGCGGGGAAGGGCTGGACGAGGTCAGGCAGTGGATCAGCGGGCGGCTCTGCGCCTTCTGCGGCAACTCCGGTGTTGGCAAATCGACCCTGCTGAACACCCTGCTGCCTCAGGCCGAGCGGGAGACCAGTGCCATCAGCCAGAAGCTGGGGCGCGGTCGCCATACCACCCGCGAGGTGACCATCTTTGAGGCCTTTGGAGGCCGCATTGCGGATACCCCCGGCTTTGCCAGCCTGGAAGCCAACCGCGCCGGGTTCATCCCCAAGGAGAATCTGGAGCACGCCTTCCCGGAGTTCGGGCCCTACCTTGGGCAGTGTCAGTTCACGGGCTGCTCCCACCGCACGGAAAAGGGCTGTGCCATCCGTGCCGCTCTGGCCGAGGGAAAGCTCTCCCGGACCCGGTACGACAGCTACTGTGCCATGTATGAGGAAGTCAAGGATGTCAAGGACTGGCAGAGGAGGGGAATGTGATGCGCTGCGTGATCCTCTCGGCCTGCCCGGTCTCGCCGGAGCTGAAGCGTCTGCTCCGCCCCGATGACTTCATCATCGCCTGTGATGCTGGCTACCGCAACTGCGCGCCGCTGGGCTGCAAGCCCAATATCATCCTGGGAGACTTCGATACCGCTCCCTGTCCGGTGCAGCAGAACGACGATATCATCGTCCTGCCTCACGTCAAGGACGACACCGACACCGAATATGCCGCTAAGCTTGCCAGTGAGAAGGGCTTTACTGAGGTGCTTCTTCTGGGGGCGCTGGGCGGCAGGCGGATCGAGCATACCCTCTCGAATCTTGCCACCGGCCTTGGGCTGGAAGAACGGGGGGTGCGGGCAACGCTTCAGGATGAGCGCAGCCGCGTCACCTTTGTCCGCTCCGGCGAAACCCGCGCCTACCCGAAGGAGGAATTTTTCTATTTCTCCGCTTTCCCCATGGAGGGCAGGGCGGAGGGCGTGTGTGAGCGCGGTTCCTACTATGAGCTCACCGATGATGTGCTGGTGGCCGGTTACCCGCTGGGAGTCAGCAATGAGTATGCCGAAGGCTCAGACTGCATCACCATCTCCACCCGCAAGGGGGCGCTGGTGGTCGTGGAAACAGTGCCGGATACACCGATCCTGACCGGGAACAAGGCCTGAGCCGCACACTTTGCCGTCCTGCCGCTTATATTGTGGTATCACACCACGAAAGGCGGGAGAGCGATGCAGGTGGTCGTTATCAAAAGCCCGAAGTGTCTGCGCGGCGTTCTGCGCAAGCTGTTCGGCATCAAAAAAGGATAAGAAAAATACCGGGGCAGGCGGCTGCTCCGGTATTTTTTGTGGCACATCATTCTTTTGTGGTATAGGTCAGATCCAGCACCGGGCCAAAGGGGTCAAAAATGAGGTTCTGGATGCCGGGTGCGATCAGCAGGCGCTTCTGCTGGGCAAACAGAGGGACCGCCACGGCATTGCTGAGCAGCTGGCGCTCACAATCGCCCAGCAGGCGGCAGCGGGAGCTTCCGGTGGCCTGGGTGCTGGCCTGCAGCTGGGTGGCATACAGGGAATCTGCATAGCCGGTCAGGCTGCCGCCCGCTGCGGTGAACTGGTTCAGCATGTTGTACACACTGCCGCCCTCGGCGCTGATGGGGGCCAAGGCGATGGTGTAGTCCCCCTCGGCCAGCCGTTTCGCAAAGGTCTCCTCGTCCACTTCCTCTACGGAGAAGAAGAGGGAAAACTCCTTCTGCCACACGCCATTGATCTCCTCAGCGGCGCTGGTCACGCCGGAACCGGCAGGCACCATCAGGCTGACCTTGTTGAAGTCAGAGGTGGTCAGCGTCTGCCGCGCCGTGAGGTAGAGCGCTCGGGCATCCACCGCGGCGGGAGTCACATCCCCGGCGGTATCCCGGTAGTTCATGCCGTCCACAGTCAGGCCATCCGGTACCAGACCGTTGGCGGCGGCATAGAGCCCGCCGTCCGGCACCTCGGCTGCACCCCGCGCGGCGGAGGCCAGTGCCTGCCGCAGCTCGGTGGAAGCAAACACGCTGCTGCAGTTGAACAGCAGGCTCCATGTGGTATCGGAGTAGGAGAGGGAAGTCAGGGTGGTGGGCGCGGCGGTGTCGTCCGGGGCGGCAGAGCACTTCTCGTTGGCAATCAGCTCTGCGGCGGACTGCCCGGCGCTGTTGGTGTTCTGCACCAGCCGCAGGCTGTCGATGAGGATGCCCGAGGGGGCACGCCGCAGGAACAGGCCGCTGGACGTCCAGTTATAAAGGTAAAAGCTGCCGCTGGAAAGGGTGGACGAAGCATTCAGACCGTAGGTGCCCCGGGTGGAATTGAAAAATTCCTCATCGCAGGGCATGGCACCGGGCAGGGTGAGCTTCTCGAGGAAATTGTCGTCGGCACTGCTCAGGTGGAACACCAGCGTCAGCGGCCCGGAGGCCGTGACTCCCAGTGCGCTCTCGGGCATCTGCCCGGCCAGCACGGCGGCGCTGTTTTCAAGGGCCGCAAACTCCACCGTGTAGGGGGAGTTGGTCTCCGCCCGGAACAAGCGCCGGAAAGCGAACACAAAATCCTCGGCGGTGATGGCGTAGTCAGTGGCGTTGCCCTTGGCGGCGGTGTAAGTCAGGCCGTCCTTGAGGTAGAAGGTGTAGGTGAGGCCATCGGAGGACTTCTCCCACCGTTCGCAGAGGGCAGGCTCATATTTGCCGCTGGGATCTTTGCGGACAAGGCCGCTGTACAGGTTCTCGCAGGCGATGACATCCGCAGAAGCCGAGGCCACCTGCGGGTCAAGGTTGGCCGGGATGCTGTCCACGAACCAGGTGAAGCTGTTGGAGCCCGAACCACAGCCGGTCAGGGCAAAAACAAACGCAATGGTCAGCACCACTGCGGAAAAGCGGATCAGGGAATGTTTCAAGAAAATGCGCTCCTTGTAAGATGATACAATTAAAGTATAGCGGAAACGGTCGGAAAAGACAATCGACATTTTGTGAATTCAGATAGGATTTCGGTGCATCCGGGGCCAGAACAAGGTTTGGCGTTGCCAATTGGCTGGAAAAGGTGTAAAATGGAGCAGTGAATCAATTTCAGCCTGAATTTTCATAGAGGAGGTTCTTTCTTTATGCAGAAAGATCAGCAGAAGCTTGCAGAACTCATCCGGGGCAAAAAGGTGGCGTTCATCGGTGCCGGTGTCAGCCACAAGACTCTTATCAAGGAGTTTGTGGAGCTGGGGGCCCATGTGACCCTGTGCGACCAGAAAAAGAGCGTGGAGGACTTTGGCGATTATGCCGCCACCATCCGGGAGCTGGGCATCGACCTGAGCCTTGGCGAAAACTATCTGGACGGCTTCAAGGGGCAGGACATCATCATGCGCACCCCGGGCTTTGTGGGCTACTTTGAAAAGCCCCTGCAGGATGCCATGGCGGCGGGCACCATGGTCACCAGCGAGGTCGAGCTTTTCTTCGATTTCTGCCCCTGCGAGATCGTGGCCGTGACCGGCTCTGACGGCAAGACCACCACCACCACCCTCATCTCCAAGTTCTACGAGGCCGCAGGCCGCAAGGTGCATCTGGGCGGCAACATCGGTGCGGCCCTGCTGCCCATGCTGCCTGAGGTCCGGCCGGAGGATGTGGCTGTGGTGGAGCTGTCCAGCTTCCAGCTCATCAGCATGCACCAGAGCCCGAAGATCGCGGTGGTGACCAACGTCACCCCCAACCACCTCGATCACCATAAGGATATGCAGGAGTACATCGACGCAAAGCGGAACATCCTGCTCTACCAGAAGCAGCCCTGCCGCGCCGTGCTGGGCTATGAGAACGAGATCAGCCGCTCCATGCAGAAGGACTGCAAGGGCGGGCAGGTCTGGTTTACACGCCTGCACGATACCGACAACGGTGCCTTCCTGCGCAAGGAGGACGGCATGCTCTGCATGGCCGAGGATGGTGTCGTGACCCCCTTCCTTGCCCAGAAGGATGTCAAGCTGCGCGGTCTGCACAACATCGAGAACCTGCTGGCTGCTGCCGCTGCCGTGTGGGGCGAGGTGCCCGTAGAAGCCATCCGTCAGGTGGGCAGCACCTTTACCGGCGTGGAGCACCGCATTGAGCCGGTGCGCACGCTGGACGGCGTGCTCTACTACAACGATTCCATCGGCACCAGCCCCACCCGCACCATTGCGGGCCTGCGCAGCTTTGACCAGAAGGTCATCCTCATTGCGGGCGGCTATGATAAGCACATCCCCTATGAGCCGCTGGCTCCCGAGATCGTGGCCCATGTCAAGGATCTGGTGCTGATGGGTGCCACCGGCCCCCGCATTGAAAAGGCCCTGCGGGAAGACCCCGGCTTCAACGAGGCCGCACTGCCCATCCAGCACGCGGACAATATGCAGCACGCCGTGGAGCTGGCCCGTGCCGCCGCAAAGCCCGGCGATATCATCATCCTGTCTCCCGCCAGCGCCTCCTTCGACCTCTACCCCAACTTTGAGGTGCGCGGCCGCGAGTTCAAGAACATCGTCAACGCACTGAAATGATCACGCAGGTCAGAACGCCTCGCCAGAGGCAGCGGTTCCGCAGCGCCTGCCGCGGAAAGCTCTGCCTTGGGGTCACGATGCCGCAGGCGCTGGCGCTCTTCGGCAAAAGCCAGCCGGGCCGGTTCTTCGCCGGGCCAACGCTGGCGCTGGATGTGGGCGGCAGTACCGCCTGGCTGGCGGGCCACGCCAACCCGGACGAACTGGCCAGCTTCCTGCATTTTTGCGGCTGTAAGGCGGTTGTCCTGGACGAGGCCGAGTGCCCGCCGCCCACCGGCTGGGCCCGTGCAAAGTCCCATTTTGTCTTTGGCCTGGCACCCGGAAAGCAGCTGCCGGAACCCGCTGTGGAAGAAACGCTCTGGGCCTCCCTGCATTTTGACCCGGAGCCGCCGGCGGGCCCCGTTGCGCAGATGCTGTTTCCGGACCGCCCCACGCGGCGGGATGATTTTTATTCTGAGCTCTGCTCAAAGCGCGCCCGCGGCAGGGCTGTGGTCTGGGCTCTGGAGCAGGGAGGGGAGCTTGCCTGCACCGTGGGCGCTTACGCCATTGGAACGGAGCAGGCTTACATGGCCTGCGGCGAGACTGCGGAGCCATTGCGGGGGCGCGGCATCGGCGGGCGGCTTATCG
>OHJK01001582.1_pt1 | contig 10987 bp, 8 predicted proteins | sample 1568541 | NCBI WGS metagenome assembly OHJK01 (sample SAMEA3879535, study PRJEB24766) | human gut metagenome | biome: human-associated habitat; feature: feces | place: USA | collected 1985/1987
TAAAAGTTTGTATTCTCAAATATAAACCCTTATATTTGCGCAAATTTCAACTAAATGTGCAAATAAATGGAACAAAGTTTTATCGCCTATATAGAGAATAGCATAAAGGAAAATTGGGATTTAGACGCTCTGACCGACTATAAGGGAGCAACCCTACAATATAAGGACGTAGCCCGCAAAATAGAAAAGCTGCATATCATTTTCGAGGCAAGCGGCATCAAGAAAGGCGATAAGATTGCCGTCTGTGGCCGCAACAGTTCCCACTGGGGCGTAACGTTCCTCGCAACATTGACCTACGGTGCGGTAATCGTCCCCATCCTTCACGAGTTCAAGGCAGACAATGTACACAACATCGTGAACCATTCCGAAGCCAAACTGCTTTTCGTAGGCGACCAGGTTTGGGAAAACCTCAACGAAAGTGCCATGCCGCTGCTGGAGGGCATCATGATGATGGCAGACTTCTACATTCTTGTCTCCCGCAGCGAAAAGTTGGACTATGCCCGCGAACATCTCAACGAAATGTTCGGTAAGAAATACCCCAAGAACTTCCGCAAGGAACATGTCAGTTATCACAAGGACCAGCCCGACGAACTGGCGGTCATCAACTATACATCCGGCACCACCAGTTACTCCAAAGGAGTGATGCTGCCCTACCGCAGCCTTTGGTCAAACACCACTTTTGCTTTCGAAGTATTGCCGCTGAAAGCCGGTGACAAGATTGTCTCCATGCTGCCAATGGCACATATGTACGGACTTGCATTCGAGTTTCTGTATGAATTCGCCGTAGGTTGCCACATATTCTTCCTCACTCGTATGCCCAGCCCCAAAATCATTTTCCAGGCTTTCACCGAAGTGAAGCCTAACCTGATTGTGGCTGTTCCGCTCATTATCGAAAAGATTATAAAGAAGAGCGTACTGCCCAAGCTGGAAACTCCCGCCATGAAGTTGTTGCTGAAAGTACCCATCATCAATGACAAGATAAAGGCGACCGTACGCGAACAAATGATTCAAGCCTTTGGCGGAAACTTTGCAGAAATCATTGTAGGAGGAGCTGCCTTCAACCAGGAAGTGGAGCAGTTCTTAAAGATGATAGATTTCCCCTATACGGTAGGCTATGGAATGACGGAATGCGGTCCCATCATCTGTTACGAGGATTGGACCCGCTTCAAACCCGGTTCTTGCGGAAAGGCTGCACCGCGTATGGAGGTGAAAATCCTATCATCCGATCCCGAAAACATTCCGGGAGAGATTGTCTGCCGTGGTCCCAATGTCATGCTGGGTTACTACAAGAACGACGAGGCCACCGTACAGGTACTCGACAAAGACGGCTGGCTGCACACCGGAGACCTTGCCCTGATGGATGCCGAAGGCAACGTAAGCATCAAGGGACGCAGCAAGAACATGCTCCTTGGTCCGAGCGGTCAGAATATCTACCCGGAAGAGATAGAAGACAAACTGAACAATATGCCGTATGTAGCCGAAAGCATCATCGTGCAGCAGAATGAGAAACTGGTAGGTCTGGTTTACCCCGACTTCGATGATGCCTTTGCCCATGGGCTGAACAATGACGACATCGAACGCGTCATGGAGGAAAACCGTGTGGCACTGAATGCAGAACTGCCCGCATACAGCCAGATATTCAAAATGAAAATCTATCCTGAAGAATTTGAAAAAACGCCGAAGAAATCTATCAAACGCTTCTTGTATCAGGAGGCCAAAGGATAATGTAAAAAAACAATTAAACTACAACCTATCTAACCCTTTCTAAATTATTATCTAAATGAGAAACGAATTATTATTATCCGCCATGCTTCCGATATGCGGAATGGCGGGAGAAGCGTATGGCATGCCGCCTGGGGATGCCGTACCTGCTCCAAAAGAGCAGCCAAACATCATTCTGTTCCTAGTGGATGACATGGGATGGCAAGACACGTCCCTCCCCTTTTGGACACAGCGTACCAAGTACAACGATACGTACCATACTCCCAACATGGAACGGATGGCTACACAAGGCAAAATGTTTACGCAGGCCTATGCATGCAGCATCAGTTCACCTACGCGTGTCAGCCTTTTTACGGGAATGAATGCTGCCAGGCATCGAGTCACCAGTTGGACCCTCCGCAAGAACACTACCCATGAACAACCCGACTCGGTCATGATTTATCCGGAATGGAACGTTAACGGCATTTGTCAAGAGCCTGGCGTGGAACGGACCACACAAGTCACCTCCCTGGCCGAAGTGCTCAAAGACCATGGCTATCACACCATTCATTGCGGAAAAGCCCACTTCGGTGCTGAAGGCACTCCCGGAGCCGACCCGTTGAAAATGGGGTTTGAAGTGAACATAGCCGGACATGCTGCCGGTTCACCTGCCAGCTACTATGGCAAGGAGAATTTCGGCAACAAAACAGACGGTAAAAGCCCGCTGGCTGCCGTACCCGGTCTGGAGAAATATCATGGAACCGACACTTTCCTAAGTGAAGCCCTTACCATAGAGGCCATGAAGGCCCTGGACGATGCACAGCAGACTGACAAGCCATTCTTTCTGTACATGGCACACTATGCCATCCATACCCCTATACAACCTGACATGCGTTTCTACCAGAAGTACCTGGACAAAGGCCTTCCTCCGGTAGAAGCTGCCTATGCTACTCTCATTGAGGGTATGGACAAAAGTCTGGGAGACATTATGGATTATCTGGACAAGAACAACCTGACGGAAAACACTATCCTCATCTTCATGTCCGACAATGGCGGTTTGGCGGCCCATACCCGCGCCGGACAACTGCATGTCCAGAACTATCCGCTCAACAGTGGTAAAGGTTCCGCCTACGAAGGAGGCATACGTGAACCGATGATTGTCCGCTGGCCGGGCATCGTAGCGCCCCAAACCCAATGCGACCATTACCTGATGATAGAGGACTTCTTCCCCACCATCCTTGAGATGGCAGGCGTAGACAACTATACAACCGTACAGCAACGCGACGGCATCAGTTTCATGCCATTGCTCACCGGAAAAGGTAAAATGAAAGACCGTGATATCTACTGGCATTATCCCAATAGCTGGGGTCCTTCCGGCCCGGGCATCGGAGCCACTTGCTCCATCCGTTCGGGCGAGTGGAAGCTGGTGTATTATTTCGGTGACGGTAGACGGGAACTTTTCAACATCCCCGCCGACATCAGTGAAAAACATGATATGGCCCGAGAGAAGCCTGAAGTTGTCAAAGAGTTGTCACGGAAATTAAGTAATTACCTCCGGTCTGTGGATGCGCAGCGCCCTCTGTTGCGTGCCACCCGCCAACCAGCTCCCTGGCCGGACGAAATATAGAAAAAAGTATGAAACGAAACCTTTCCCTCCTCCTTGTGTCCCTGCTTTTTGCAGGGACAGCTCTTGCCCAAGAACATAATCCGGGCAGCGTACAGCCGGATACGATTCAGAAATCCTCCGAGAAATCTTTCCGGAAACAACGCTCTCCACGAACAGACCATGGCCCGGTAGGTATCAATATCTCCTTATGGAAAAACATCTCCACACAGCGGACTGATACCATAGGAAGCACCTGCTTCAATCTGGGTGTGTTCTCCTCCATGAACCGTCTGAATGGCCTCGGCATGAATATTCTTGGCAGTGTAACCGGCAGGGATGTGAACGGTGTACAGATGGCAGGTCTGTCAAATATGGTGGGGGGAAGCATGCGAGGCATGCAGATAGCAGGAATTACCAACATCAATGGCAACAACCTTATCGGAGTATCCGTTTCGGGACTGGTAGGTATCACCGGAAACCATGCGCAAGGCGTCATCATTTCCGGCCTGGCAAACATCAGTGGGGACTATAATCGTGGCGCCTCCATAGGCGGCCTGTTGAATATCAGCGGAGAAGGTGCTTCCGGCATACACTTTGCCGGACTCGCCAATATTTCCGGCGGAAATTTCAAAGGATTTTCAGGGGCCGGCCTGCTAAGTGTAATCGGTGAAGACTTGAATGGTATGCAGATGTCCGCCCTTACTAACATCACCGCCGGAGATATGACCGGTGTTCAGGTTTCCGGCCTGGGCAATGTGGTGGGTGGTACAGCCCGGGGATTACAAATAGGTGCTGCCAATATGGCTATACGTGCCCAAGGGCTTCAAATAGGTCTATTCAACTACTACAAAGAAAAATTAGATGGTTTCCAGTTGGGATTAGTCAATGCCAATCCCCAAACAAAAGTTCAACTGATGTTTTTCGGTGGTAATGCCACCAAGCTGAATGTAGGTGCCCGTTTCAAGAACCGGCTCTTCTATACCATCCTCGGTGGCGGTACCCATTATCTGGATTTTGGCGATAAGTTTTCCGCTGCCCTCTTCTACCGTGCCGGTCTTGAATTACCGCTCTACAAACAGCTGTCCATCAGCGGAGATCTGGGATACCAACATATAGAAACCTTCAAGAACAAGGACTACGGCATTCCGGCACGTCTCTATGCCCTCCAGGCACGTGTCAATCTGGAATACCACCTGACCGACCGCTTCGGCATATTCCTCACCGGCGGTTATGGCGGCAGCCGCTACTACACCCAAGGGAAAACCTATGACAAAGGCATCATTGTAGAGGGCGGGGTGACGATACTGAAATTATAAATTATTGTTTCTCCTTAATCAACCCCGTCCTATACGCCACCAGCAGTTTCATCAAATCCTGAATCTGCGTAACGAGTTCACTTCCTTTATCCGTATCCTTCACCATCATACGCTGCGAATTGAATTCGACAACCAGGGTTGTAGACTTGATGTCTTGTCCTTCTTCAATGGCTTTCTGACGGCTCTGGAACGGCTCATGCTGCACCAACTGCAAGCCGTGGGAATGATATACCAGCGTATATCCCGCAATTCCCGTTTCCGGCTGATAGGCTTTTGAAAAACCACCGTCAATCACCAGCAGCTTACCATCCGCTTTGATGGGTTTCTCACCTTTAATGGTCTTTACCGGTACATGTCCGTTGATGATATGCGAATGTGGCCCCGGCTTCACGCCGAACTCTTCAAGAATGCGGTCACACACCTCAGCCTCGTTGCGCAAAGCATAGTAATGCCCTTTCGTCTCCTTATGCAATGTTTTGTCGGCCACAAAATAGCGTTCAAAGGTAGCCATCTTGTCTTTATCGAAGGAAGGGGCATCCGGTCCGCACCACATGTACCAGACATAATCCAGTGCAAACTGTTTCTCGTCCGAACCGTCCTCGTCAAAGTAAGCGGTACGTATCAGCTGGTCGGTCTTTTTCAGCAACTTACGTCCCCAGTATTCCTTTTGGCCGATGCGGACATGTTTAAAACTGCCGTCCGCATTCAGAGGCACGGAAGCATGATAAAGCAGGTTACTGTTGCACACCAGATACATGCCGCCATACGTAAACAAGCAGCGCATGTGCTTCTTCATCTTCTCGCTGTTCATGAAAGAAGAATGAATCCGGTGCATCAGTTCGCGCTCTTCGTCCGACAGACGATACGGGTCCGCCGGGTCTACGGTGGGGAAATTCACATCGCGCAACGGATATTCCTTGCCTTCGTATACAAACACACCACGCTCGAAATCCACCAGATGCAGCAGTTTCCGGTTCTCCATACCGAACTCAGGACGGCGGCTGATGATTTCCGCCTCCAGTTTCAACTGGATAACCGTAATCGCCTTGTGCATCTGTGTAATCAGCCGCAAGGTCTTCTCATTGTATTCCGCATCGGCAAAGTTCATTTTCGGCGCAAAGATGGTGCAAGGGTCATCCGCATAGGTATCCATGGCAAACGTTGCAAGCGGCAACAGATTGATGCCATAACCATCCTCCAGCGTTGCTAAATTGGCATAGCGCATCGACATACGGATTACGTTGGCTATACAAGCATCATTACCCGATGCGGCACCCATCCACAGAATATCGTGGTTACCCCATTGGATGTCGAAATTATGATAATCACAGAGAGTATCCATGATAATATGCGCACCCGGTCCGCGGTCGTATATATCGCCCACGATATGCAGCGAGTCGATGGTCAAGCGCTGGATAAGGTTGCACATCGCCACAATAAAATCATCCGCACGCTTCGTAGAGATAATGGTACTGATTATGACATTGATATAGGCATGCTTGTTAGGTTCGATGCTCGATTCGTGCAACAGCTCTTGAATGATATACGAGAACTCTGCTGGAAGTGCCTTGCGTACTTTCGAACGGGTATATTTGGACGAAACGTTCTGGCATACTTTTACCAACTGGTTCAGTGTTATCAAATACCAGTCATCCAGGTCCGTTTCCTGCTCCTTGATAAGTTGCAGCTTCTCTTCCGGATAATAAATTAACGTACAGATTTCCTTCTTCTCACTTTCGCGCAGTGTATGCCCGAATATTTCGTTCACCTTACGTTTCACTGCCCCCGATGCATTCTTCAGCACATGCTGAAAAGCCTCATACTCGCCATGAATATCCGTCAGAAAATGCTCTGTACCTTTCGGCAGATTCAGAATGGCCTCCAGATTGATGATTTCTGTACTGGCATCAGCAATGGTAGGAAAACTGCGTGATAATAATTGCAAATAACGCAAGTCATTGACAATACTTTCCGGAGTTATATTTCCCATAGTTATTTAATTGATAGTTGATAATTGACAGTTGATAATATCCCTCATTCTTCATTATCCATTAATGAAGAACATGAGCAGCACTTGGGCTATAATTACCCGTAGAAACATGCACAGCGGATAAACCGTAGCATAAGCTACAGACGGATTGTCTCCCGGAATGGTGTCGTTGGCGTAGTTCAGCGCCATGGGGTTTGCCATGCTTCCGCACAGCATACCCGCCATTGTTCCGAAATCTATCTTCAGCCACTTGAAGGTAACGATACCCATAATCAATACCGGAACCACAGTCAACGCAAAACCCGTAGCAATCCATAACAGCCCTTCCGGCCGGAATACCGTATCGAAGAAATGGGCACCTGCATCCAGTCCCAGGCAAGCCAGGTAAAGAGACAATCCCAATGCACGGAGCATCAGGTTCGCACTGCGCGTAGTATAAGTCACCATGTGCATCCTCGGACCGAATGTCCCGATAAGAATACCTACGATGATAGGGCCTCCTGCCAATCCGAGCCGCACGGGAGCGCTGATGCCGGGAATGGAAATAGGAATTGCTCCCAAAGCCAGACCGATGACAATACCGATAAATACCGCCACCAAGTTCGGTTCCTTCAGGCTTTTCACAGCATTGCCCAGCACCTTCTCCACATTTTGTATAGCAGCGGCTTCGCCCACTACGGTCAGGCGGTCACCCAATTGCAAGGTCAGTTCCGCTGTGGCCAGCAGCTGCACGCCGCTACGATATTGATACCGTAATGATTACGCAGATGGAGAGAACCCAGCTTCTTGCCGTTCAACTCCGGGCGCGTCACCACGATACGTTGCGAAATCAGCTGGCTGTCTATGGCATTCCAGTCTATATCTTCCTTGTTCCAGTCGGTATGCTCCTGCTCGCCGAAAAGCACAGTCAGAGCCGGCGTATTTTTCTCCGAGGTAATCACCAGCAGGCGGTCACCTTCCTTTATAATCTTTTCCGAGGTAGGAATACTCACATTCCCATCCCGCCACAAGCGGGAAATCACGAACTTCGGATAGCTGTTCAGCCCGCCTATTTCCTTGATACTCTTGTTGAAGATGGCAGGATTGTGCACCTGGAACGCAACAATGTAAGGCTTGTTCACGTCATCCTTCTCTTTCAATTCCAGGTCTTCCTTATGCGCCAGCGTCTTACGGATGAACAGTACGGCCAGAATGACCCCTACCACCCCCAGCGGATATGCCACCGCACACCCCAAAGCAGGGGTACTGGACTCCAATCCCATCTGTTTCAATGTCTGCTGTGCCGCACCGAGTGCCGGTGTGTTTGTCGTGGCACCGCAAAGTATGCCCACCATATCCGGCAGGGATACTCCCAACCCATAGCTGCCCAGTACAGTCAGCAGGGTGCCGATAAGCACTACACCCGTGGCGAGCATATTCAGTTGTACCCCTCCTTTACGGAAAGAGCTGAAAAAGCCCGGTCCCACCTGCAAACCCAAAGCATACACAAATATCACCAGCCCGAAGCTTTCCGCATAATTCAGCATCTGCGGGTCTATGGACAACCCGAAATGCCCGGCAATGATGCCGGCAAAGAATACAAACGTCACTCCCAATGAAATGCCGCAAACATGTATCTTCCCCAATCCCAATCCGATAGCAGAAATCAGTGAGAGTACCACAACCGCCTGCAAGGCGGAGTGCTCGACGAATAAACTATATAGCCAGTCCAATGTGCATTCTATTTTACAGTTTCAGGCTGCAAAGATAGTGCAAACCTCATGCAAAATAAAACGAACCCGTCTATTTTTTATGCGGCAGCACTTCTAAAAAAGGGATACGATACAATAAATCCCTGCTGCCAGCAAAGCACTGACGGGGATAGTCAGCACCCAAGCGGTCATCAGACTCTTTGTAATTCCCCAACGCACAGCCGAAAGCCGCTTCGTAGCCCCTACTCCGATAATAGCTCCCGTTATGGTGTGTGTCGTACTTACCGGAATCTTCAGATACTCCGTCAGATAAAGCGTAAACGCACCGGCAGTTTCCGCAATCACCCCTTCCAGTGGCGTCACCTTCGTAATCTTAGTCCCCATGGTCTTCACAATCTTCCACCCGCCGGACATGGTACCGAGTGAAATGGCCGTAAAACAAGAGAATGCCACCCAGTCCGGCAGGTCATCAATACTGTTTATCCCCATTCCCAGTCCTTCCGAATGTCCGGCTATCATAGCCGCAGCAATGATACCCATTACCTTCTGTGAATCATTCAGACCGTGCCCGATGCTGAACAAAGCCGAAGACACCAGCTGCAGTTTCTTGAACCACACCTCGGCCGTATGGGGATGCGCCCTGCGGCAAATGTACAAGACCAACAACGTAAAACCAAATGCCACCACCATACCAATCAAGGGAGCCAGAAAAATGAATGCCGCAATCTTCAGAATGATACTCAACTGGATGGCCTCAAAACCGTGTGCCATGATGGCAGCTCCGGCAAAACCTCCGATAAGCGTGTGCGAAGAAGAGGAAGGGATTCCCTTCCACCAAGTGAACAGATTCCAGGCAATAGCCGCAATCACGCCGGCCAGAATGATAGGCAAAGTAATGTAAGGCTCCATCACCGTTTTCGATACGGTGTTGGCAATGCCGAAACCGCCGATGACACACTTGGCGATGAAAAAGGCCACAAAATTGAAGAAAGCCGCCCATATCACCGCCTGAAACGGTGTAAGCACTTTGGTAGACACAATGGTGGCAATAGAATTGTCCGCATCATGAAAACCGTTGATATAATCGAATATCAGAGCCAGTACAATGATAATCACTAATAGTTCCATGCGTCCGTTCGTTTATGCGTATTTCACAATCAGGCTCCTCAAAATCTTGCCCACGTGTTCGGCTGCGTCCGTCGTTTTTTCCAACTCATACATAATCTCCTTGATTTTGATGAGTTCAATGCAGTCCTTCTCTTCTTCAAAAAGCCTGGTGATGAAAAATTCATAAATATCATCTGCCCGGTTTTCTATGTCATGCAGCTGGTTGCAATATGCGCGCAGCTTATCCGGACTCTTGCGGAATGCCTCCAGTTCATCCATGGCCTGGCCGATGAGGGCCGCTTCTTGTTGAACCATATGTCCCAGCTCTTTCCCCTTGTCCGAAATAGGATGCGGATTATAGATAGTGATACGCTTGGCACAGCTGTTTATTCCATCAATCACATCATCCATGCCCGAAGCCAGGTCATGGATATCCTCCCGGTCAAAAGGAGTAATGAAAGTAGTGCCCAGTTCATCCAGAATCAGATTGGTCAGCTTATCGCCCTCGCGCTCCAAATCTTTGATTCGTTTATAATCTTCCGCCCTCTTCTCAGGCGAGTCATGGCCCAATATTTCTATCAACAGAGCCGACGAGGACAATAAAATCTCAGACAATTGCTTCAGCAAAGGAAAGAATTTCGGTTCTTTTGGTGTGAACCGGCTAAAAAAAGAATTCTTCATAATGGATAAATGTACTAAGTATATTAATTTATTTTTGTTTTCGTTGTTTCAGTCTTGCACGCAGCACTTCTACCACGGCCGGCAGTATGGAAACCACAATAATGGCCACAATCAGCAGTTTGAGGTTCTCTTGTACAAACGGAAGGTCACCGAAGAAATAACCCGCATAACAGAAGATGGCAATCCAGCAGGCGCCCCCAATCAGGTTGTACAGCATGAAGTAATAGTAATGCATCTTACCCATCCCCGCCACGAATGGCGCAAACGTACGGACGATAGGCACAAAACGGGCTATGATAATTGTCTTGCCTCCATACTTCTTATAGAACTCATGGGTCTTGTCGAGATGGCTTTGCTTGAATATTCTGGAATCGGGATTATTGAAGAGCCTTTGCCCGAAGAAATGCCCTATCATGTAGTTGCAAGAGTCGCCCAATACCGCGGCAACAAACAATATCAAAGCCAGCACATTGACCTCGAGAGGCATGTCGGGCAGTGCGGCAATAGCTCCCGCCACAAAAAGCAGGGAATCGCCCGGCAGGAAAGGTGTGACCACCAGCCCCGTTTCGCAGAAAATAATCAGAAACAATATGGCATACGCCCACATATGATATTCCTGCACTATATCGATCATATACTGATCGATATGGAGAATAAAATCTAATAGAAAATCCATTATATATTGATTATCAGTACTTAAAAAATAGAGAAAAACTCGGCATGGGGAGACGGGCAATCTCTCCGGCTCCCGAAAGAGAGGAAGGGAAAGTACTAAATAAGAATACGCCTCAGCGTATATACATAATATCTATATGAAATCTTATGGGGATGGAAAGTAAAGGGGAAAGAAGTTGTCTTTTCTTCCGGGAGCAGAGTTTTCAGGGTTCTCGCAACC
>OHJK01001590.1_pt1 | contig 10967 bp, 5 predicted proteins | sample 1568541 | NCBI WGS metagenome assembly OHJK01 (sample SAMEA3879535, study PRJEB24766) | human gut metagenome | biome: human-associated habitat; feature: feces | place: USA | collected 1985/1987
CGTAGTGTTCTTCGGGAAGCTCTTAGCCGTCTGAAAATGATGGGAATGATTGAAAGCCGTACACGTCGTGGAATGATATTAACTGAGCCTTTCATCTTAGGGGGAATGAAGAGAGTGGTTGATCCCCGTATTATGAGCCAGGAATCACTTCTCGATCTTTTGGGATTTAGGGTTGCCTTGGAGATAGGAATCAGTAGTGACATATTTCATAATATTAAAGAGCAGGATATTATGGAACTGGAAGAGATTGTTAATGCAGGCGTTGCATTGGGGAACAACGAATATGCCAATCTCAGCGAATATACTTTCCATTCAAAACTATACGAAATAACGGGGAATAAGACGATTGTACAGTTCCAAAGCATCATTCATCCGGTTATGAACTTTGTAAAAACCAATTTGAGGGAACGGGTGGAAGCTATAAATATAGAACTGGAGAAAAAGGGAAAGATTGTAACTCACACCGATTTATTGAACTTTATCAAGAATAAGGATGAAATGGGCTACAGAAATGCTATCGAGCAACACTTTTATGTCTATAAGAAGCTGATTTATGATAGGGCAGTGTTAGGAGAACAGAATAAGGGTCAATCACAATAAAAATATGACAAATGACACGGATTGTAAATAATTGTGTTGCATTGGTATGCCTTTGTTTGTTTTGGGGTCAAAGCCTGAGAGCTGCAGATGCTTCTCATTCTGAGCAGATAAAGTGGGGCAACGAGAGTGTTTTTAATGAGGAACACAACACTTTGGGACTCTTTTCCGGAGTACTTGGCGGACAAATTGTATTGGCAGGCGGCACTTCCGACGATTATAGCCGATGGGGAAGAAATGCGGTATGCCTTTCTGAAAATGCCGGATTCGCTTTGTATGAAGATATGTTGTCCAAGCCGTTGGCTTATGGCGCTTCCATAACACTCTCTGACGGTATCTTGTGTATTGGAGGGCGTGATTCTTCCCAATGCTACGAAGATGTATTTTTTGTCACAATGCAGCAGGGCAAACTGAATGTTTCGGAAGATTGGCCGCCACTTCCTTTTCCGTTGTCTAACGCGGCAGGAGCACTACTGGACAATAAGGTATATTTGTTTGGAGGCAGGAAGTCGGTAAGTCCGTCTAGGTTATCGGATTCTTTTTTTGTGCTGGACTTGTCGAACAAGTCCAGAGGATGGAAAGAACTACCGGGCTATCCGGGATGCGTCCGGGAAGATGCAATTCTCGTGGTACAGAACAACGGCGTTTCCCCTTGTCTGTATTTATTGGGTGGACAGACGGAAACGGAAGAAGGGTTGTCTTCTTGCTTGACTGATGGATATGTCTATAACCCCCAATTGGGTAAATGGAGTTCATTAGGTTCGGATTTTCCGAAAGGAATATGTGCTGCTGTCGCCAGCGGAGCCAACCATATACTTCTTTTTCAGAAAGAGCCGGAAGATACACAGCATCTTAAAAAAGAGAATGCTTTATGGAAATACCATACAATTACGCAGACTCTTGTCAAGTCTGAATGTATTCCAGGTACCTATGACACCATGCAAGTCTTGCAAAGAAACCGTTCCTTCGTTATACTCGGTAGCAATGCCAGTTCCGGAACGAATAGACTGTACAGCCTTCAAGGGGATATTGTTCCTTTGGAAAAGGGGTTGGGACTTGTCAATATCCTTGTGATTATCGGTTATTTTGCCGTATTGGCCGGAATTGGAATTTACTTTTCACGGCGCCAGAAAAGTACGAATGACTATTTCAAGGGTGGAGGACGCATTCCGTGGTGGGCTGCCGGGCTGAGTCTTTTCGGAACCGCGTTGAGTGCCATCACCTTCATGGCTATACCCTCCAAGGCATATGCCACGAACTGGAGTTATGTGTTGTTCAATACCGGTATTGTGTTTGTTGCCCCCGTTATTGTTTATGTCTTTATTCCTTTTTTCCGGAGATTGAATATAACGACTGCCTATGAATATCTGGAGATACGTTTCAATGTCTTTATCCGGGTTATTTGCAGTCTGGCCTTTATTATTTTCCAGGTAGGGCGTATGGGCGTTGTGCTTTTTCTGCCCTCCATTGCTTTGAATGTGGTGACTGGATTGGATATATTCCTATGTATCGGTATTATGGGAGTCTGTAGTATTCTATATACAATGATAGGGGGAATAGAGGCGGTTGTATGGACAGATGCCATTCAAGTAATTATACTGTTGGGAGGAGCGATATTTGCAGTGATATACATCTCGTGTTCTCTTCCCGGCGGATTGGGTGAAACGATTGATATTGCCGTGGCAAACGGTAAGTTCGATTTGGGAGCGACGAACTTTGACTTGAAGGATGCTACGATGTGGACCGTCATTATTGCCGCATGTTTTACCCATCTTACCACCTATGGGACGGACCAAAGTATGGTGCAGCGCTATCTCACTACCTCTTCGATGAAAGAGGCACGGAAGAGTGTATGGACCAATGCGATATGACTGTTCCCGCCACACTGATTTTCTTCTTTATAGGCACTGCGCTTTATGCCTATTACAAAGTGTATCCTGAGAATCTGAGTATCAGTATTCCTAACGGCGATGCCATTTTTCCGTGGTATATTTTTACCCAATTGCCGGTCGGTATTGTAGGGCTGCTTATTTCGGGCATCTTCGCAGCGGCAATGTCCACTTTGAGCGGCAGTATGAATTCGGCAGCCACAGCTTATATAGTAGACATTTATTCACGTTTCTTTCATAAGGGAGAGGGTGGCAATGAATTGCATGCGGCACGTATGGCAACTTGTGTGATAGGAATCATTAGTCTATCTTTTGCTTTTCTTATGGCAACATGGAATATCGCTTCATTGTGGGACGAATTTAACAAAATACTCGGGCTCATATTGGGCAGTATGGGAGGACTGTTCATGTTGGGCATGCTTACCAAACGCGCCAATTCCGGAGGAGCAATCATTGGTATAGTCGCAAGTATCATCGTACAATTGTTTGTTGCCAGATTCCAGACGTTCCATTTGCTTTTGTACACGGCATCCGGCTTTATCTCATGTTTTGTCATAGGTTATCTGGCAAGCTTGTTCTTTAAGAAAAAATAGGTTTGAACCTATCATTAATTATAATATAATTTTATTTATGAACAAACGACTTTTAACAGGATTAATCGCTGCACCATTTACGCCAATGCACGAAGATGGTTCCTTAAATTTGCAGGTGATCGGGCCGTATGCAGAGTTTCTGATGCAAAAGAAATGTGTGACGGGAGTGTTTATTTGTGGCACGACGGGAGAATCCGTTTCTCTGACAACAGAAGAACGAAAGGCTGTTGCGGAAAAATGGATGGAGGCAGTCAAGGGAAAACTGAAAGTGATAGTGCATGTAGGTGGCATGTCGCAGGTTCAGTGTGCCGAGCTGGCAGCCCATGCGCAAGCTATTGGAGCTGATATGATAGCAGCCATGGCGCCCTGCTTTTTCAAGCCCGGTTCTGTAGATGAGCTGAGGTTTTTTCAAGCCGATAGCTGCATCGGCTTCCCGCTTGCCGTTTTATTACTATAACATGCCGTCCATAACCGGGGTTTCCTTGCCGGTACACAAGTTCCTTATAGAGGGCAAGAAGCAAATTCCCAATCTGGTGGGAGTCAAGTTTACTCATAACAACCTGATGGAGATGCAGCAGTGCATTCATGCGGACGGTGGGGCGTTCGAAGTCTTGCACGGTTTTGATGAGATACTGATTACCGGATTGTCGGTTGGAGCTAAGGCTGCCGTAGGCAGTACCTACAACTATGTTCCGGGTATATACAAAGCTGTGATGGAAGCCATGGAAAAGGGAGACCTTGAAACAGCTCGTGAAATGCAATGGAAATCTGTTGAAATCATTGATGTGCTGATAAAGCATGGGGGAGGAGTCAGAGCCGGTAAGATTTTCATGAAACTGGCAGGAATAGACTGTGGACCATGTCGATTGCCGATAGCTCCTTGTTCTGAAGAAGAGCTGGAGGAGACAAGAAATGAATTGAAAAATACGGAATTCTTCAAATACATTAATTAACTAAAAACGATTGCCTATGGAGATATTGCAACAATACATCCAATGAAAAAGTTCATTGGCCAACTTAAGTTTGACCCCCGAAAAGGGAGGGGAAACGAGTATTGGCACTTCCCGTTTCCCCTTAAATAAATTACTGAAACAATTTATTATTAAAATCGTAACAAAGATGAGAAAAATATTTCATTTTCACCTCATAACTTTTCTACTATTTTGCCCATTTTTGCTTTGGGCACAAGAATTTAACCTATCAGGTGTAGTAGTGGACAATACTGGTGAAACTCTTCCAGGAGTTTCCATCGCTGTGAAGGGTACGACTCGAGGAGTTATTACGGATATGAATGGCGCTTTCCAGCTGAAAGTAAGCAAGGGGGAAACTCTTGTATTTTCCTATGTGGGCTATGATGAACAGCAAATCCTGATTACTAATCAAAAGATTCTTAACATCCGGATGGAACCGACCACCATGGGGCTGGATGAAGTGGTGGTTGTAGGTTATGGTACCCAATCCAAGCGTACCGTAACATCCGCCATCAGCAAGGTGGATGGAGAAACATTGAAGGCAACTCCTATCAATACTGTGGGAGAAGGGCTGAAGGGTAAAATTGCGGGTGTACGCGTGTACAATGAGAACAATACTCCGGGTGCAGAGGCTACGTTCTTGATTCGTGGTGGTTCATCTATCAGTCAGAGTAATTCTCCTCTTATATTAGTTGATGGCGTAGAGCGCAGTACAGCGGGTATCAATCCCAATGACATCGAATCTATCGAAGTCTTGAAGGATGCCGCTTCTTCTGCTATTTATGGTTCGCGTGCATCGAATGGAGTTGTCCTGATTACGACAAGAAAAGGAAAAAGCGGTGCTCCTCGAGTGACGTTTGAGGCTTCCTTTGCAAACGAGAATGTGGAGCGGATGATTGAGTATCTGGATGCTACCCAAGCTGTTACTATCATGCGCGATCGTTGGGCTTCCGGACCCAGTCCGGAAAAGTTATACCTTGACGGATATGCTTATAGTTCCGGCAATACGGATGCTTCCAAGTTTTCTACCCGTTACCTGAGGGATGGAGAGAGTATTCCGGCAGGATGGAAGTCTGTGGCTGATCCGTTGGATCCCAGTAAGACTTTGATTTTTGAAGATAATGATTGGGCCAGTACTTGTTTCAAGAATGCTCTTTGGCAAAATTATTATGTGGGGATAGAAGGAGGTACGGAGAAATTGAGCTATGTGGGCAGTATTGGCTATATGAAAGATTCCGGTGTAGGTGTAGGCACGGCATTCGACCGTTTTAACGCCCGTACTAATGTAACTGCCAAAATCAGAGAGAACCTGACTTTCAGTAGCAACATAGATTACAGCCAGACGAATAGCGAAGAGTATGCCAGTCAGTATCAGGTGATTTCCCGTGGACTGATGACCCCGGCCGTTCAACGCAGATATTGGGTGTCTGACAATGAATGGTACGGAACCCCGACGCCAGGTCCAAACTCTTCGTCTCCGAATCCGAGCTTCTACTCGTATTTTAATGATAACAATCAGCGTACCAACCGTTTGGGGTTAGTCGGCTCTCTTGATTGGGAAGTTTTGAAAGGATGGCATGCTGTGGGCACCGCTTCTTTGTTTACGCAAAACAGCCATGGAGATACATTCATGCGTGCCAACCCGATGAATGGAACGCGGAAGGCGACTACCAACATGACGGATGAGCAACGGAAGAAACTGGAATTCTACACCAGCTATACAAGAACGTTTGCCGATAAACACAGCATCAGTGCGATGGTAGGATATTCCTATCAGCAATATTTGTACAAGTATGTGTATGCTGCCACTACCGGACACAGCTCCGACAAGATACCGACATTGAACGGAGGTTCTGTTTATTCCGATGCAACGTCGACCAAGCAGGAAGATGTGAATATCGGTTATTTCGGCCGATTGAACTATGATTATCTGAAAAGATATATGTTGACTGCTACTTTCCGTGAGGACGGCTCTTCCCGTTTTGCCAAAGGCAACCAATGGGGATTCTTCCCCGGATTGTCTGTCGGATGGGTTATGAGTGATGAGCCTTTTATGCAGAATATCGGTTTTATAAGTAATTTGAAGTGGCGTGGCAGTTATGGGCAGACCGGTAACAACTCCATCGGCTATTACGATGCATTAGGATTGTATGCCATTACCACCAGTTACGATCAAAGTGCTGCGACCGTTTCTTCGGCCATGCCTAACAAGGCTCTTGAATGGGAGACTTCCACACAATTGGATTTAGGTTTTGATTTAGGCTTGTTCAAGAACCGCATCATTCTGGGTATCGATTACTTTAATAAGATTACGGATAACCTGATTACTTCCAAAGTATTGCCCAATACGTCGGGATACGGTTCCATCCTTACCAATCTTGGAAAAGTACGTTTCCGTGGTTTCGATGCTGAAATAACAACACGTAACATTGTCAAGAAGGATTTCACGTGGGAATCTAAATTCACCATTACTTACGTAAAGAACAAGGTGCTTAAACTGCCCGAAAACGGACGGGACAAGAACCGCCAGGGAGGATACTCTGTAAAAATGCAGGATGGCACGACCAAAGAATTCGGAGGTGTTGCCGAGGGTGAACCGTTGGGGCGTTTCTATGGATATAAGAAAGACTTTATCATTACAACTCCCGAGCAGGCTGCCAATGCCCGTTATGACACCTCATCCAAAGGTTGGGACTGGACCACGAAACAGAAACTGGGTGTCGGAAAAAAGACTATCGGAGACTATGAGTGGAAAGACCTGAACGGAGACAATATCATCAACAGCAATGATATGTTCCTGCTGGGAAATACGATTCCCCATACCACCGGAGGTTTGAACAATACTTTCACCTACAAGGGCTTCACTTTGAATGTCTATCTTGATTTTGCTTTGGGGCACTCCATTTCCAATGGTTATCTGCAACGCCAGATGTGTAATTTCATGAATGGAAACACCAGCCTGCCTGCTGAAATCCTAAAATGCTGGAATGTGGGGGATGACCCGAGTAAGGCCAAGTATGCCCGTTTCTCAGGCAATGACTCCGATGAGTTGAATAAGAATTTCCGGGACAACTCCGATGTTTTCACCCAGAAAGCAGATTATCTCTGTATCCGTGAAATCTCTCTGCAATATGCTCTGCCTCAGGCATTGCTGGCAAAGATTGGTCTGAAAGGGCTGGTATTGACCCTGGCCGGAAACAATCTGCATTATTTTACGGAAGTAATAGGCCTTTCGCCCGAAGTAGGTGCATCAAGCACTTATTCCGGCAGTTTCAATACCTATCCGCCTATCCGTAAGTTCTCTATCGGATGTAAAGTTACTTTGTGATAAAAGAAGTTTAATACGAAAAATAAGAATTATGAAAATAAAAATATTATCCGGCATTCTTCTTATAAGTGGGGTCTCGTTTTTTACATCATGTCATGGAGACCTGAATGTGATACAGCCCAGCCAGTTCACCAGCTTGTCCATGTGGACAGAGGAGAGCGATGCTACGAGTGCGGTAAATGGAGCATATACTCAATTCCGTTCCGCCTTTTCCGATTTGCTCAACATCTATGGAGAGATGCGCTCAAACTGGTATGAGAGTGGGGCGGTAAATGATGCGTTTTTTAATAGAGTGGGTACAAACGTATTGCTGAGCGGTGATGCAGGTACAAATTGGAGTAGCATATATACTACCATTAATAGTGCAAATTTGATTCTGAAGCATACTCCGGAAATCTCTTTCACCAATGAAGCTACACGTAATGAGGTGATGGCCAATGCCTATTTCCTACGGGCATATTGTTACTTTACTCTGGTGCGGGTATTCGGTGACTGTCCGTTACTGACTTCCGGCTTTGAGTCAGAAAAGCAGGAGGACATGTATCCCAGCCGTACGGCGGCCTCTGAAGTATATGCTCAGGTCGAAACCGATATAGAAGAAGCTTTAAGGTTGATGCCCGCTTCTTCCAAGCTTCTCCATAAGGCATCTCCGGCAGCCATCAACATGTTGCGTACTGAATATTACTTATGGAAGGCAAAGCGTCTGGGAGGAGGGAATGCGGCTCTGAGTACGGCGCAGTCTTCTGTTGATGCGGTATTGAAAGCCGGATATGCACTTCTTCCCACATTTGCCGATATTTTCAATTTAAACAACGAAGCCAATTCTGAGCTTATCTGGACATTGCCCTATATCGTCAATGAAAATGTGACTCCGGGAACATCCCCCAACTTTTTCGCCTATTATCTGGCACCTAACGGTGACAGAACCCGGCTGAGGGAAGCCGGATATACCGAGGATGAGGTTCCTGCCGGTTCCCATGCCCAGTATGTTGTGCCCACGCAAGCCTATTGCGATTTCCTGGCTGAGGATGCACGTGACACGCGTACGGATGTTTCAGTACGGGTATTCGAGGATAAGTTCCTGACGGAAGAAGTACAGATTAAAAGGATGGTTGTGAAGTTCAAAGGCTCCTTTGCCAATGATACGCGTAGTTTTGACAGTGATGTCCCCGTCTATCGTTTGGCCGAAGCCTATCTTTTGAAAGCTGAAGTGGAAAATGCCTTGGGAAATACGGATGCCGCTTTGCAGAATCTGAATGTAGTGGCCAAGCGTGCTTATGGGGTAGACAACTACTACACGGCAAGGACTCAGGATGCCATAGACAATGCCATTATCAGCGAAATACTGAAAGAGTTTGTCGCAGAATCAAAAGCATGGTGGGCATACCTTCGCTTTAATAAGGAATTCGAGCTTATTGAGACCTTGAAGGGGCGTGAAGGGGAGAAGAATGTTACCTTGTGGCCTATTGCTCCTGCTTGTCTCAATACTAATCCGAATATAACACAAACGGAAGGTTACAAATAAATATTGGGATGATATGAGATATAAGACTATACTTTTACTGGTCTTGTCTGCTTGGGGCATCATGGCATGCCAAAATTATACGGATAAGATAGCGGTGGAGATTCGGCAACCGGTATATCCGGTGTTGACATTGAAGGAGCATAATCCGGTATTGTGTCTGCGTCTGATTAGGAACAGCGGCGTGGCATATCAGTTGGAAAAGATAAATTTCACTTTGGATGGAACTGTCCGTTCCGGTGATGTCGTTTCCGCTTCGCTGTTCTTGGATGAGAATTGTGGGCAGGTTTGTGCAAGTGCCAAACCGGTGAACAAACAATTGAGTTTTAAGGTAGGCCGGCAGATAGAGGAAGATACACTGACATGCTGGGTGACACTCCGACTGAGGGATGATGCGGCGCAGGCTACAAGCAAGATTGAAATCTCATGCAGCAGTGTCCAGACAGACCTGGGGCTGGTGGGCATCCGCCAGTTGCCCGCAGTAAAGCCGCTCCGTATAGGAGTGGCCCTGCGGCAGCCGGGTCAGGACGGGGTACACACTTCCCGCATTCCCGGATTGGTGACTTCGACGAAAGGTACCTTGCTGGCCTTGTATGATGCACGCAATGAAAGAGATGACGATTTGCAGGGCGACATTGATATTGCCATCAATCGCAGTGAAGATGGAGGGCGGACTTGGCAACCCATGCAGACTGTTCTGGATATGAAAGAATGGGGCGGGCTACCTCAGAAATATAATGGAGTGAGTGATGGTTGCATCTTGTCGGATGATTTCACCGGAGACCTCTATGTCATAGGGTTATGGATGCACGGAGTCTTGGACCCCAAGACGGGCAAATGGATAGAGAATCTTACCGATACCTCGACCGTATGGAACCATCAGTGGCGTGCACACGGTTCTCAGCCGGGATATGGTGTCAAACAAAGTTCTCAATTCCTGATTAGTAAGAGTACCGACGACGGACTTACCTGGAGTGAGCCGCGTAACATTACCCGCCAAGTAAAAAAGGAAAAATGGTGGCTGCTTGCTCCCGGACCGGGTCGTGGCATCACAATGGAAGACGGTACATTGGTATTTCCGGTAGAGGGGCGGAACGAAGACGGGCTTCAGTTCTCTACAATCATGTGGAGTAAAGACAAGGGCGAAAACTGGACCGTAGGCGAACCGGCCTACTACAATACCAACGAATGTCAGGTGGTAGAACTTTCAGACCATTCCTTGATGTTGAACATGCGTGAGCGCAGCAACCGGGGACGTCAGGAAGGTAATGGGCGGGCCATTGCCGTCACTGCCGATTTGGGAAAAACGTGGACGGAACATCCCACGTCGCGCAGAGCTCTCATTGAACCGGCTTGCCAGGCATCCTTGCTGCGCCATGATTATATTGAAGACGGAGAAGAACGTCATGTATTACTCTTTGCCAATCCTAATTCAAAAGAGCGCCGTAACAACATTACCATTAAGGTGAGTTTCGATGACGGGCAAACTTGGCCCGAGGAGTATTGGATGTTGTTGGATGAAGGTAGGGGGGCGGGGTACTCTTGCATGACTTCCATTGACGAGCATACCATAGGTATCTTTTATGAGGGGAGCCAAGCCGACATTCAGTTCCAGGCTATCCCGTTGAAGGAATTATTGAAGAAATAAAAGTATAACACCTTAAAAAATAGACAAATATGAAACGAAGTGAAATCAATCAATATATCCGCGAAGCCAAAGCATTTATGACAAAGTATCACTTCATGCTGCCGCCATGGGCGGACTGGACTCCGGACGACTGGAAAAGCAAAGGACCGGAATGTAATGACATCCGGGAAAGAGCCATGGGCTGGGACCTGACCGACTTCGGCTGGGGCGATTTCCTGAAAATCGGCCTGACTCTGGTAACCCTCCGTAATGGAAGTCTGCAGAAGAAAGACAAACCCTATTGTGAAAAGATTATGTTTGTCCGCTGCGGACAAGTGACTCCTACCCATTTCCATTGGCTGAAAACGGAAGACATCATCAACCGGGGTGGAGGAATCCTCTGCATGCGTCTGTGGAAGGCCGACAAGGAAACTGAAATG
>OHJK01001596.1_pt1 | contig 10912 bp, 6 predicted proteins | sample 1568541 | NCBI WGS metagenome assembly OHJK01 (sample SAMEA3879535, study PRJEB24766) | human gut metagenome | biome: human-associated habitat; feature: feces | place: USA | collected 1985/1987
AGACATCGCGTGCGGAGTGGCCCGTGGCGAGAACGACCGGTCCACGGAAGGTCTTCTCGGCACCCGTCTGCAGGTCGACAGCCTCAACGCCCACCGCCTTGTCGCCCTCGAGCAGCAGTCGGGTCATCTTGGTTTGGAAGTGGACCTCGCCACCGCAGCGTATGATGGTGTTGCGCATAGCCTCGATAACCTGCGGCAGTTTGTCGGTACCGATATGCGGATGGGCATCGACGAGGATTGACGTAGAGGCTCCATGCTGGCAGAACACGTTGAGAATCTTCTCTGTGCTGCCACGTTTCTTGGAGCGAGTGTATAGCTTGCCGTCGGAGTAGGCACCGGCACCGCCCTCGCCGAAGCAGTAGTTGCTCTCGGGGTCTACAGCCTGTGTCTTAGTGATGTTGGCGAGGTCTACCTTGCGCTGGCGTACGTCTTTGCCACGCTCAAGCACAACGGGGCGCAAGCCAAGTTCGATGAGTCGGAGCGAAGCGAAGAGTCCGCCGGGGCCCTCTCCTACCACCACGACCTGCGGCTTCCGGCTCACGTCGCCGTACTCGGTGTGTACATACTCCGCATCCTGCGGTATCTCGTTGATGTAGACACGCACGGTGAGGTTGATGAAGATGGTGCGCTGGCGTGCGTCGATGCTACGCTTCAGCACACGCACGGCGTTGACGGTGCGCGCGTCGATGCCCTTTTCGTCGGCAATGTAGCTTATTATGTTTTGCTCGCTCGAGGCTACCACGGGCAGCACTCGTATTTGAAATTCCTGAATCATATCTATTATGTTGTTATTTTTTTTGAAGGGTGCGTGGATATGGCAAGATGCCATATCCTCCTATTAATATCTATTATGTTGTTATTTTTTGCTTGGTTGGTGCAGTGGAGACCACTGCACCCCCTGGTGGGGTGCGTGGATATGGCAAGATGCCATATCCTCCTATTAGGGTACAAAATTACACAAACTTATGCGATTTTCATAAGAAACGTAACGTTTTAAGAACATTTTTCGTAATTTTGTCCCCACATCCCAATAACTTTATTGTCAACGACATGGTGCTAACGCTGTCGCTTGACGCAGATGACGACCACGGAGTAGCGTGAAACCTCACTCGTAAAGAGGACCCCGACGCACGCCAGTTGCACTGCGTTACGAGCCACGTCAGCATCGAAACACAAGCGTCTCCCTGGTATGGAGACATTAACCACAGAACAAAAAGAAATGAAAGTATTGAAGTTTGGCGGAACCTCAGTGGGTTCCGTAGAGAGTATTCTCAGCCTGAAGGCTATCGTAGAGAAAGAGGCGCAGGAGCAGCCCATCATCGTCGTGGTGAGCGCATTGGGCGGCATCACCGACAAGCTCATCGCCACATCCGTGCTCGCACAGAAAGGCGACGAGGCGTGGAAGGACGAATTCCAGACTATGGTGGAACGCCACCACAAGATGATAGACACCATCATCACCGACCCACGCAAGCGCGAGCAGCTCTTCAACATCGTCGACTCGCTCTTCGAGCAGTTGCGCTCCATCTACTTCGGCGTGTATCTCATTCACGACCTCTCGAAGAAGACGCAGGACGCCATCGTGAGCTACGGCGAGCGACTCAGCTCGAACATCGTGGCAACACTGGTGCAGGGCGCAAAGTGGTACGACTCGCGCGAGTTCATCAAGACCATGCGCAAGAACCATAAAAACACTCTCGACTCCGAACTGACCAACCGCCTCGTGCGTCGCACCTTCAGCGACCTGCAGCGCATTTCGCTTGTTCCGGGTTTTATAAGCAAAGACCGCGACACCGACGAGATTACGAACCTCGGTCGTGGCGGATCAGACTACACCGCTGCCATCATCGCCGCAGCACTCGACGCCGACATTCTTGAGATTTGGACCGACGTGGACGGCTTCATGACAGCCGACCCACGCGTCATAAAGACCGCCTACACCATTAAGGAGTTGAGCTACATCGAGGCGATGGAGCTTTGCAACTTCGGTGCGAAGGTGGTGTATCCGCCTACCATCTACCCCGTCTGCGTGAAGAACATTCCTATCCGCGTGAAGAACACGTTCAACCCCGACAGCGAGGGCAGCATCATCAAGCAGAAGGTGGCTAACAACGACAAGCCCATCAAGGGTATATCGAGCATCAACGGCACCACACTCATCACCGTAGCCGGTCTGTCGATGGTGGGTGTCATCGGTGTGAACCGCCGCATCTTCACCGCCCTGGCAGACAACGGCATCAGCGTGTTCATGGTGTCGCAGGCTTCGTCGGAGAACTCAACGTCTATCGGTGTGCGCGACCAGGATGCAGCGGAGGCTGTAGAGGTGCTCAACAGCGAGTTTGCAAAGGAGATAGAGACGGGTGCCATGTTCCCCATGCACGCCGAGAGCGGACTGGCTACCATCGCCGTCGTAGGCGAGAACATGAAGCACGTGCCGGGCATAGCCGGCAAGCTCTTCGGCACACTGGGCAGAGCCGGCATCAGCATGATAGCATGTGCACAGGGTGCATCGCAGACCAACATCTCGTTCGTAGTGAAGAGCGAACATTTGCGCAAGGCACTCAACGCCATACACGACTCGTTCTTCCTGTCTGAATACAAGGTGCTGAACCTATTTGTATGCGGTGTGGGCACCGTGGGCGGACAGCTGCTCGAGCAGATACACGACCAGTACGAGGAGCTGAAACGCACCAAGCGACTGAAGCTGAACGTAGTAGGCATCGCTACATCGAAGAAGGCACTATTCAACCGCGACGGCATTGACCTCGCCAAATATCGTGAACTGCTTGCCGACGCTCCCGAGAGCAACGACAAGAAACTGCGCGACGCAATAATAGAGATGAACTGCTTCAACAGCGTGTTCGTCGACTGTACGGCGAGCAAGGACGTGGCTGAGATTTACCAGCCACTGCTGGAGCACAACATATCGGTGATTGCAGCCAACAAGATCGCTGCATCGTCGTCGTACGAGAAGTATGCCTTGCTGAAGGAGACGGCATTGGCGCGTGGCGTGTTCTTCCGCTACGAGACAAACGTGGGTGCCGGACTGCCTATCATCGGCACCATCAACGACCTGCGCAACTCGGGCGACGTGATTCTGAAGATAGAGGCGGTGCTCTCGGGCACACTCAACTTCATCTTCAACGAGCTGTCGGCTGACGTGACCATGTCGGAGGCTGTGCACCGCGCCAAGGAGCAGGGCTACAGCGAACCCGACCCACGCATCGACCTCTCGGGCAAGGACGTGATACGCAAGCTCGTAATCCTCGCTCGCGAGGCAGGATATAAGGTAGAAAAGACAGATGTGGAGAAACACCTGTTCATACCCGACGAGTTCTTCAAGGGCAGCATTGAGGAGTTTTGGAAGAACCTGCCTCAGCTGGATGCCGACTTCGAAGCACGACGCAAGCAGCTCGACGCGGAAGGCAAACGCTGGCGCTTCGTGGCTACGTTCGACCACGGCAAGCTCTCTGTGGCACTGAAGGAGGTAGACAGCACTCACCCGTTCTACAACTTGCAGGGCAGCAACAACATCGTGGCACTCACCACCGAACGCTACCGCGAGTATCCAATGCTCATCCAGGGCTACGGAGCAGGCGCAAGCGTTACGGCAGCCGGTGTATTCGCCAATATCATGTCGATTGCAAACATTTAAAATGGCTTAAACACTTGTCAGAATAAAAGGAATGTAGTAACTTTGCACAAGCAAAACAGAAAAGACATAGGGGCGTGCCACGTTCGATCGGGATACTCATCAATAATAAAATCGAAACCGAGAAGACTTCTTTTGCCAATGGCGGGCCATATAAAACCTCAGTGGACTAAGCTGCAAAGCCGGTGGATTACAAAGGCGGAGAGCTCTCAAATCTTGTATACTCGGAGTTTCATCACATCACTGGGCGTCCCTTTTTAAACTATACGAGGAGATTACGCAGAAATGCCGTAATCTCCTTTTTTGTTGCTGTTTTACAGAAGATACTCTTAATTTAGTATAATAAATTTTGGGGTTAAAGAAATATTTCGTTACTTTGTCGAAAATGCGTACAACTCGCAATTTTAAGAACATACATTATTTTAAACCAAACAAACAAGAATTTTATAGAACCATGTTTTCTGGCATAGTAGAAGAAATGGCTACACTCGTAGCACTGAAGAACGATAAAGAGAATGTAGACCTCACACTCACCTGCTCATTCACCGACGAGCTGAAGATAGACCAAAGCGTGGCGCACAACGGTGTCTGCCTAACGGTGGTGGCTATCGACGGCGACCGCTACACCGTGACGGCGATGAAGGAGACCCTCGACCGCTCTAACCTCGGCGAGCTGAAGGTGGGCGACCGTGTGAACGTGGAGCGTTCGATGCTGATGAACGGCAGATTGGACGGTCATATCGTGCAGGGACATGTGGACGGCACTGCTGTGTGCAAGGAGATGCGCGACGCAGACGGATCAACATACTACACCTTCGAGTACAAGTTCGACCGCGAGATGGCGGAGCGTGGCTACTTCACGGTAGACAAGGGCTCGGTTACGGTGAACGGCGTTTCGCTCACCGTGTGCAACCCTACAGAGAACTCGTTCACCGTGGCTATCATCCCCTACACACACGACAACACCAACTTCTGCGACATCAAGGTGGGCACACGCGTGAATATCGAGTTCGACATACTCGGCAAGTATATAGCGCGTCTGCAACAGCTGAAGTAAACTGGCAGAAAGATGTAGACTAAAGGATGCGTTTAAGGCAGCGTGGGTATGGCAAGATGCCATACCCTCCTATTATAGAGAGATTATAAAAGAATAATGAATCAATTAAAGACTATTGAAGTATGAAGAAGATTGGGATGACTTGTCTGGCAGGACTTCTCCTGCTGTCGCAGTCAACCGAATGTGCGGCTAAGCAGTGGTCGCTGAGAGACTGCATCGACTACGCCTTGGCTAACAACATCAAGTTGCAGAAGGCGAAAATACAGGAGTATTCCGCCCTGGAGGACGTGAAACAGAGCCAGTCGGCGCTGCTGCCGTCGCTCAACCTGTCTACATCGCAGGACGTGAACTACACACCGTGGCCACAGCAAGGCAGAGCTACGGTGGCGGACGGCTACGTGCAGTCGAGCGTGGACAAGGTCTACTACAACGGATCGTACTCGCTCATGGGCAACTGGACGGTGTGGAACGGCAACAAGAACCGCAACAACGTGAAGCTGAACAAGTTGGCTGTCGAACAGGCACGACTCGACTCTGCCACAACAGCCAACAGCGTGCTCGAGCAGATTGCGCAGCTCTACGTGCAGATACTCTACTCGAACGAGGCTATCAGCGTGACGAAGGAGAGTCTGAAGACGAGCCAGACTAACGAGGAGCGCGGCAAGACAATGGTGGAAGTGGGCAAGATGAGCCGTGCCGACCTGGCACAGCTCACGGCGCAGCGTGCGCAGGACGAGTACGCCATCGTGGAAGCCGAAAGCAACCTGCGCAACTACAAGCGCCAGCTGAAGGAACTGCTGCAGATAACGAGCGACGAGGAGTTCGACATAGTCGTACCTACTACTACCGACAACATGGCGCTTGAGGATGTGCCAGCACTGAACGACGTGTACGCGGCTTCGCTCGAACAGCGACCGGAGATAAAGAACGCCAAGCTCGGCATCGAGAGCAGCGACCTCGGCATAAAGGTGGCTAAGGCAGGCAGAATGCCGACAGTGAGCCTAAACGCAGGCGTTACTACCTCTACATCATCAATGAGCGACAACGCTTGGGGCACGCAGCTGAAGAACAACTTCAGCTTGGGCGGCGGCGTGACGGTGAGCATACCGCTCTTCGACAACCGACAGACTAAGACTGCCGTGAACAAGGCAAAGCTGCAGAAGCAGAGCTATCTGCTCGACTTGCAGGACAAGCAGACCACGCTCTACTCTACTATCGAGAACTACTGGCTGCAGGCTGTGACGAACCAGAACAAGTTCAAGGCGGCACGCATTTCGACCGAGAGTGCGCAGGCAAGCTACGAACTTCTATCGGAGCAGTTCAAACAGGGATTGAAGAACACCGTCGAACTGATGACGGGCAAGACGAACCTTCTAAAGGCGCAGCAGAACGAACTGCAGAGCAAGTATCTCGCCATACTCAACCTCAACATGCTGGAGTTCTATCAGACGGGAAACATTAAGTAAAAGTAAAATAATTAGAGAGTAAATATGAATAAGAAAAAGGCATTGGTAGTAGCAGCGGTTGCTGCTATCGCCACACTTGCCGTATGGCTATTGTCGGACGGCAAGAAGGAAGAAAAGATTACGTTTGACACGGCTGCCGTTGCGCCGGCAAACATCATGAACAGCATCACCGCTACCGGTACTATCGAACCTGTAACGTCGGTCACGGTGGGTACGCAGGTGAGCGGCATCGTAAGCAAACTCTTCGTCGACTACAATTCGGTAGTGAAGAAGGGACAGGTGATTGCGGAGCTTGACAAGACAAACCTTATGAGTCAGCTCAACACGGCAAAGACGCAACTGGCTACGGCACAGAGCCAGCTCAACTACCAGACTGCCAACTACAAACGCTACAAGACACTTTTCGAGAAGGGACTCGTGGCTGCCGACGATTTCGACAACGCGAAACTCTCGTACACGCAGGCTAAGGAGCAGGTGGTGTCGGCAAAGGAGGAGGTGCAACGCGCACAGACCAATCTCGGCTATGCCACTATCACCTCGCCCATCGACGGCGTGGTGCTCTCGAAGTCGGTTGAGGAGGGACAGACCGTTGCGGCGAGCTTCTCTACGCCGGAGCTGTTCACCATCGCGCAGGACCTCACCAACATGCAGGTTGTGGCTGACGTAGACGAGGCGGATATAGGCGACGTAAAGGAGGGCGAACGCGTATCGTTCACCGTAGACGCTTACCCCGACGACACATTCGAGGGCGAGGTGAAGCAGGTGCGTCAGGAGGCTACTACGACGAACAACGTCGTGACATACGAGGTGGTTATCTCTGCACCAAACGCCGACTTAAAACTGAAACCCGGACTCACCGCCAACGTAACCATATACACCGCTGAGCGCAAGGGCGTGCTCTCTGTGCCGTCGAAGGCACTGCGCTTCACTCCGCAGAAGGAGACCGTAGGCAAGATGAAGATTGTGGACGCAGCGAACGCCAAGAACAAGGTGTGGACTATTGAGGGTAACTCCATCGTGGCACACAAGGTGAACATCGGCATGACCGACGGCACGAACACACAGATTGTGGGCGGAATAGCCGAAGGTACAAAGGTCGTTACCGGACTCAACGTGATGGGTGGCGAAGAAAAGATGCCTATGGAAGCCCAAGGCGAGAAGAGCCCGTTCGCCCCTGGCCCTCCGGGAAAGAACAAAAGGAAGTAAATACCCTAACCGCACACCATTAACATTATGAACTATGGACGAAAAGAAAGTAGTAATAGAACTCGACAACGTGAAGCGCGACTTCCTCGTGGGCGACGAGACGGTGCATGCGCTGCGCGGTGTGTCGTTCAAGATATACGAGGGCGAGTTTGTCACCATCATGGGCAAATCAGGTTCGGGCAAGTCGACGTTGCTCAACCAGCTCGGCTGTCTCGATACGCCAACCTCGGGCGAATACTATCTCGACGGAGTGTCGGTGCGCAAGATATCGAAGTCGCAGCGTGCCGTGCTGCGCAACCGCAAGATAGGCTTCATCTTCCAGAACTACAACCTGTTGCCGAAGACGACGAGCGTTGAGAATGTGGAACTGCCGCTGATGTACAACGCTGCTATCGGAGCCAAGGAGCGCGAAGAGCGTGCCGTGAAAGCATTGCAGGCTGTGGGTTTGGGCGAACGCCTCTACCACAAGTCGAACCAGATGTCGGGCGGACAGATGCAGCGTGTGGCGATAGCACGCGCTCTGGTGAACGACCCTGCCGTGATTCTTGCCGACGAGGCAACGGGAAACCTCGACACGCGCACATCGTTCGAGATTCTGATCCTCTTCCAGAAGTTGCACGCAGCGGGCAGAACCATCATCTTCGTGACGCACAATCCCGACATAGCCAACTACTCCTCGCGCAATATCATGCTGCGCGACGGCCATGTGATAAGCGACGAGTATAACACAAACATACTCTCGGCTGAAGAGGGACTGGCGGCACTGCCGGCAAGCTCCGACGAATGAAACCTCAAAAACGGATTTAGCCACATGGAAATGACAAAACGGTGGCTACACCCGTAGCCACCAAAACACAATAGATTATGAACTATAGCAATCTTTTCAAAATAGCCCTTCGCGCCATTGCAGCCAACAAGCTGCGCTCGTTCCTCACCGCACTTGGCATCATCATCGGTGTAGCGTCGGTCATCACGATGCTCGCCATCGGTCAGGGATCAAAGCGCAGCATTCAGGCGAACATAGCGGAGATGGGCTCAAACATGATAATGATAAGTCCGGGAGCCGACCGTGGGCCGGGCGGAGTGCGTCAGGATGCTTCGTCGATGGAGACACTGAAGCTCACCGATTATGCGTCGATTAAGGACGAGTGTCACTTCATCAAGGGCATCAGTCCCACGGTGAGTGAAGGAGAAATGTTCACCGATGCCGACATCAAGTCGAGTGCGAAGGTGTGCATATTGGGACAGACCGTAGTAGACAACCTCTTCCCCGACGGGTCGGATCCCGTGGGCAAGGTGGTGCGCTTCAACGCCATACCGTTCCGCGTGGTAGGCGTGCTGAAGAAGAAGGGCTACAACTCGATGGGTATGGACCAGGACGACCTCGTGCTTGCGCCGTACACAACGGTGATGAAACGCATCAAGGCACAGACGTATCTTGGCGGAATAACCTGCTCGGCAATAACCGAAGACCTCACGTCGAAGGCTATCGACGAGATAACCGACGTGCTGCGACGCAACCATAAACTTAAGGAGGCGACCGACATGCAGGAGGCTGACGACGACGACTTCAACATCCGCTCGCAAGAGGAGTTGGCAAGCATGATGAACTCTACAACCGACATGATGACCATTCTGCTCGGCTGCGTGGCAGGCATATCGCTCATCGTGGGCGGCATCGGCATCATGAACATAATGTACGTCAGCGTTACGGAGCGCACACGCGAGATTGGTCTGCGCATGAGTGTAGGCGCTCGCGGAGTGGACATCCTCAGCCAGTTCCTCATCGAGGCAATCCTGCTCAGCGTAACCGGCGGACTCATTGGCGTGGGCTTGGGCATCGGAGCCTCCTATGCCGTGAAGCTGGTAGCCCACTGGCCTATATACATTCAGCCGTGGAGCATCATCATGAGCTTCGCTGTCTGCACCTTCACGGGTGTGTTCTTCGGATGGTATCCGGCTAAGAAAGCTGCACAACTCGATCCTATCGAGGCTATACGCTACGAATAAGAAAAGAAGCGTAGCAACAGAATTGACCTTTATAACAACGTAAGGCTGGAAGTCATCTTCCAGCCTTAATCATATTCACACAAATTACTTTGTCAGGTATTTCTTTCCGTTCACAATAACTATTCCGCGAGTGCCCTGCCCTACTCGCTGTCCGCTGATATTATAGCGTGCAGCATCAGAAGGGATGTCGCCAGTTATAGACACACTATTGATAGCAGTCATTGGCTTCAGATCAATGTCCTTAACCACACGACCCTTAATCTCTATCGGCTGACTCTCATAATAGCTATAGTAGCCATCTGCCCAAGCTGTGAGCTGATAAGTTAAGTCGGTTCTATCAACATTAATAGTGTAGTAGCCAAATTCGTCGGTAGTGGCATCGTACACCTTTTCCGAACTACGCAGGTTTACGGTTGCACCATTCACGGGCTTGCCATTGCAGGTTACTCTGCCTGAGAGCGTCGACTTTATGGTTTTACCAGAACAAAGGTCGACTTCATAGATACGGAGCCAAGGTCCATCCGTTGCTGTTGTTTGGCGTATTACAATCTTGAAGTAGCGTATGTCTACCGGCTCGTTGAGAACCTTACGAAACTCCGACTTGAGAGGAGCTGAGTCGTCGCTGCAGAGTAGAGTCCACTTGCTATTATCGGTAGATCCGCATATATCGTAAGCTTTTATAAAACGAGTGGGATCGTCACCCATCTTAAACTGGAAGCCGCCGACGTTATTAATGGTTTTCATATCAACAACGATTGTATGTGGCAGTGTTGCCGTACCACCCTGCCACTGCGGATGCCAATATGTATTCTTATCACCATCAATAATCTGCTGGGCACGACCATTCGTACCCTCGCCAGATGTTTCCTCACTCGATTTCTCTATCACAGTCCAGCCTTTCTTGTCTAAGAGGTTCTGCGTAAAGAGTTCGTCTTCCGTGGCACGATCAATTTCTTTCTGTATAGCCTGACGAACACGAAGGTCGAGCGGAGCGATATCAATAGTATCCACCACCGTGTTATCCGTTGCAAGACTCACAATCGAAGCCGTCTGCTTTGTGGAAGTATAGCCACCTGTCTGCATGAAGAATGTACGATCAGAAGCGTTTTCGGTAACACCCTGTCCATAGTCGGCACGTGCTCCATCTTCTTTTCCGCCGTCGGTGTGTCCGAAACCAACACTGTTGAAGTTGTACCACTTGCCCGTAGCACGAGCACGTCCGTAACCATTGCGATAATAAGCTTTACGCGAAGCTTGACCATTTGTCCACACATAGTTTTCGAGGAACGAATACCAAGTGCTGAAATATGTAGACGAGTTGCGCTTACGCACCGTTGCCATATACTGCCAGCCTTTGCCGTCCAACGCATTGAACCATGTAGAAACGAGCATATTGTGCTGCTCATGCACCACGGTTTTGCCATTTTCAACAGTAGTGTACGAGGTGGTTTCTGGTCGGCAGTTGGTGATGAACTGCACGTATGTGCCAGGTGTCCAATAGTTGCCGCGACGATATGTCTG
>OHJK01001601.1_pt1 | contig 10871 bp, 10 predicted proteins | sample 1568541 | NCBI WGS metagenome assembly OHJK01 (sample SAMEA3879535, study PRJEB24766) | human gut metagenome | biome: human-associated habitat; feature: feces | place: USA | collected 1985/1987
TCTGTTTCAACAAGCACATCAAGGCTTTTCCGAAGTGCCTCGGTTGAAGTCCTTGAAACGGAGGTTCTCGCCCTGTTTAACACAAACGCACGATTTTTGTAGGCAAAATCTTTCGCCACGGTTTCTTTACTGACTGAGCATTCATCTGCAACACGCATACGATACGCATCGACATAGGCGGATGAAAGTGCATAGAGAATGTTAATCGGTTCTTCCCGCTGACAAAAAAGTGTGTCAAGCTTTCTGAACGCTCTGTCATCTCTGCCGTTAATAACATCGTCAGCCATATCATATGTTCTTGCTTCAAGGTTTACGGTTGACAAAAGGTCGATATCACGGTCGGTAATTTCCTCACCCTTTGCATATGCGGCAATTTTGTTGACCTCGTTTTTCAGAAGATTGAGGTCATCGCCGACATTTGAAATAATCTTTGACGCATTGAGGTGTGAAATCAGCTTGCCGTTTTCGTTTGCCCACTTTGCAACATACTTTTCGATAATTTGTGAATTGATTTTTTCAAAACAGCAGACGCTGCCGATTTTTTCAACACGCTTTATAAGAGCTGTAAAAGAAGTTTTATTCTTTGACGGAACATAAGTCGGCATTGAAATTATGAGAACCGTACCGTCCCATGCTCTGCTTGTAAGCTCTTTTAGAGTATCAAGCCTATCCTTTACCATATTATCAAAGTAAATGTCGGTCACAACAACACAGTTGCGTTCCGCCATAAACGGCATTATTTGCAGGGATGCGGCAAGTTCCTGAAAATCAATGTCACCGCTGAATGTATGATAATTGAAATCAGACGGATTTTTGCCTGCAACAGCCTCACAAAGCTTTTTTGTGTAACTTTTGACAAACATCTGCTCCGAACCGTAGATGAGGTACACAGGCGAAAAGCTTTTGTTTTTAATTTGTTTTTTCAGGTCTGCTTCGGTGATGCGCGGCATTTTATCCTCCGTTCAGATTGACCGTTATGTTCCTTTCAGATGTTGAAATAACGGTTGGACTGATTTCTTTAATAGAATCATAATTTTTCTTAAACTGCTTTTCCGATCCCGAAAATATCACGGTATTGCATGATATCAAATCGAAATTTTCGGGGACGGAATCAATCAACAAACAATCGGGGTTGCGATACTTTTCGGGCAGATTTGAAAGGTCTGCATCTGTCGGCACAAACAATACAGTCATATTTTTCCCTTTTATGAACTGAAACATTGTGTTGTCAACGCAGATTACCTCATCCGTCACCGTATCGGAAAGATTCAGCGTAAAATGACTGTTTCCGCCGAAAGTCTGTCGGCTGTTACCGTCAAAAGCGTTCAAAAGATTTTGCTTTTTAATGTCATTATCATATACCAAAATATTATTTAAGTCAAATTTTGTGACCGCAAAGCGTTCAAGAGAAGAATATTTATTATTCTGATTTGGAATTATCATATATTCAATATCTGAGTATCTTTCGCTGATATCGGCTGTCACATCATCTGCGCTTGCTCTGTTGCCTCCGCATGAAATCACGGAACAGCTGTCGGGGCAGTTGACTGTTGCAAAAACACCGTTGCCGACATTATAGATTTTCATTTCACCGTTATCGTCTGTTAAAAGCACATTGAGCGACGCTCCGATTACGAGGACTGAAATTGATATCGGAACAGAAATTTTGACATAGAATTTTCGATTTATTACAAACAATCCGCCGATTGCGAGAAGTACACTGACACCTATCCACACAAACCAATAGAGCGAATGGGTTTTAATTGTGCTGAATGGGAGTTGTGAAAAAGTTGAAACCAACCACAAAATTGCCTTTGAACATAATCCCGAAACGAGTCCAAACGGGTATGCAAAAAATGATATGAACGGGCAAATAAAAAGTACCGAACACAACAGAGAACACACTAAAAGTGCCGAAACAAACGGTTCACATAACAGAGAAACAAGTATGACTGTCGGGGAAATTCTGTTGAACGCAACGGCGGTTATCGGCAAAATCCACAGAAATGCAGATACTGAAACCGACAGCATATTTACGCAGATTTTAAACAGCCTTTTGATATAATAGACAACCGTTCCGACAAAACCGTCCTTACGCTTGTTTTTGTAGTGAAAAAATCTAAGCACAGAGCGTTCAATCGGTCTTGACCACAGAATTATGCCCGTCGTTGCCGAAAATGAAAGCAACATACCGATATCGGCTACCGCATATGGGTTGAAAGCTGTCAGGACAATTGCGGCAAAGCCAAGGTTATTCAGCGAGTCGGCTATTCTGAGATTTGACGATGCAAACGACACAATTATCATCATAATTCCTGCACGGACAACCGAATGCGCAAAGCCCGTTACAGCCATAAAGGCAATAACCGTAAATGTGGTAAAGCCTGTTATTATGAATCTGTTTTTTGTTAATTTTCTTACCAAGAACAATACAAACGAAGTGATTATAACAAGATGCATTCCCGAAACCACTATTAAAAACGAAGTGCCTGTCAATGAAAAATCATCTTTAACGCTTGAATCAAGAGCTGTTTTCTCGCCCAAAAGAACGGCACGACAGAGCGTTGAATAATCCTCCGGCAACAGCATATCAAGGGAATTTTTCATCGCCCGTCTTATTGAAACCGCAAATGAATAAAAAGTTGTTACCTTCTCTCCTGTCACATCAATTTTGAAGCCGTCATAGGAATATGATTTCAGAAAAATTCTGTGACTGATCTGAGAGTTTACATTATTCTTGTATGTATGAGCCGTGAAGTTGACCTTTTCAAAAGGCTCTGCGTCAACATTTGAGTACGAAATAATTTGAATTTTCGCATCTGACGGCTGACCGTTGATTTTGTCGGTTTTGATTACGAAGCTGCATGATGAATCGGTGGTGATGATTTCATCACAAATATATCCGCTTGCTGTAATTTCTTTATCAGAATAATTATTCATGACCGTGTTGTTAATATATTCGGAATAGCCGATCATATTGCCCGCAGAATATATTACAGCAAAAGCAAATACGCACAGCGACTTGCCGAATGATTTATTTTTCTTTGAAGCAATTAAAAATATACCGACTGCAACGGATAACACTCCTAACGAGCCGATTATTGCAAAGACAATTTCATTAAAATCCGAATAAAAAACGGCTGAAAGAACAAACAGGAAAGTAAATCCTATAAGTCCAAACAGCCGTTTCATAAAAATCAATCCTAAAAATTATTTTTTACTTAAAGAAAAGCGGAAGTTCGCTGAGGAATATAATGTCATCTCTGTCCTTAGCGTCACCTTCGGCAAGGACTGACGCCCTGCCAACGATATTTGCGCCTGTTTTTTCAACGAGCGTTTCAAGAGCGTGAAGACTTTCGCCTGTTGAAATTACATCATCGACAAGAAGAACTCTCTTGCCGTTGAGAAGATTTACATCATCTTCGCCGAGGTAGAGTTTCTGTTCGTTTTTTGTTGTGATTGAATTAACGGTCACTCCGATAGGATTGCCCATATAAACCTTAACGCTTTTTCTTGCGACAACATAGTTTCTGCAGCCCTGACGAGCCATTTCATAGCAAAGCGGAATACCCTTTGCTTCGGCAGTCACAACAACATCGTGTTCGGGAACACGCTTGAGGAGTTCTCTTGCGGCAACCTCTGTCATCTCAATGTCACCAAACATAATAAATGCGGCAATATCAAGCTTATCGTTTACAGGGAATTTTCTGAGTTCTCTGTCAAGTCCTTCAATATTAATCTTATATGTATCCATTATTGCAGTCCCTTCTTATGCCATTGTGCCGTTGAGCTTTTTGCCGCCGAGGATGTGGAAATGCATATGCTTTACGCTCTGACAGCCGTCCTCACCGCAGTTATTTACAATACGGTAACCGTTTGTAAATCCGAGTGATTTTGTAATTTCGGGAATTTTAGTGAAAATGTGAGCAATATTGCCGACATTTTCTTCATTAACTGCGTCTGCACAGCAGATGTGTTCCTTTGGAATTACAAGCACATGAACGGGAGCCTGTGGTTCAAGATCATAGAAAGCGAGAATTTTTTCGTCTTCATAAACTTTTTTTGACGGAATTGAGCCGTCAACGATTTTGCAGAAAATACAATCTGACATTTTAATTCAACCTCTCAATATAATTTATTTTCCGTATCAGAAATATTTAAAATATAACAAATATCATACCAAAGTTATTGTACAACCAAATCACTTTTCGGTCAATACTGCCGTCATTTTTTGGCTGTAATTTTCTTTTCTTCACCTTTAAGAAGTCTTTTGATGTTTTCTTTGTGCTTTACAAGAACGAAAATGCCGATTAAAAGAGCCGCCGCAGTTGAGAAGATTACATATGTAAGAGAATAATCCTTGTAAATTATGAAGTCAAAGATAAATGTCATTGCAAAGGTGTAAGGCGCATAGAGAATCGCACAGAGAACACTTGCAAGTGATATAATTTTTGAGCAGAGGAAGATAATTAGAAAAGTTACAATAATTGCGATGAATACACGCCAATCCTCTGTCAGCATAAGAGCGGCGGCGGTTACAACACCCTTACCGCCCTTAAAGTGAAAATACACGGGGTATGAATGTCCGAGAATACAGAAAATACCTGCAACATATTTTCCGCAGTTGATAAGCTCGTTTATAAAAATAGGGCTTTCACCCTGAAATGCAACCGATGCAAACGAGAAGATGAACCCTCCGATAAGCACGGCGATAATACACTTCAGTGCATCACACACAATTGTGATGATTGCCGGAACTTTACCGACGCTGCGCAGTACATTTGTAAAGCCTGCATTGCCGCTGCCCATTTGACGGATATCCTTTTTGCCCTTTGTCACAATGCCTGTGACAAGAACAGCCGTGTTGATACTGCCGAGAAGATACGCAATCAATGCCGAAAGCAGAATCATCCACCAGCAGTTTGCTAAAATTGCCGAAATATGCTCCATTACTTTTCTCCTCTCTCTCTTACCACAATTTTGATCGGCGTACCCTCAAGAGCAAAAGCCTCACGGATTCTGTTTTCAAGATAACGCTGATATGAGAAGTGGAAAAGCTGTGCATTGTTGCAGAAGAAAACGAATGTCGGCGGTTTTACGGAAGCCTGAGTCATATAGAAAATTTTAAGTCGCTTACCCTTGTCCGACGGTGGTTGAACTCTTGTTGTAGCCTGTGCAAGAAGCTCGTTGAGCATACCTGTTCTGATTCTGCGGTTTGCGCTGTCATTACAGCTTATGATATATTCAAACAGCCTGTCGATACGCATACCTGTTTTTGCAGAAATAAATACCTTTGGCGCATATGACATAAACGCAAAATCTGCGTCAAGCTTTTTGCGGAACTCCTGCATTGTCTTATCGTTTTTTTCGACAGCGTCCCACTTGTTTACGGCAATTATACACGCTCTGCCTGCCTCATGCGCAAGACCTGCAACCTTGGTATCCTGTTCCGTAACGCCCTCTGTCGCATCAATCATAATAACGCACACATCACTGCGTTCAATAGCCATTTTTGCACGGATAATACTGTATTTTTCGATATTATCATAGATTTTGCTCTGACGGCGAAGTCCTGCGGTATCGGTAAAGTTGAACTTTCCGTACTTATTTTCAACAAGCGTGTCGATTGTATCACGGGTTGTGCCTGCTATATCAGACACAATACAGCGTTCCTCGTTTGTGATTTTGTTTACAAGAGACGACTTGCCTGCGTTCGGCTTGCCGATTACCGCAACATTGATGATTGTGTCGTCATCTTCAGCATTTTCATCATAATCAAAGCTTGAAAAAGCCTTGTCCAAAAGGTCGCCCGTACCGTAACCGTGAACGGCTGAAACCTCGATAGGATCGCCTAAACCGAGATTATAAAACTCATAGAATTCAGGTGACGGTTCGCCGAGTGTGTCGCACTTGTTTACACAAAGCACAACGGGCTTGCCCGACTTCTGGAGCATCTGCGCAACATCCATATCTGTTGCAACCATGCCCGACTTGCAGTCTGTTACAAGGATAATAACATTAGCCGTGTCGATTGCAAGCTGAGCCTGACGGCGCATCTGCACAAGAATAATATCATCTGATTTCGGTTCAATACCGCCTGTGTCAACAATAAAGGCAGTTTTTCCGCACCATTCCACCTCACCGTATATTCTGTCACGGGTAACACCGGGAGTATCGTCAACAATTGACAATCTCTGACCGATGAGTTTATTGAAAAGCGTTGACTTTCCCACATTTGGTCTGCCGACAACGGCAATTACGGGTTTGTTCATCTTATCAGTCCTTTCCTGCAATTACAGCCTCTACAAGGTCGTTTCCGTTGTTATTGACGGGAACAAGAGTTACACCGAGTTCCCGTTCAACATCATCTGTTGAAACATCATCAAGAAACAAATCGTTTTCAAAACGGAGCATTGATGACGTGATAATAAGCCTGTCGCCAAGGTCATCGCCACGGAGCGACACATTTACTCCGCCGCCGAAAAAGTTGTTCTTAATCGCCCTTGTATTTATAGTTATATTCGGGAATTTTTCGTTAATCATCGACATAATCCGCTTCATGTACGGAAACACTCCCTCACCGCAGGCAATTGTTACCTTATGGCAAAGGCTTTCGTCTGCATCAAGCTCTTCAAGCTTCCAGCCTACATCATCGGTCAGATACGCAATCATACCGATTCCGTCCTCAAGAGCGGAAAAGTCCTCGTAAAATTCAGGTGACGGGATTTCTCTTTCGGCAAGGAGGTAAAATTCATCACCCGGAAAGAAAATTCGTCTGCCGTGCTTTTTGACGCACTCATCACCCATTTTTTCAATTATATCAATTGTCTGCCCTGCCGTTTCCTTATTATAAGGAACAAGCGGATAAAGGTTTTCACGGTAGCGTGTAAGCCCGACAGGAACAATCGCAGTCATATTAACACCGAGGTTTTCAAGATCGGTCAATGTTCTGACAAGCTCGTCACCGTCATTAATTCCGGGACAGGAAACAATCTGACAGTTAAGCGTTATTCCTGCGTCTGCAAAGCGTTTGAGATATTTTAATGTATCGCCTGCAAAACGGTTATTCATCATCTTACAACGAAGCTCGGGGTTTGTTGTGTGAACCGACACATTAATCGGGCTTATGTGCATTTTTATAATTCGGTCAATTTCGTGCTCTGTAATATTTGTCAGCGTGATATAGTTGCCGAACAAAAACGAAAGTCGGCTGTCGTCGTCCTTAAAATAGAGCGACTCACGCATTCCCTTCGGAAGCTGGTCAATAAAGCAGAAAATGCATTTATTACGGCACGAATGCTGTTTGTCCATAAGATAGGTTTCAAACTCAAGACCGATTTCCTCATATTCTCCCTTGGTCATTTCTATGGTACGAACATTTTTGTCCTCATCCGCAACCTCAAGAGTAAGCTTGCGGTTTACCTGATAGAATCGGTAATCAAGAACATCGACAATCTCGTTTGAATTGATTGAAAGGAGGGTTTCCCCTTTTTTTATCCCTGCTTTGTCGGCATGACTGCCGGTTGTGACATCAAAAATTTTAACAGCCACACCTTCACCTCGCAAAACATTTTTACATACACTTTTATTCTACACAAAATACCGTTTTTAATCAACAGGTTTGCAAATTGTTTTTGTATATACGGTAAAATTTGCAAAACAAAAGGGCGAACAGATAACTGCCGCCCGTAATGTTTGTAATAAAAATTACTGTTCGTCTTTCTTTACAACAACCTGTCTGCCGTTGTACATACCACAGTTTGTGCAAGCCTTATGAGCTGCTGTTAATTCACCGCAGTTAGGACAAGCAGTAAGTTCAGGAGCATTAATCTTCCATACTGTTGAACGTCTTGAGCTCTTTCTTGCGTGTGATGTTTTGTTCTTGGGTACTGCCATTACAAAAACCTCCTTACAAAATTTATCTTAGTCAATCAACTGTTTAAGTATCTCAAGTCTTGGATCCGTTTGACGCTTATCACAGGAACATTCACCGTTGTTGAGGTTTTGTCCGCAAATCTGACACAGACCTTTGCAATCGTCCCTGCAAAGATTCTTTGACGGGAGCGAAAGAAAAATGTCAGAAATTACAACATCATCAAGCTCGAGTGTAAAATCAGGTGTTTCAATATAGTCATCATTTTCCTCATCGGCAAGAGTCTGAACAAGCCTGTGTTCAAAGCTCATATTCATCTCTCTTGTATAAGGCTCACCGCAACGGTCACAGTCACGGCTGTAATCAAAGTGTGCGTTGATCACAAGAGTAATCAAACTTGCTCTGTTTGTTGCTTTGGCAGTCACGACAACGGGAGTTTTGAATGGATAAACTCCGTCAACATCAAGACCTGACAAGTCAAGGTTATATTCAACTTGTTTTTCTTCACCGTCATTCTGAAAGACGGATTTAAGCTCAAAAAGCATATCTGCACCTCTTGACAGCATAGACACATATTAAAACGCTGTTTATTATTATACAAAAGGTTTGTCCCTTTGTCAACTAAAAAATACAAGAAAATAGGCTGTTTTTTTCGGGAATTTATGACAATATTCGCTAATTTTCCCATATGGAATTTTGAGCCTGCAAAGTCACTCAGAAAGTTACTTTGCACTTGATTTTCGCTTTTCATTATACCTCTTAAACATATATAATGCAATAATAAATTGCAGTTGACATAAAACGGAATTTGTGATAGCATACTCTGTGGCAGTTCGTAACCATCCTGCCGGAAGGACGCCGATAGGCTGCTCCTTCTATCAAAACTAAGGAGAAAGGCACAGGGCTTTTTACGCCCTTTTTGCACCCTCTTTTGTGTGGGTGCTTTTTTTGTGCCGGAAAGAGAGTATGGAGAGATACAGTATTATTAATGAAAAGAACAGTCGGGAGATTGTTCTTCTGCGTGGAAGCGGTTGCGTTTACAGAAAATGCATCTTCTGCGACTACTACACCGACAGGTGCAGTGACGAGGACGAAAACTTTCGTCTTAACAAAGCCGTGCTTGAAAAAGTTACGGGAATTTTCGGTGACCTTGAGGTCATTAACTCAGGCTCGGTTTTTGAGCTTGACAAAAAAACACTTGATTTTATCAAACAGGTGTGCAAAGAAAAAAAGATAAGTACCATTCATTTTGAGGCACATTACCTTTATCGTAACAAAATCAGTCAGCTCAGAAAAGATTTTGCGGATTTTGATTTGAAAATGAAGATCGGTCTTGAAACCTTTGACTGCGATTTCAGAGAAAATGTTCTGAAAAAAGGAATCAAAGAGAGCAGTCCCGCTGTTATTGCTGAGAATTTCGACGAAGCTAATTTCCTTTTCGGAATTAAAGGTCAGACAGCCGAAACCATGCAAAAGGATATTGAGTTGGGATTAAAATATTTTGAACGAATTTGCGTTAACATTATGTGTGACAACACAACGGAAGTTGAACCCGACAAAGCTGTCATAAAAGAGTTTATGCAGAAGATCTATCCTGTATATAAGGATAACCCAAGAACGGATATTTTAATTAACAACACGGATTTCGGAGTAGGTGACTGATATGATAAATGAACTTTTGCTTATATTCTCGGTGGTATTCATATACGGTATGGCAGTTTTAGGCTATGCTCTTTTCGGCAAAGCCGGGCTTTACTGCATTTCAGCCGTTGCGACAATTCTTGCAAACATTGAGGCTTTAATCCTTGTAAACGCTTTTTCAATGGAACAGACTCTCGGAAATGTGCTTTTTGCGGTAACATTTTTGATTACGGACATTCTCTCGGAATGTGAGGGCAAAAAAGCCGCCAACAAGGCGGTTCTTACGGGAATACTCTCATCGGTATTTTTTCTTGTGCTTTCACAAAGCTGGATGCTTTACAATCCGAGTCCGAACGACACAATTATGCCGTCAATCAAGGCGGTTTTCTCAAACACTCCCCGAATGATTTTTGCATCACTTATTGTATATGCGATAAGTCAGCTGTTTGATGTGTGGCTCTATCACAAGTGGTGGAAGTTCACGGAAAAGAAATTCGGTGACAAGAGAAGATTTTTGTGGCTGAGAAATAACGGTTCAACGCTTATCAGTCAGATTCTGAACACAGCCCTTTTCACCGCTTTTGCGTTTTGGGGAACTTATGATTTCGGAACACTCGTTTCAATCTTCCTTTCAAGCTATGTAATCTACATTTTCACAAGTCTGCTCGACACCCCTGCGGTGTATCTTGCAAGACTTATCCACGATAAAAAGGAACAGAAAAAGATTTCGGAATAAAAACAGCTTAATTGAATATTTTCAATAAAAAGACAAGTCGTCGCAATAATTTTTGCGGTGACTTGTTGTGCTTTTTCAGGATTTTGTGAATAAACCATAATATTATGCTTTTTATAATATACAACATTCCGCATTTTTATAGTCATTTTTTAACAATATGTGCGAAATTGGCTGATTTTGTCCTGAATCACATAATTTTTTAAGATTTTTATTGACTTTTTCTGTACCAAATAGTATAATGAAGTCAAGTTGAATGCTTAATATTATTTATAAACTTAATTTTGGAGGTAAATATCATGCTTACTAAAAGTGAAGAAGAAATTATGTACTTATTGTGGGACCTCGATGAGCCGCTCACAAGCTCAGAAATTGTTAAGAAGGCTGTAAACAAAACATGGAAAAAGAGTTACATTAACCTTCTTATCAATTCTCTTCTCAAGAAGGACATGATTAAGGTTGTCGGCGTTAAGCAGATGACTAAGAACTATGCCCGTACTTTTGTTCCTACAATGACAAAGGACGCTTATGCAATCAAGCAGATTTCGGACAGACCGAATTTTGCCGACAGCGATATTCCGACTCTCTTCTCAGAGCTTATTGAGAGAACCGAAAGTTCAGATG
>OHJK01001602.1_pt1 | contig 10871 bp, 8 predicted proteins | sample 1568541 | NCBI WGS metagenome assembly OHJK01 (sample SAMEA3879535, study PRJEB24766) | human gut metagenome | biome: human-associated habitat; feature: feces | place: USA | collected 1985/1987
GTCGGGCTCGGTCTTGCGCTGGTGAAGCGCATAGTGGCGATGCACGGCGGAAAGCTCAGCATACTCAGCCAGATAGAGCTTGGAACCTGCGTTGAAATAGAACTCCCCATATAAATTACACTTTGAAAACATATTGCTGAATACTTGAAAACATGCTTTCGTGTACTATAAAAGCATCTTAAAAAGGGATGTGATAAAATGAAAAAGATTATAATCGCGCTGCTTGCCGCACTTCTCCTCCTCACCGCCTGCCAACCCACGCCCGAGGCGGCGGTTGTGGTGCAGAAGGACTTTGGCCAACTAACAGAGAAGGCAAAATTGGATGAGAGCCATGTTCCGGACTTATTGCTGTCAGAAAGCCTTAAAGCACCCAAAACCCTGCACAAAGCATTAGAAAACAAACAGGGAAATGTAAAAGTATATATTGAAGCGGATGTTACCGTGCCGGACGCTAAGGGGCTGCCCATGATACGTGTCGGTCACGGTTCCTTCACGCGGGATGATATACGGCGCTTTGCGGATGTTCTGTTTAATGGGGCAATGCCGCTTGACCCCAATAACAAGAAATACACGAAGTCAATGATTCAGGAATCTATCGACCGGCTTATAAAGATGCGCGAAAGCGGAGATCTCGATATGAAATACGAATCGGTTGAGCAGGTTGACGCGGATATAGCCGAGCTTATGGCAAAGCTCGAAACTGCGCCGGATACCATGGACGTAGCGGAGCATGACTTCCGGCAAGAGTTTCCCTTTTCCCTCCAAGCCACCGAAGATTTTGCCGCAATATCCAATCTGTTTTGTCAGGAAGAGGTAATAGAATATTGCAAAAACCTGAACAGATATGCCGCCATGTCCTTGGTATTGGTAGGCACGCCCGATTCTTCGCCATTTCTCAATATAAAATCGGATTTATCAGCGGAAACAGGCTATACGCCAGAAGAAGCATATGCACTTGCAATGCAAACGGCGGACAGACTGAATATTACGGATTTGGCCTGCACCGGACAACGGGCATATTTCCTCACCGAGGGCGGCTTTGGAGTATATGAGTTTATGTTCACGCGAATGGTCAACAATATACCCGTTACCTTTACAAACGATATCGGCAACCAGTTTAATCCTAACAGCGTTCATGTTTCGTGGGAATATGAAATGCTTAGGCTGTTTATTGACGAAACCGGAGTTTGCTACCTGAAATACGCCTCGCCATATGCCATAGAAGAAACCGTTTCGGAGCAGGTCAATATGCTGTCCTTTGAAGAGGTGTGGCAGATTGCGGAGCTCATGCTGCCCATTGTAAACGATCGATTCACCGACTACAACATAACAATAAATATCAACAGCGTCAAACTGGGGTTTATGCGTATCGTAGAGGAAGGCTACCCGAATTCCGGCCTGCTGGTTCCCGTTTGGGACTTTATGGGAACCTGTACGCGGCAGCATAGCGGCAGGGGAACAACCGATAAAGCCGATGACCCATACACAAGTTATCTCACCATCAACGCCATAGACGGCAGCATAATAGACCGGGCTTTGGGCTATTAAGGAGGCAACAATGAAAAGATTCACGGCAATTCTGCTTTCAATATTTACCTTGTTTACACTAACCGCCTGCCAGCCTACGCCCGAGGCGGCGGTTGTGATGCAGAAGGATACGGACAGAATGGTTGAACAGGCGACCGGAGATGGCGAATCGGCGGCATTGCCGCTTAGGGAACAGCTTGCTGCGCCTGACATGATGAACGTGACGGCTGAAGAGGATGGTTTTACGATACTTGCGCACGCCGCAGTCATTCTGCCCGAAACCGACGCTATTCCGGTTATTACCGTAAAGGCAGGTTCTTTTTCGCAGGAATTGACAAACAGACTATGGGACTTGCTCATAGGGGACAAGGCCATGTACAAGCCGCGCACAGAGGGCGACAGAACAAAAGCGGAGCTTGAACAGGCGATAATTAACATTCAAAATGACATTGAACGGATTCAGCACAACGAATATTATGAGGAGAATAAAGCCCTGCGGGAAGCAGAGCTTGAGCATTTGCGGAAGCTGTACGGTGCGGCGCCGGATATATATGAGCCTGCGGCGGCTACGCCTGAAATAGAACAATACGTTGATTCCAGCAACCCTTCCAGACGCTTTATTGGGGTTGATGCAACGGATAACGCCGGAACCATATTCCGTTTATCCAACGAAGCATGGTATGAAGCGCTCGGTAAAGGCGGAAAGCAAAACAGCAATTTTGTTTACTGGACGCCTGGGTACAACGGCATTGTGTACGGAAAAAGCAGCACAATTGAAGTTAATGAAAGCGATGCCCTTGAAAACGCGGCACATCCAGGTTTACCTATGCAACCAAAACAGGCTGCGGAAACGGTGCGGCACTTTCTTTCAAGCTTGAATGTTCCGATGCGGATCGAGCGCATTGAGCTATATGATAACGCCGCAACCTACGGGGACGCGGCGCAGAATACAGCGGAGCTATGCTATCTTGTCACCTGTCAGCGCATGGTAGAGCAATACTCTTGCGCGTCAATCTTCGGCTACTCCGGCACCCCTGGCAGCGATAGCGAATTCGGCTCGGCTTGGATTTACGAGCGGTTGGTTTTTCTTGTGAATGATGAAGGAATAGTATATGCGGAATGGGCCTCCCCGTTGGAAATATGCGATATCAGGGTGTATTCCTGCAATCTTTTGCCATTTTCCGAAATACAGCAGATATTTGAAAAAATGGTGCGGGTGATTTGGCAATACCAAGCCAAGGATTGCCTGAGCCTTACCTGCAATATTACAGAAGCGCGTTTAGAATTGATGCGGGTGCTGGAGCAGGGTTCTGCGGATAACGGGCTGCTAATCCCCGTTTGGAACTTCTACGGAACGCGGCAACGAAGCTTTGCAAGCGGAAATACAGATGAAACGCTTCATGGCATTATGCTCACCATCAACGCCATAGACGGCAGCATAATAGACCGGGCCTTGGGCTATTAAGGAGGTAACAATGAAAAGATTCGCGGCAATTCTGCTTTCAATATTTACCGTATTTGCCCTTACCGCCTGCCAGCCCACGCCCGAGGCGGCGGTTGTGGTGCGGAAGGACTTTGATATTCTTATAGAACGCGCCGCCGGAAGCAATGTATTCGGTAGCGAAAACCTTTCTGAGCGATACAATATTCCAAAACATATCACGAAAGAGCTTGAAGGCATTGGCGGCAAGCTTAGTGTAAGCATAGATGCAGCCATTACAATACCGATTGAATCTACGCTTTCGGTATACAGAGTGACTCCTGCCGATTTCACGCAGGAGCAGGTCGATAAAATAATCTCCGCATTGTATGATGGAAATGCTTTGCATACCGTAGATTCAACGTGGACAAAGCTCGATATTGAACGAATGATAACGGACATGCGGCAACATTTGAGCGACACTTACACCGATGAAGGAAAAGAGCATTTTAACCAACAAATAGAGATGCTCGAAAAAATGTATGAAACTGCACCGAATGAAAAAGTGGAGCCTCCATCGGACGGAACGCTTATGACTAAGCAGATAAACAATCCATTAACCGGAAAGCCTATGGACGAATATACATATCTTGATGTAGAAGATGAACAAGGGCGAAGGCTTTATATACGCAATAATTCAAGCGGGAGCGAATATATAACAGTCGAAAGCGATACCGGTGGGAATGAAGTATTCGACGCTTCCTCGCGCGGCGCAATGCTCAACTTTGGAAACACAACCTGTATATATGAAATTGCCGATATTACCCTTGGCGATTCCGAAGGCTTATCCGCAAAAAAGCTGTTTGATTGTTCGCCCGAACAGGCTATGGCTGTTGCTCAACAATTCGTTTCGGCAATCGGGGCTGAATATATGCGTCCATGGAAAATGCACATCGTATCGGATATTCCCAAGGAAGATTCCGTCATGTGGGACAGTTGGTTTTTGTCGCTTACAAAGCAGGACTGGGCATATAGAATAAGCTTTGTCCGTACACTGAACGGCGCGGAAGTAACCGCCGATACGCTTACATCAAGCTCCGATTACGGGCGCGGCTGGACATATGAATATATGCATATAACCGTTGATGGGTCGGGCATTCGGCATTTTGTATGGCAGTCCCCGTATGAAATACTTGAAACGGCCGTGACTGATGCAGCACTTTTAGACTTTGCGCGGATACAAGAAATATTTGAAAAAATGATATTTATAATCCGCGACAGCAGATTTGATTCCGAGGAGATTGTGAACGCGCGATATGATGTGGATAAAATATTGCTGAGCCTACAACGAATCAATGAACAGGATTCAGCCGAAAACGGGCTTCTTATACCCGTGTGGACGTTTTACGGCGACAGCACGTTCCATTACGCCAATGGCCACAGCAGCACAAAAACGGAACAGGTCTTTCTCACCATCAACGCCATAGACGGCAGCATAATAGACCGGGCTTTGGGCTATTAAGGAGGTAACAATGAAAAGATTCACGGCAATTCTGCTTTCAATATTTACCTTATTTGCCCTAACCGCCTGCCAGCCCACGCCCGAGGCGGCGGTTGTGGTGCAGAAGGATACAGACAAGATGATAGAAAAGGCGCAGTCAACGCCCGCAACAACCGATGCCCCGACCCTTTCCCTGAAGGAGCGTTACGCAATACCCGATGCGCTTTCCTACACTCAAACCGGAGCCAGCGGCAAGCTTAACATAAGCGTGGAGGCGGTTGTAACCGCCCCGAACGGTGCGCTCCCAATAGTGCGGGTGGAGGCGGCGGAGTTTTCGCAGGAGACGGTTACGGCCTTCTGGAACGCATTCATAGGCGACACGCCCATGTTTGAACAGAACTATGTGCAAACAAAATCCGATATCGAAAAAGCGATATTATATTATAAGCAGGTGCAGGCGGGCATGATAGACGGACTGGAAACACCGGAGGAAGCGCAGGAGAAAATAGACGCGCTTGAAGCGGCATATCCTTCCGCGCCGGATTCCGTGGAGCCGGTGCCGGCTACGCCCGAATTGAAGCGAATCCCCGTCGATTTAGGCGAATACAGAAATGTTGCGCATTACTACGGTCTGCACGCCACAAATAACGAGCAGCGTTTGTTCTTCAACGTGCATAACCATTACGACAACACAAAAGCCATAGAGATAAAGGGCTACGACAGGAACGGAAATCAGACGGGCAGTACCATACTGGGCGTATCACGGCGCGCCAGCCTGCATTGCATGCGCATGAATGACAGGGGCGATAGGTGTTACATCAACGCAGACGCTATGCGCATGGAGCGCGGTGACGCTTTGCCGGAGCAGGCCTCAGCGTTTATAAGCCTTACCCCGGCGGAAGCCGCCGCGGCGGTTGAGGCGTTCATTGCCAAGGTCGGCCTTGCGGACGTTATGGCGGTAAGCGACATATATCTTTGCAATGACCGCGACGAACTCAACGGTAGACCTGAGACATCGGCATTCGCATATGAAATATTCTGCACCCGCCTAATACACGGCACGCAATGCGCCAATATTTTGAATGCCCATGAAAGCAGCCAAACCGCAATAAAACACGATGCCTTTGCGCCTACATGGGGGTATGAATCCTTCAAATTCCGCGTGGACGACACGGGCATATTTGACATAAGTTGGACTTCGCCCGTTGCATCTACCGAAACTGTCACGGAGGATTCCGCGCTAAAGCCCTTCCATGAAATAGAGGAAATAGCAAAAAAGATGCTGCCCATAATATATGAGCCGGATGCAAAGGACAAACGGATAAAGAGCATAGATATTTCGATAGACAGGGTAACACTCAGCCTTTGGCGGATAGCTGAGCAGGACCGCTTTGACCACGGCCTTTATATCCCCGTATGGAACTTTTTCGGCACCCGCAGCGAAATAATGATGATTCTACCGGATAGAGATTTCACCAATGTGACCAATGGCGCTATGCTGACAATCAACGCCATTGACGGCAGCATAATAGACCTTGACGCAGGGTATTAGAAGGATATATTGCATATAAGCTCCTTTTCGGCTTCTTCGTATTCCTGCTGCCAGCCTTCCGTAAGCTCCTGCACCTTTACGTTTACGGAGAAGCCGATGCTCCTTCCATCGATGTTTTCGGGGCTTATGGGTAACTGTATCTCCCAACAGGTTTCCGCGCTGTGCATAGGATGCAGCTCGACATCATCCGGAAGAAGCCTTTTTACGAGCAGGTTTTCGCCCATGCGATAGGTCTTTCCATTGATATTTACTTTGATGCTGCCGAGCCTTACGCTGCCCGACGCACCCTCCCCCGCCGTTAGCGACAGCATAACGGTTAAAGCGGAATCGTCAACGGAAACGTCCTTTACGGCGGCGGTAATACCCATTACGGTGACGGGTGCGCCGTCGAAAGCTATTTTCAGCGGAAGTCCGACCAGCTCCGAAAGCCGCGCGGATTCCGAAAGCCACGCTTTCCGTTCCTGCTCATCCTTGGGAAGCTGCACTTTATCCGCCTGACGGTCGTATTTGAAGCAGAAGTCGCTATCCTGTGCGCTGAGCGTTATAAGTATATTGCATGGAAGCTCCTGCATCCATGGGGTAGAGTAGACGGCGTAATGCTCCGTATCGTTGCCCTTTAGCGGGAAGCTTTCCTTAACGGCTTCTTTCATATGGCCGTTTACGGCAATTTCAACCGAGTCAGGCATTTTCCTTTGCAGCGGCGCAGCCATTCCCACAAAAAGCCGCTGCGTAACCGCATCGTTTGTTCCCGCAGGGGTATAAAAGCAGAATTCGGAAAGTATCAACTCTCCCTCCTGCTGCCCCACGGCAACGGCATTATCCGAAATTGCTTCCATTACACGGAGCATAACCGCATCCTCTGTTGCCTGAAAATCCAGCCACATATCCATTTCACTTGCCTGCTCAGATGTGTCGTTTTCTATTTCGGCCCTTATTGAAGGATATGCCGCTTCGTGCCGCTCCTTGTTTTCTCTCATCTGCTCCCTTGCTTGGCCAAACACATTTTTGTATAGTGATACCGCCGCATATGCGGTGCAGGCGCACAGCAGAATAATAAGAGCAGCAATAGCCGCAAAGGCAAATGGTCTGCGGCGGCGGAACAGGCGGACTCCGTCCAATTTTTTCTTCGGAAGATTGCCGAGCGTGGACTGCACGCGGCAAATAAACGCAGCATCGGGCAATGGTTGATTTTCCTTCATCAGCCGTGCAAAAGCATCTTTTTTATCTAAAATATAACTAAACTCCATAGTCCCTTAGCTCCTTTCTTAAAATATCCCGCCCGCGGGACAGCCGCGAAAGCACGGTTCCTTTGGGGAGTTCCAATACATCGGCAATTTCCTGCACTTTCATGTCCTCATAATAAAACAACATTATAGGAACCCTGTATATCTCCCCAAGTTTAAGCACGGCGCGGCTTACGTCCGAGCGCATATCGGTATCGCGCTCCTTGTCCGGCAGGTTTTCCGGCAGCTCTACCCATCCTTTTCTGCGCCTTATATTACGGCTTTCATTCATTACTATTTTAATCAGCCATGCCTTGAAATTAGACTCCTCCCTAAGGGTGAAGCGCTTTTCCCACGCCCGCAGCAGGGCGTTCTGTACCGCGTCGCCGCACAGCTCCCTGTCCGCCAGCAAAGAATAGCTTACAGTGAACAGCAGCCCTGTAAGCTTGCCTACCTCCGCCGCAAAGCCTTCCTCTGTCTGCACATAGAAAGCAGTATCCATTGGTGCCTCCCTCCCTGCTTATGTATTCATTATTATAGAGCAAAATGGCGGCCAAAATATTGCGCCGAACAAAAATTTGCCTCTTTTCGGGCAAATAATTCTCCGCGTGCTTATAAACCGATACGGGTGTTTACAATTTATTAAAAAACAAATTGTTGACAGCATAACATAGTTATATTACTATATTTATAGTAATACTGCGTTTTTAAGGAGATTGACCCATGGCTAACGGCAATATCGGCAAAAAGAACACCCTTACAACACCCGAATGGATAGTTATGAGCGCCCTTTGGGGCAGGGAACCGCAGGTTTTGGGGGAAATAATCGAAACCATCGGCGATAGGGTGGATTGGAGCTACACCACCTACGCTTCCTACATGAAGATCCTTTCGGACAAGGGCTTTGTGGGCTTCACAACGCGGGGGCGCATGAAGTTTTACTACGCCGCCGTGGATAAGGAAACCTGCATTGCTTCCGAGGGCGAGAGCATACTGGAAAAGCTGGGCGGCAGCGACGCGGAGGAGCTTATGCTGTGCATGATTAAAAAAACCGGACTTTCCAAGGAAGGGCAGGAACGAATGAAGGCACTTATCGATTCGCTTTCAGGGAAAGGAGATGCCAAGGTATGAAGCTTTTGAACACTCTGTTTGAAATCACCATATATTCCGCCGTATTGTTCGCGGCAGTAACGGGCTTTAAGCTGGCGTTCAAGAACAAACTCTCACCCGCGCTGCATTTTACGCTGTGGTTTTTGGTCATTGCGCGGCTATGCATACCCTTGACAATAGAAAGCGGCTTCCACCTTTTTACCGTGGAGCAGGAGAAACCGCTCGTGCAGCAACAAATACCCGAAGTAAGCGCATTTGATGCGCCAACTCCCGCCGCCATGCGCGAAGCTGCCCCAAGTGAAGCATTGCACAGCGAAGCGTCTGCGCCCGTGCAGGAGCCGCTGCCCGCCGCCGATTCTCCAAAGCCTGTGTTTACAATCGCATCGGCTGACGCCCTTATTGCGCTATGGGTCGCGGGCATGGCGTTCCGCGCCGCCGCTTTACTGCTCGGCGAAAGGCGGCTGCGCCTTGCAATAGCGCACAACACCCTGCCGACGGATGAACGGACGCGCGATATATATGATGCATGCTGTGCCGAGCTTGACATTGCGCACAAATTGCCGCTGCAAAGCATGGCGGGGATATACTCACCTGCGCTTACGGTCAGCCTAAAGCCTATGATACTGCTTCCCGCAAATATTACCGACACGCTTACGGATGCGCAGTTGGCGTGCGCACTCCGTCATGAGCTGACCCATTACAGGCGGCGCGATCATCTGCTTATGCTGCTTTTGCGCCTTTTGACATGCGTATACTGGTTCAACCCCATTGTATGGCTTATGAAGCGGGAGCTTATGAAGGACATGGAGACAGCCTGCGACAGCGCGGTTACGGCGCGGCTCAATGGCACTGAACGCCGCGAATACGCCATGACGCTGCTTGCGCTATTCTCTCAGCCCTGCCGCGCAAATTCGGTGCTAGGCATGGCGCTTTCCTCCGCGGAAAAAGACGCTGAGCGCAGAGTGCGGGGCGTGTTCGGCGCGCACAGGAGCAAAGTCCCGGTAAAAATACTTGCCGCGCTGCTGTCGGCGCTGCTTTTGGCGTGCTGCTTCACCACCGCCTGCCAGCCCACGCCGGAGATTGAGCAAGTGGGAAACAAGGGTAGTTCCGTAATGGATGAATCACTTAAAGAGGATAGCATCAGTCCCCGATCACTTAATATCCCTGAGAAGTATTTCTATGAACATACATCCTCCAATGGTAAGATAAAAGTGACCACCGATGCGGGAATTGTTTTTACAGACAATGATGCTTTGCCGGTTTATTCTGCTAAAATAGCTCCGTTTACTGAGCAGCAGATAGAAAAGGTTATCCATATTCTGTTCGGAGAGGGCGCTGTTTTGTCAAAAAATGATATTGAACTCTCCAAGGCAGAATTGATGGAAAAGCTATTACTCCCGGCACAGCAGCAGCTTGCAGAGGTGCAATCGGGAAAGGAAATTTACGAAGAGACGGGGTTATTGACTGAACAGGAGCTAATGAATAGGATCGACGTAATTAAGGAGCAAATTGCAAAAGCGCCGGATAAGCCTGAAATTTCTTCCGTATCGGTAAAAGACTATTTAACCTCATCCGAAGGCCTGCACGCTTACTCAGTTTTGGGGAACGGCGAGAAAGCCAGTATTTGGGTAACGAACGGGAATGACATTTATCCGATTTGGCTGATCTTTGAAATGGAAAACCGCGAGTATGATGAATATGCTGATAGAGGCATAGATAAAATGATACTTGCCACAACGCCTGACGAGGCAATTGATCAAGCTGAACAATTCCTGGATAGGATCGGCGTGAACCATATGGGTTTTTGTGCGATTTCATCGACAAGCCGGCTGGGAGAAAACGAATATGAAAACAACTCGGAAGCAAACTTAAGTAAAACGGCGTATGCGGTCACTTTTACGCGCACAGTTTCCGGTATCCCATGCGCTTACGATAACAACTATTGTGAAGGTGCTTACAGCAAACCGTTTTATGCGGAGAGGATACGCATACATATTGATGATACCGGAATTGTCGGTGTTTATTGGTACGGGAATACGGTAATTCAAGATATGGTAAGTCAAAATGTAAAGCTGTATCCGTTTAATGATATGGTTTCTCACGCAGCAGCACAATTAGGGCAAAAATCGGTTGAATTTTTCTCCACGCCGTTTGATAACGGTATTCGAAAGATAAGCTATAAGATCGATAAGATAGTTCTTGGCTATGCAAGAGTAATAAATAAAAATTCTCAAGATAAGTATCTTTTGATCCCGGTTTGGGATTTTTATGGACAGCGTACTATCGAATTTGATCATGAATATATCGACAAGCAAAACGCCGAATATGGCCAAACCAGCGACTATATGTTGACCGAATCTTTTGACGTGCAGCCTTTGGTCACTGCAAACGCATTAGATGGCACCATTGTTGATCGCACTTTAGGATATTGAGAACCTATAATCATTTCGGAGTCAATATTAGACGTGAAAATGATTATGCCCCCTTCCCTATTACCCAAAATCACGGAAAGGAGAGAGCGAACCCATGAAACGAGCC
>OHJK01001608.1_pt1 | contig 10848 bp, 8 predicted proteins | sample 1568541 | NCBI WGS metagenome assembly OHJK01 (sample SAMEA3879535, study PRJEB24766) | human gut metagenome | biome: human-associated habitat; feature: feces | place: USA | collected 1985/1987
AGCATCCTTCTAACAAGCGACTTTCTAAAATAATATTTTCAGTTTTCGTCCTCATATCCGAAAAATGATTTCTACGATAAATCTTTATTTCGTCCCCTATATCCCTTGACATCTCCCTTTTTATTCTGCAAAATAGTAAGAAGAGTCTTTCGAGATTCTATTTATTATAGAAGAAAAAGAGGTCATTTATATGGAAGAAATCATACAGTTTTTAGCTGGGATTTTGAATAGAGAGTTAATTCGTGCGGTGTTTAGTAACCCGCGAGTAAAGGATAATGTAGTTAAGGCAAAGCTTCGACCGATGGAACAGAAGGGGGAGCTTTTATTTCAGTTAGAGTCTTTCACAAAGACGCAGGCATTTCATAAGAATCTGACGGTAGAAGAGACGAAGGATGAGCTTGCGAAATTGTTGGAAGAGTTTCGTCAGGTTCAGGTTGAGACGGTGAGTGAGGATATCACGGTATTGATCAGTAAGAAAGGGAAAGCAACGATTAAGAGAAAGCGCAAGAAGGTGCAGGCGAAAGCTGCGGATCTGTCTCATAACAGGAAGAAAAAATATATTTTGGAAGAAGGGATTGTGGTTCCGTTTCTTCAGGATCTTGGAGTTATGACACAGGATGGAAAGATTGTGCGGACGAAGATGGATAAGTTCCGTCAGATCAATCGTTTCCTGGAGTTTGTTGAGGACATTCTGCCGCAGCTTGACAAGGACAGAGAGCTTACACTTCTGGACTTTGGATGTGGAAAATCATATCTTACATTTGCAATGTATTATTATTTACACGAGTTGAAAGGGTATGATATTCGTATTATCGGATTAGATCTGAAGACGGATGTGATTCTGCATTGTAATGAACTGGCAAAGAAGTATGGGTATGAGAAGTTGACATTCCTTGTTGGAGATATTGCGGATTATGAAGGTGTGGATCAGGTTGACATGGTTGTGACGCTTCATGCGTGTGATACAGCTACAGATTATGCACTTGCGAAAGCGGTTGGCTGGAATGCGAAAGTGATTTTGTCTGTTCCATGTTGTCAGCATGAGGTGAACAAGCAGCTTGAAAAGCAGAGAAATCTGCATTCAGGCAAGATGAAATCGAAGACGGAAGTTATGGAAGTTTCAGAAATGCTGGGAGATCAACTAGCTTCCATGGAAGAAGTGCTCGGACCAATTATGGATTATGGATTGTTGCGAGAGCGTTTTGCAGCACTTGTGACAGATGGACTTAGAGCAAAGCGTCTGGAAAGCGAGGGATATGAAACTCAGGTATTAGAATTTATTGATATGGAGCATACGCCGAAGAATATTCTGCTGCGTGCAGTGAAAAAGGGGAGTCTTGCAGCAAAGAGCAGAAAAGAGGCAGAGGATTGTGAAAGATTTTTGAAGATTCAGCCAACATTAGGTATGCTTCTGGCAGAGCAAAAGGGAGATAAATAATGAAAAAAAGGGTAATAAAGATTGCCGCACTGGTTGTTCTTTTTGCGGCTGTGCTGGTGATCAGTAATGTGATACTGAACCGTGGAAATGATGATCAGGTTGTGGATATGGGAGATGCCACGTTACCTAGAGTCTCATTTATGATGGGGGGACAGAAGATAAATGCGTTGTCTGGTTATGTAGATGATATGGATATTGCCGCAATGCGAGATACCATTACACCATTAGAGAGTGATGGTACACTGAAGATGCAGATTGAGAAAAATGATAACCAGATCCGTGAGATCAGTTACAGTGTATATTCTCTGGATGGAACAGAGACATATGATAAAGGAACTCTAAAGTCTGCAGAAAGCGAAGATGTCACATTAAAGTTGGGGAAATCACTTGGAGATAAAATCCAGGAGGCAGTACTTCAGGTTTCGCTTGTGATCGGCGAGGAGAAAGAGACAAGGAAAGTTAATTTCTATACCAGAATTGAGAAAGCAGATGATATTACAGCATCACAATGTCTTACATTTGCACAGGATTTTCATACGAAAGCATTTAATAAGACGGATGTAGATTCATTGAATATTTACTTGGAACCTGGAGATGAAAGTGACAATACAACTTATCAGACAGTCAATATCCATTCAGATATTTCTCATATTCAGTGGGGGACTATGCAGCCACAGTTGCTTGGTGATGTGCGTTGGAGCATAAAGGAAAGTAATAGTGTGTATACCTCTCTCCTTGCGAATTACAGAGTTTCCTGCGTGGATGATGTCGGTGAGAATGCAGTTTATGATATTAAAGAATTTTTCCGTGTGAGAATCGCAGGGACTACAATTTACCTGTTGGATTACAATCGTGATATGCAGGAAGTATTCAGTGAGAACAGAAGCGTGATCGATGAAAACGGAATTCTGCTCGGCGTTACACCTTCAGATGTTCCGTATGAGACAAATGAGAAAGAAACGATTGCAGCATTTGTGGAGTCCAGAAACCTTTGGATGTACAATAAGAGTTCGAATGAATTATTAAATATTTTCGGATTTGCAGATGCAGATACGACAGATGAAAGGAATCTGAATGATCAACATGCAGTACGTATCATCAGTATGGACAATAGTGGTAATCTTGCATTTGCTGTGTATGGATATATGAATCGTGGCGAACACGAAGGAGAAGTCGGTGTCGGAATCTATTATTTTGATGTAGAGAGAAATCTGATCCAGGAGAAAGCATTTATACCAAGTAAGAAGTCCTATGCAATCGCAGCGGATGAGCTTGGCAAGATGGTTTATTATAATCATGCGGAAGAGCAGTTATATGTTTTGGCAGACGGAACTTTGTATCAGGTAGATTTGAAAAAGAATAAACAGACAACACTTGCAGAGAATCTTAAAGAAGGACAATATGCGGTTTCTGATGATGGACATCTGATGGCATATCAGTCAGAAGGAGATAAGAGTGGCGGAACAGTGATTCAGGTAATGAATCTAAGCAGTCTGGAGACGAATACTGTTGAGGCAGCAAGCGGAGAAAAAATTAGTCCACTTGGATTTGTCAATGGTGACTTTATTTATGGAAAAATGAAATCCGAGGACGCAGGAAAGAAAGCTTCCGGAGAATCGATCACTCCAATGTATGAACTGGAAATCCGTAATTCTAAGAACAAAAAAGTTGCCAGCTATTCCTTTGTTGATAAAGGCATTTATATTTCTGATATTTTAATCGATGACAATATGGTAACACTGAATCGTGTAGAGAAAAGCGGGGATATTTACAACGTTACTTCACAGGAGTTTATTACGAATAATGAGGAACGCAAAGATACAGCGATTAAAATAGAAGTATACACAACAGCACTGATGGAAAAACAGATGCGGATTACATTTGCAGAGGGAGCAGGAGATAAGAGCGTGAAAGTGATCCGGCCGAATCAGCTGGCATCAAAGAATGAACTTGAGATGGTTCTTGCTGATAACAGCGAAAGTGTGAAATACTATGTTTATGGTGTTGGTGAACTGGCAGGAATTTATGATAAAGCTTCTTATGCAATTCAGAAAGCACAGAAGATTTCAGGAGTTGTGATTTCTTCTGACCAGAAATATGTCTGGGAGAAAGGAAATCGAGATCTTGCGTATTCGATAGAGGATGTTGCTCTTTCAAAAGAAGGAGAAGAGACATCCTTTGAAGCATGTGAGCGCTATATGAAGACATATGATGCTCAGAAAGTAGATCTGACAGGATGTACGCTGGATCAGGTACTCTACGTGATCAATAGAGGATGTCCGGTGATTGCACTTGCAAGTGCAGATCATGCAATTCTTCTGACAGGATATACGAAGAATGATATTACTTATATCGATCCTGAAAATGGAGAGTCACAGACAGTTTCCATCAGTGAGATGGAAGGAATGGTTTCCGGAAGCGGAAATACATTTATTGGTTATATCAAATAGAAAGTGAAATAAAAACGACAGGTTCTTCAATAGTTCAAATGAAGATCCTGTCTTTTTTAGGTTGCATAAGAAAAATCTTATAAAGCTTTCTTAAAGATAATTCCTCTATATTTGTTGAGTGCTCCGTAAAGAATCAGACCAAGCACACCGGCGGAAATTACTTCTCCGATACCAACTGTCAGCATCATGAAAGGAATCGGAAGTGGAACCATATAAGCGTATTTTAATACAAATGGAACCACGATGATGTTGGCAACAACCGGAGGAACAGGGGCAAGGAATTTGCTCTTGTTTCTTAAAGACCATGTAAAGATGGCACCGATCAGTGTTGCAAGGCTGCCGAAGATAATGTCAGGCAGGATCGCACCTCCAAGTGTGTTTCCGATGAGGCATCCTACAAACAATCCAGGGATTGCAGCCGGAGTAAATACCGGGAGGATCGTCAGTGCTTCCGCAAAACGGATCTGCACCTCTCCAAAAGCCAGTGATGCACCGACAACAGTCAGTACGACATAGATGGCAGCGATCATAGCTGCCTGTGCCAGGTAAAGCACTTTGTTACTTGAGTTTTTCATTATTCAGTTCTCCTTTAGTTTTGTTTTACGTGTGGAAGGTCACGAACACACGATTCATTTTCGCGCAGCAATGAGTCAGGCGCCATGCTTGCATGGACATTTGACGAATGCCGCGGAAGTCATATACAGTAAGTATATGACCTTACGCCGGAAATCGGCGAACCCCTTATAAGACCTTGTTTTTTAGGGTTTTGTAACGGGTGATAGTATAGCATGGTAAGGGGAAAAAATCAAGGGAAGTACCAACTAAGGAAACAGGAGGTTACTGTTCACAGGTAATATCCCGCGAGGTGTTTTGCTATGAATATGGCAAAATCCCGAGACATACGGGCAAAATTCTATCACCGAAGGTGATTTGGAATGAATTTCGACCAAGTTGCTGTGAACGAAGTGAACAGTAACCCCGAACGTTCGCATAACGGAATAAAGAGAAAAAGGCGGTTGCCTGTCCGGTATCAACGTGATAATATACAGACAGGGAAACCAAAGCCAGGCGGCTACCCTTCTTTTACGGAGGGATAAAAACACCCTCCAAACGAAAGAAAGGAGGGCGATAAGATGATTACATATTCTGATCTGATTCAGTTTTGTATATTCATTGTTGCCCTTGTTGGTCTTTGTTATGAGATTTTCAAGGGTAGACGAAAATAGCCGCCAACTATTCGCAGTAGTTGACGACTATAAAAATATAGTTTGATACAATATTACGGGTAGCCGCTTGCGGTTTCCCTCTTTGCATTTTCAATATAACATATCTGACACCAGGACGCAAGAGGATAATGAAAACTTGCAAGATGCGTTGTTGGTCGCACATCGTGTGAACAGTAACTTCATCTTAATGAAAAATTAAATTTAATTAAGGATTATAAAGCTACTGTAACCAGGCCTGATATGATAGACTATGAGTTGTGTAAAATATAATTCATGGAGGGGAAATGAGTAGGATATATAACGCTTTAATTGAACTTGTTGCAGCAGCAGTTTTTATAATTCCGCTTTGGTGTATATATGAGAAGATTTTCTTTCAGAGCTGGAAACGAACGATGGTTTATCTGATATTTGGATTTTATCTGGCAGTAGTATTAGCATTAGTGGGATTCCCGAATATTACGATGCTGCAAATGGAGCTTACAGTGAATCTGATTCCGTTTATTTATATGTTGTCAGATTTTGTTAATGCGTGTTTGAACGTACTCTTGTTCGTTCCGTTTGGTTTCTTTTTACCAATGTTATGGAAAGAGTTCAGAAGTATAAAAAGTGTTGCCCTGGCCGGAATTGTTGCAACGTCTTTTATTGAGATTTCTCAACTTTTTACTGGCAGAGCAACTGATATAGATGATATCATTACAAATAGCATCGGTACTTTGATCGGCTACTTTATTGTACGTTTTGTGACAGAAAACTTTACAAAGCGCACTTTATCAGATTCAAAAATTAATGATTTTTATTTGATCTGTGGTTCAGTAGGTGTTATTATGTTTTTTTTACAGCCATTTGTCTCAACATGGTTATGGGGAATACTTTTATGATAAGCCCGGATATCAGTTTCAATAAGGAGTGAGCGAACATGACATTACAGCAATTAACCTATTTAGTTACGGTTGCGGATTGTGGGAATATTACGGAGGCTGCAGAAAAGCTTTTTATTTCACAGCCGTCGCTTAGTGCAGCAATTCATAATCTTGAAAAAGAGATGGGAGTGACTGCATTTACAAGGTCTAACAAAGGCGTTACTGTTACAAGAGAAGGCGAAGAGCTATTGTCCTTTGCAAGGATGCTCTTAGAGCAGGCTGACAATATGAAAGAACATTTTGGAAATGGAGAGAGAAGAACACCAAAGTTTTCTGTGTCTTGCCAGCATTATTCGTTTGCGGTAAATGCTTTTGTTGATCTGATCAAAGAATATGATGCAGACCAGTATAGTTTTATTATAAGAGAGACACAGACGGGCGAGATCATTGAAGATGTGGCGAGCGGAAAAAGCGAGATTGGAGTTCTTTATCTTTCGGAACACAATGAAGATGTGATTCTGAAGCTGATAAAGAATAATCAGTTGAAATTTGAGGAAATGTTTGTTGCAGAACCGCATGTATTTATCTGTAAAGATCATCCACTGGCAGAGAAAGAAATGATTTCCATGGAAGATTTACGACCATATCCGTATCTTGTTTATGAACAGGGAAATAATAATTCGTTTTATTTTTCGGAGGAATTTATAAGTATGCTTGATTTCCCGAAGAGTATACAGGTGAGAGACAGGGCGACCTTATTTAACCTGGTGATCGGATTAAACGGATTCACAGTAAGCAGTGGTGTGATCGACCAGAAATTAAATGGAAGCAGTATTATAGCGAAGCCATTAGATGTTGACAAAACGATGAGGATCGGTATTATTAAAAAGAAAAATATTATTTTCAGTCGTTATGCATCTTATTATGTAGAGGCGCTGAGAAGGCATTTGTAAAAAATAAAGAGCAGGGATTTCGTCATAATGAAATCCCTGCTTCTTCTTTTACTAGCAGAAGAATTCTTTTGCAGCTCGTACCAGATACTCAGTATCTTTCACACCTGCAGTTTCATAAGGGGAATGCATTGCCAACTGCGGAAGTCCGATGTCAACGGTATTGAGCGCAACCTGAGTGTTGGAAATATTTCCAAGGGTAGAGCCACCGACCATATCAGAACGGTTTGTAAATGTCTGAACCGGAACATCTGCCCGCTTACATAGGTCGCGGAACATGGCAGCAGATACGGCGTCCGTACAGTACTTCTGGTTTGCATTGAATTTCAACACGATTCCTTCGTTCAGGTAAGGGCGGTTTGTCGGATCTGCTTTCTCTGTATAGTTTGGATGAACCGCATGAGCATTATCCGCAGAGATCATAAAGCTGTCTGCAAGATGAACACGATAATCTTCTCCATCATATCCAAGTGCTTCGTGAACACGGATCAGTGTGTCAAAAAGGAATGTGGATGCGGCGCCCTGTTTCGTACCGCTTCCAACTTCTTCATTATCCAGAACACAGTGTACAGCCATACATTCTTTTTTCTCACCGGAAAGAAAACCTTGAAGTGATGCGAAGGCACACTGCAGGTCATCAAGTCTGCCGCTGGAAATGAATTCTTCAGAAGCCCCCCAGATGGAACCTTCCTGTCGGTTATAAAGGAATAGATCATGACCGAGAATTTCATCTTTTTCTACCCCGGCAGCTTCAGCAATCTGTTCCATAAAAGTTCCTTTAGGAGAACCACAGCCATAAAGTGGAAGAAGATCTTTCTGTGCGTTGTAGTTGTAACCGCTATTGATCTCACGGTTCATGTGAATCGCGAGATTCGGGATCATAACAAGGTCCCGGTCAATATTGACGAGTTTGCTCGTGAATTGTCCGTTTGTCTTATCTTTTATTATAACGCGTCCGGCAACAGAGAGCGGACGGTCAAACCAGGGTGCACAGAGCATACCACCATATTTTTCTACATTTAATTTCACATAATGTTTTTCTACTTCGATCTCCGGATTCTCTTTGATCTTAAAGGTCGGAGAATCACTATGACTTGTCAGAATGTGCATCTTGTCAATACCATTTTCCGGAATTGTAAACGCAATCAGGGAAGAGTCATTTCGTGTAACAAAATAGTGTTTGCCGCATTCTATATTCCAACGCTGATTTTCCTTTAGTTCAGTAAAATCAACTGCAAGAAGCTCTGATTTCATCTGTTGAACTGCATGAAACGCTGTGGGACTCTTTTGAAGAAATTTTAATAGTTCTTGAGAAACTGAATTGTTCATAGATATTTCCTTCTTTCAAATTGTTTTAAAAATCTTTTTTTGCTGATATATTTACTTTTTAGAATAGGGCAAATCAGAGAGAAATACAAGGCGGAAAAGCATAATAAAAAACTTTTTATTTAAGAAGAATTTCACAACATACTGTCTTAAAATGTGCTATAATCTAATTTGGAATGTCAGAGATTCCATTGGAGGAGTACGAATGAAAAAAATATCTTTGAAAATAAAATTAACACTAAAATATACAGGATGCATATTTGTGGCAACAGGCATTGCGTTGTTTTTTGCTACAATGATAAGTGGAACAGATGCGCAGACAGCAAAAGCAATGGCGAAGGTGATACTTCCAATCGTTTTCATCGCATCGCTTGCAATTGGATATTTTCTGGTAATGGAGGTTCTGAAAAAGACTGTAGATCTGGCAGAGTCAGCAGCGGAAATTTGTAGAACAAAAGATTTTTCAAGACAGTTGGAACAGGAAGAGTCCGATGTGGAATTGGAGAGACTGCAGCTGACATTGAATGAATTACTTGAAGATGTGCGCGAAGAGGGACATTTTGCAGAAAATGTTGTACAGGAGATGTGGATGCCGGTCAGTGTGATCCTTACACGAAGCGCATGGTGCCTTGGCGACTGGCGACTGTCCCAGCGTCAGCGCTGGCAGATTGAACTGGTGCAGAAGAAGGCACAGATTCTTTCAGATTTTATTCAGGAAGTCTCATTTTTTGCAAAGGCGGATCAGGGATGTCAGCCAGCTTATAAAAAACGCATGAATATCAGTGAACTGACAACAGGAATTATAGAAGGTCAGATCAGCAGACTTCAGGAAGCAGATGAACCGGTGCAGATAGAATATGAGATTGAACCGGAGATTTACGCAGAAGTGGATGAGAATTGTTATCGGAAGATGCTGTTAAATCTGCTGGAGAATTCCATTGATTATAGTCGAGAGATTGGACTGATCAAAGTTGTTATTGAAAGCAAAGGCAGTGAGTTTACCTGTAAGATTGCAGATGCGGGAATTGGAATTTCGGAGACGGATCTGCCACACGTATGGGATCGGTTTTTCAGAGGAGATCCTTTAGGTGCCGGAGAAGGTCATTTTGGACTGGGACTTTCTGTTGTAAAATGGATTGCTGAAGTACACGATGGCTGGGTAGATGCAGAAAGTATTCTGGGATCCGGAAGCTGCTTTACAGTGGGGATGCCGTGTGAACCGAAGCCGGAGCCTGAAGCGGAAGAAGTGACTGAGGAAGAGAAGACGGTTGATGCGCTGTTAGAAGGAATTGCTGGAACGGACATAACAGAAGAGGAGACGGATGCAGATCTGACTACAGAAGCAGAAGGAGCAGTTGAGACAGATGCAACTACAGAAGAAGCTGAGACAGAAGTAACATCTGAAATAAATGAAACGGCTGAGACAGAAGGAGTTACAGAAATAAGTGCGGCGACTGAAACAGAGTCAGTGACCGAAAACAGAGATAGCTCAGAAGAGTCCGAAACTTTGGGTGAGACAATCGCGATGCCTGTGATTACAGAGGACACAGAGGACACAGAGGAACAGTCGTCAGAGAATTTTGTGCCGGATGCAGAGAAAGATGAAACAGACGTAAAGAGTGAAATTCCGTTTAGGAAAATCAAAATTTGTTTATCTAAAATCAAAAGCTTTCTTGAGGAAGAAGATGACGAAGAAGATTCAGACGAAGACGAAGAAGCTTCAAATGAATGCGAAGTGATTCCATTTAAAAGCAAAGAGGATTCAGATGAAAAATAAAGAGGAGGACTTCTGACGTGAAAGACGTAGCAACAATGAAGGTGGAATTAAAGAAACTTATTGATACAGCTGCAGGAAGAGTTCCGGCAGATCTGGTGATCAAAAATTGTAAGATTGTAAACGTATTTTCAGGAAAGATCCAGGAAGGAGACATTGCATTTTCAGGTAATCAGATTGCAGGCATCGGTGAGTATGAAGGCGTGAAAGTGATTGATGCAGAAGGAAGATATGCAGCGCCAGGATTTATCGACAGCCACATCCATATCGAATCTTCTTATGTAAGTCCAGAGGAGATTGGACGCCTGTTAGTTCCACATGGAGGAACAACAATTATGGCAGACCCACATGAAATCGTAAATGTATGTGGAATCGCCGGTCTGGACTATATGATGAAAGCAGCTGAGAATACAGTGCTTGATGTAAAATATGAGCTTCCATCCTGTGTACCGGCTACACCATTCGAGCACTCAGGTGCGGTGATCGATGCAGAAGCAATGAAAGAGCCAATCACAAGAGAAGGAATTGCCGGACTTGGTGAGTTCATGAATTTTCCGGGTGTGATCAATGCGGCAGACAGTGATCTGGATAAGATCATTGTAGCAAAACAGGAAGGCAAATTTATTGATGGACATGGACCTGGAATCACAGGAAAAGAGCTGAATGCATATGCCGCTGCAAGAATCGCAGCAGATCATGAATGTTCTACCGTAGAAGAGATGAGTGATCGATTGGAGAGAGGAATGTACATTTTGCTTCGTCAGGGATCAGCATGCCATAACCTTCGAACACTGCTTAAAGGTGTGACAGCAGAGAACAGCAGA
>OHJK01001619.1_pt1 | contig 10770 bp, 10 predicted proteins | sample 1568541 | NCBI WGS metagenome assembly OHJK01 (sample SAMEA3879535, study PRJEB24766) | human gut metagenome | biome: human-associated habitat; feature: feces | place: USA | collected 1985/1987
TGATACAGTAATTGAATATGGTGTGTATAAAGCCAACTATAAGCTTCATCATTGCCTTCGAGAAAAAGTTTCCATTTAATATAACTTTCGTCTTGAATTTGCATAGATGTTAATTTTTAAATTCCGGTATCTACCGGACTTTTATCAGGAAATAACGGGCTATAAAGAATTGTCTGTTTTAATACCTGTAACTTACCGTCTTTCACAAACTTTTCACCACGTTCGGAAAGATGATCAATCATAGCTCATTTAATTGCTGTTTGTATTTTTTATCTGTTACTACATTCTTTAGTTCATGAGGGTCTTTCGAGAGATCAAACAACTCTTCTGTCCCGGTGTGAAAACGCCAGATATATTTTATTTTTCCGTCGGTTAATGCACACCAATAATTGTCAGGACTATAGCAAGTCGCATGTTCTAAATCTATGTATTTCCTCCATTGATCGGTTTTACCTTCCATTAACCGGAGTAAAGATTGACCGTCCATATCTTGCGGGATAGAACTTCCGGCTATTTCAAGGAAAGTTGGTAATAAATCACGCAATTCTACCGGTTGGGTAATTTTGTTTCCTTTAGTAAAGTGATAGCTAGCCGGCCATTTAACGATATAAGGAACATGTACCGAACCTTGGTAAGGGTACGTTTTACGCCAATGATAATGGTCTCCTAACATATCACCGTGATCAGAAATGTAGCAGATAAGTGCATTGTCATATATACCTTTTTCTTTCAAAGTTTTAATTACTTTACCTATCTCTTCATAATAGTGCCTCCGTGAGTCTTTTGCATATTCGTCACCGAAATTACCATAAGGAGCATCTTTTTTCACTTTTTGAGGATCCTTTAGTTTGGCATACGGCTTATCTTTACACCATTCTCCTATCCAAGGTGCAGGTATATCCCGGTTCGCGTATTCGTCCAATAAACGTTGGGGAGGATCATAAGGACTATGTGGACGGGCAAAGGATATTTTCAAGAACAATGGTTGGTTATTGATACCTTCGTAATTGCGAATCATTTCGCAAGCCATTTCTCCTGTCCATGCTGTGGGATGCAATCGTTCCGGAAGTTTATAAGTAGCTGCTCCATGGTCATTCCAACCGATATGAGTAGAATCCGGGTTTAAGCCGGGAGCTTGCATTTGGAACCATAATCGATAGTCACTGATAAAATCGGGACTTTCTACGCGTCCGCTTTCATCAACTAATGTTCCCCGGAATCCATGCAGAGCCTTTTGAGGATACCAGTGCATTTTACCAATGCCAAAACTGTAGTAGTTTAAGTCTCCCAACATACGAGGCATCTCATAACGGTATTGGCTGGCTACCCTGCCGTATCCTAGCATACCATGATGCCAGGGAGAAAGTCCGGTCAATAATCCGGAACGTGCCGGTGTACTACTAGGGGTAGAAGAATAACCGTTTGTAAAGAGTGTACCGTCTTCTGCCAAAGCGTCCATATTCGGAGAAATGACAGAAGTATTTCCCATACAATTCATGGCATCTCCACGATGTTGGTCGGATACAATTAAAATGATATGAGGACGTGTTGAAGTTTGGGCAAAAAGAAGTTGCGGAAGGATATAAACTCCCGTAGTCGCAAGTAATGAGCTTTTTAATAAAAAGGATGTTTTCATATTCTAAAGGATATCGTGTTTCCCATTTGACAAAAGTACAATTTCTTTTTGAATAAAAGAAAAATAGCCGTATTTTTACACTTCTTAAGAATCTCTTGACTAGTTATAAAAAAGAGTGACGCTATCACATACGGATAACGTCACTCTTTGCTTCTTATGGCGTCATAATCCTGACCGGATATCGACACTCTTTTTTCTACTTCAATAAAAACTCATCAATTGCTTTCTTGTAAGTTGCTTTGTCTGCAGCTCCGCGGAAAAGCTGGGGATCTCCTTTCATGGGGATGAATACGAACAACGGAATACTTGTTGCATTGAACAGGGCAGCTAGTTCTTTCTGCTTATCTACATTTACTTTGTAGATTACAATTTTCCCGGCATATTCTTTTGCCAATTCTTTCATAATAGGAGCTGTTTGGCGGCAAGGTCCACACCAGTCGGCATATAAATCGATAATGGCAGGCTTGTCGCCTTTGTATTTCCACTCTTTTGACTTTTCATAATCGAAGACGTCTTTCAGAAACATTTCTTTATTCATTACGACGACTTCTCCGTTGTTACCTGTTACTTCTTTTTTACCTTGTTTGGCTTCAGCTCTGTCATTGAACGCGTATACGATTACGCTTACCATGACGAGTGCTACCATGACTAATACTTTCTTCATTCGTTATTTATCTTTTTATGTATAATGCCGTTCTATTACCCCTTGTAATTCACTGCTATGAATTACACCGGAATGTCTCCATACCGCTTCTCCATTTTTGAACAGGATAAAGGTTGGTACAGCTTGTATACGATATTTTGTAGCCAAGTCTTCATGTTGGTCAACGTCTATCTTGACAATACGGGCCTTATCACCTACAACTAATTTGAGTTCTTCCAGAACGGGTTTCATAGCTTTACATGGTCCGCACCATTCTGCAAAGAAATCAACTAAAACGGGCATCGGTGATTGTATTAAATCTTCAAATTTCTCCATAATCTTTCCTTTCTTAAAATTAAATGACAGTCATTGAAGACTGCAAATATAGATTCTATTTTATTAATATAACGGGAAAATGCTGTTTTTGTTCATCGAATAGTAACCGGAGAGTCATTCTGTTGTAATCTGAAAACGGGAGTTTTGCATATCGAAAAGTAACGGGAGTTAAAGTTATGAACTAAATAATAATCGCTATATGAAATTCTTATTTATTGTTCAAGGTGAGGGGAGAGGACATCTGACACAGGCTATCACCCTCGAAGATATGTTGCAGCGTAATGGGCATGAGGTTGTAGAAGTATTAGTCGGTAAAAGTTCCTCACGCACATTACCAGGTTTTTTCAATCGGAGTATTCATGCACCGGTGAAGCGTTTTATCAGTCCGAATTTTCTGCCTACGACAGATAATAAGCGAGTGAATCTAAAGAAAAGTTTAGCTTATAATTTATTGAAACTACCGGAATATTTCCGTAGTATGTACTATATAAATCAACGGATTAAGGAGACAGGGGCGGAAGTCGTCATCAACTTCTACGAACTTCTGACCGGACTTACCTATGCGTTCTTCCGTCCCTCTGTTCCGTATATTTGTATTGGACATCAATATTTGTTTCTACATCGTGATTTTCAGTTTCCGGATAAGAGTCCGGTCCAGTTATGGATGTTGCGTTTCTTTACACGAATGACGGCTCTTAGATCATCAAAGAAGTTAGCTCTATCTTTCAGGGAAATGGAACGGGATGATGAACATCAGATTGTTGTGGTACCTCCTTTGATTCGCCGGGAAATAACGGCAATCCAGCCGGAAGAAGGAAATTATATTCATGGATATATGGTAAATGCCGGTTTTGCAGATACAGTGGAGAGTTTTCACACAATGCATCCGGAAGTTCCTTTAAGATTTTTCTGGGATAAGACGGAGACAGAGGAAGTAGTACGGGTGGACGAAACATTGAGTTATCATCAGATTGATGATGTGAAGTTTCTTAATGGAATGGCGAACTGCAGGGCTTATGCCAGTACGGCTGGTTTCGAGTCTATTTGTGAAGCGATGTATCTTGGCAAACCGGTATTAATGGTTCCGGCGCATATCGAACAGGATTGTAATGCTTATGATGCTATGATAGCAGGGGCAGGAATTATCGGTGATTCGTTTGAACTGGAGTCCTTGCTTCGTTTTGCGGGAAAATATATTCCAAATTGTGATTTCATTTATTGGGCACGCAGTTGCGAGCGTCGGATTATTCTTGAATTGGAAAAACTGGCTGCTTCACAATCAGAAATAACTTCAATATCAACATATACTAATTATTTACCAATATGAAACTGAATAAAACAGATTATGTACTTGAACGTGCATCAGACGGTGGCTATTATGCTTGGCTGACTGTAAATATGCAATGTAATGCTTATGGAGAGTCTCCTGATGAGGCTATTCGGAACCTGGAAGAATCAATGAATGAGATAATTGATGAAATGTATATGGTGGAAGATTTTGTCTAATGAATAATGTGAAATGAAAAACGGATAATGAAACAGAACCCGGTTTCATTATCCGTTTTCAATAAATGATTTTTCTATTGTTCACAGATAGTCAGTTCATCAATGATATGGGATGCTCCCGCAAATTTATCTATGATAAACAGAGTATAACGAATATCAACGCAGGCAGCGCGCTGTGATGAAGGTCGGAAAGCGATATCACCTGTCAGTCCTTCAAAGTTACGGTCAAAAGCAGTTCCTACCAGCTGGCCTTTACCGTTGAAGACCGGGCTGCCGGAGTTTCCTCCCGTATTGTCGGTGTTTACAATAAAGCAGACCGGCATCTCACCGTTTTTGCCGTACTGTCCATAGTCTTTAGAGTTATACAACTCTTTCAACTTTTGCGGTACTACAAATTCCCAGTTACCCGGATCCTCTTTTTCCATAACTCCTTTGAGAGTGGTATGAGCATCATACACTACACCGTCTGCAGGTTCATAAGGAAGCACTTGTCCGTAAGTCAGTCGTAAGGTTGAGTTCGCGTCCGGATAAATAGGTATTCCCTTTTCTTGTCTCATATTCATCATGCCTTTTACCCATACTTTATGAGCGGCATCATAATTCTCATTGGCTTCTTTCATGGCAATGGCAGTTTTCAGAATGCCGTCGGTAATTGAATATTTGAATAGGATCATCCAGTCATATCCGATTTTATATAAACTAGGCTTTTTGATGAACTTCTCAAAATTCTTTTGATTACCGAAAATTGAGTTATCAAAGCACGCATCTACAAATGCATCTATGTTGCCTTTGAAGCGGGAGTCAATGATTTCGAATATATTGATTCTTTGTTCTGCCGGAATATAGTTAGCATAAGTTTTGAGCATTTCTTTAGCTACCATTCGTTCTACTTCCGGGAAAGGAACAGAAGCAAAATATTTTTCACCTTCCTGTTTCAAGTTTTGGGCAGCTTCTTTTATTTTCTCTTTATCTTTTGATTTTAGTGCGGTGGCCAGTGCTGTTGTAGAGGGGATGCGCATAAAGTCGAGCGCTGTGACAAGTGCTTCGTTGATAGCCTGTTGGTGATATAATGCGTCACGTCGGTGAGCTACAATAGAGCGAATCTCGTCAAAAGCTTTCTGATAAGAGTTATCTCCTTTTTCACGGCCGCGGGCCAATAGTTCTTCTTGCTGCGCACGTTTGGTATCCAATACTTTAAGACGCACCAGCCCTTCGTTCATGCCAATAGCATTCTTCCAATAGTTGGCTGATGATGCATATTTGCTGGCGTAATGAATACGCACAGCAGGATCTTTAAGCATTTGTTCCATAAGAACTTTCTGACGGGCACCACGTACGTGCTGACGTATAAAGTTAGTTGTCTGCATCCGTTCTTCTACTTCGTCGGAAATCATGTACCGCCAGTTACGTCCGGGAAATCCCATGACAAAAGTGAAATCACCTTCCTGTACTCCGGCAAGGCTAATGGTCAAGTGTTTCTTTACGTGCAAAGGAACATTGTCTTTGGAATACTCTGCCGGTTTTCCGTTCTTATCCGCATAGATACGGAAAAGGGAAAAGTCGCCGGTGTGACGCGGCCACATCCAGTTGTCAGTATCCGCTCCAAATTTTCCAATAGAAGAAGGAGGGGCACCTACCATGCGAATGTCGCTATACACGGTTTTTACAAACAGATAATATTTATTTCCTCCATAAAAGGCTTTGAGTTCCAACTTGGTAGCAGGAGTTATTTCAATGTTTTCTGCTTTTGCAAAACGTTCTGCTACTTTGTTGAGGTAAGTCGGAGACAGATAATTAGTTCCTTCCGGGTCTTTGTCTTTCTTTAGTTGTTCGTTGACGTAGTCGGTTACATCAAGAATACGGTCGATAAAAGTAACCTTGAGTCCTGGTGTAGGAAGTTCTGCGTCGCGGTTCATTGCCCAAAAACCTTCTGTCAGATAGTCATGCTCTACATTACTGTGTTGCTGGATAGCTCCATAACCGCAATGATGATTAGTCAGCACCAGCCCTTCGGAAGAGATTACTTCTCCCGTACATCCTCCTCCGAAGTGTACGACAGCGTCTTTCAGAGAAAGCCCGTTCGCATTGTATACTTCTTCAATGGGAATCTCAAGACCTAGTTCTCGCATGGCAATCTCATTCTGAGTTTTCAGATCAGGTAGCATCCACATACCTTCGTCGGCATGGATGATAAGAGTTGCCAGAGAAAAAATAGCAAATAGGATTTGTTTTCTCATTTATTCTACGATTGTCATTTCATTAATCAGGTGTCCGCAGTTTCCTAGTTTTTCAAGGATGAACAATACATAACGGATATCCAGGTTGATACAACGTTGCAGGTTATTGTCAAAGTTGATATCGCCACTCAATGATTCCCAGTTGCCGTCAAAGGCACAACCGATCAGTTCCCCATTCTCATTCAATACTGGGCTTCCGGAGTTACCTCCGGTAATATCGTTTGTAGATAGGAAGCAGACAGGCATATCACCGTTGGGTAATGCATAGCGACCATAATCTTTCTTCTCTATAAGTTCTTTCAACTTGGCCGGTACCACAAATTCGCGGTCTTCCGGATTTTCTTTTTCAAGAATACCTTTAGTTGTCGTATAGTAGTTGTAGTGTACTCCGTCTTTCGGATCGTAAGGTTTCACGTTACCGTATGTCAGACGAATGGTAAAGTTGGCATCCGGATAAGAAGGAACTGGCTGTTTCATTTCGCCAAGACCACGGATATAGGTCTTGTGAAGTAAAGTCAACTCTTTATCCATATCTTCTAATTGAGAAACAATTTTCTCAAATTGGTCATATTTAGACTGACAGTATTGCAAAGCCAAATCATTATCGATAGCCTTTACAGACGGTTTCTTGACAAACTTCTCAAAGTTCTCACGGTTAGAGAAAATAGAGTTGTCATACATATCATCGACAAACTTGTCATAGTTACCTTTATATTTCTGCTCAATGACTTTGTAGATAGACAGACGCTGGTCTGCCGGAATCATTTCTGCATAAAGGGGAAATAAAACTTTAGCTACTTTACGGTCTACCTCATGGTCATAGTCCTTATTGTGAATACTTTCATACGTATCTTTCAGCGCTTCGATACGTACTTTTATCAGAGAATCATTCTTCTCTATCAATGCTTCACGTGTCTTAGCCAGCATGACACTTCCAAATTCGATTGCTCCGAAGAACGTTTCTCTCAGACAGGTGAACTGATAGTTGAGAGGTGCTGTCTTAGCTACCAGATCATCTATTTTTTTCACTACCGTTGCATAATCAGCATTATTCTTTTCCTTTGCAAATTCTGCAAATTTAGCTTCTTGCGCAGCTTTCGTACCCAATACATCGTTGTCGATGATTGCCCTGTTCATTCCGATAGAATTTTTCCAGTAGTTACTGGAACCGGCATATTTGTTTGCATACTGGATGCGGATTTTATCACTTGCATTCATCACTTCCTTCAATACAGCCAGACGCGCACCGCGGATACGGATACGCGGGTCGTTTTCCGATTCCATGCGTTCTTTTACTTCCGATACGGTCAGATAACGGCTTGTACTTCCGGGGAATCCCATAATCATTGCATAATCTCCTTCTTTCAAACCTTTGAGCGAGATAGACAAATGTTTTTTTGTTTTCAAAGGAGTATTGTTTGCGCTGTATTCTGCCGGTTCTCCGTTAGCATCCGCATAAATACGGAACATGGAGAAATCACCGGTGTGACGGGGCCACATCCAGTTATCCGTTTCGCCACCGAACTTACCGATAGAGGAGGGGGGAGCGGCAACCATACGTACATCCGGATATATTTTCTTATAAAATAGATAGAATTTGTTTCCGGCATAAAATGGAAGTGCTTGTGGAACGATTCCTTTTTTATCTTTCAGATCGCTTTTATTGTAAAGCTCGTTGGCCAGTTTCTGAAGAAAAGCACTACTGAAAGATTCAGATTCGGTAATTTCTTTAGCGGCAATCTTTGCATTGACAATATCCGTGATATCTTCGATACGTTCGATAAATGTGAACTTCAATCCCGGAGTCGGAAGCTCCTTGTCTCTGGATGTAGCCCAGAAACCGTCTGTCAGGTAGTCATGTTCTACGCTACTGTGCTGCTGGATGGAAGCATAACCACAGTGATGATTTGTCAGAATTAAACCTTCAGGTGAGATAATTTCCCCCGTACATCCTCCTCCGAAGATACCGACTGCATCTTTCAAAGAGACGCCGTTCGGGTTATATAAGTCCTGGGCTTCCAGTTTCAATCCTTGTTTTTTCATCATATCTATGGAATGTTGCTGTTGCATTAATTGCAATAACCACATACCTTCATCCGCTTTAGCGGAGCACACGATGAGCGCTGTCAGCGCTAATAAATAAAGTCTTAGTCTGTTCATTTTTTAATGATAAAATTTGAATATATGATTGTTAGTCTTCAATTTCCAATTCTCCGTTTTTCAATGCTTCCATAATATTGGCGGGCGGACGTTGGTTCATCAGTTCGTTTTTCATGTAGTCCATGTAGGGAGCTACATGTTGGAAGAACTGATAGTATCCTTTACATAAGTAATTCAACCCGGGTTCGCCGTCGGCTGTCTGGCTGAAACGGTTCTTGGGACATTCTCCGTTGCAGGCAAAAAGGAAATCACATTCTTTACATTGGGTGGATAGAGATTGATATTTCATGTTTCCGAACTTGTGTTGACGTTCGCTATGCATCATTTCTACAAGTGTCTGGCTGTATATGTTTCCCAGTTTATATTCAGGGAATACAAAGTGGTCGCAAGAATAAACATCCCCGTTGAATTCCATAACACCAGCGTGTCCGCAGGTCTTCGCCATTGTACAAATGCCAGGTTGTTCACCTACCCAGTTTGCTAAGGTGGAGTCGAATATCTGTATGTAGTATTTGCCTACATCTTCTTTCACCCATTCGTCGAAAAGGGTACAGAGAAATTTACCCCATTGTTCGGGGGTGATAGAGAAATCTGCCAGTTCACCTTTTTGGTTTTCTGCAAGAGAAGCGAGGTGGCGGCCGTCCTGATGTTCAAGGATACGTTCAACGATAGGTGCAAATTGGATATATTTGCAGTCTATCTCCTTGAAGAAATGATAAAAATCCAGTGGATAGTCAGCATTGAAGTCATTAATAACCGCCATTGCATTCCATTCTACACCATGTTTTTTCAGAAGATTAATCCCTTGCATCACTTTGACGAAGGAGGGCTTCCCCATTTTATTTTTACGATATTCATCGTGAAATTCTTGAGGTCCATCAATCGAAACGCCTACCAGCCAGTTATTTTCTCGGAAGAACTCGCACCATTCATCGGTCAGCATGGTTCCGTTGGTTTGGATGCAGTTATCGATCGTTCGTCCGCGGGCGTATTTCTTTTGCAGTTCCATAGCCTTTTTGTAGAAGGAGAGCGGGCGCATAAGTGTTTCTCCTCCGTGCCAGGTGAAAAGTACCTGTGGCATGGTCTGAGAGTTGATGTACTCGTCGATGAATTTTTCCAAAAGTTCATCGCTCATTACGTGTTTCGGGTTGTCTTTGTATAGATTCGCTTTTTCCAGATAGTAGCAATAATCGCATGCAAGGTTACATACGGCACCTACTGGCTTTACCATAACGTAAAGCGGTTTGGCAAAAGGAGCATAAGTTGATGTTTTCATAGCTGCAAAATTAGATAAACTAAATGAAAAAAAGCGCCTTATACCTATGTTTATAAGGATTATTAAAGAAAAGACTCTTACAAGTTTTAAATATTGATAAAATGTTTCTTTGAAGTCCGAATCAGTTGTACCTTTGTACCCGGAATTTAATGAATGGACGAACGTGAATAAAATTTTGCCTTTTTTACTTCTGCTTCCGTTTCTGGCTTCGTGTACTAGTAAGTATAGGATAGAAGGAACATCTTCAGTAAACAGTCTGGATGGAAAAATGCTGTATCTAAAGACCATGCGTGACGGGGAATGGGTGAAGCTGGACTCTGCTGAGGTAGTGCATGGACTGTTCTCTATGAAAGGAAAAGTAGACTCCGTACAAATGGTGACGCTTTATATGGATGATGAGAGTATCATGCCGATTGTATTGGAAAGCGGTAAGATTAAAGTTACCATTAGCAATACGGATTTAAAAGTAGCAGGAACTTCCTTGAATGCAGCACTGTATGACTTCATTGACAAAAGAAATGCATTGGAAGAAAGTATTGGGGAGCTGGAACAAAAGGAAACTCGTATGGTAATGGAAGGGAATGATTTGGAAGAAATTCATGCACAGTTGATGGTGGAAGGTGATTCGCTGATGACGGCAATGAACCAGTATGTGAAGACGTTCATTTCAGATAATTATGAGAATGTGTTGGGACCTAGCGTATTTATGATGCTTTGTAGTTCTTTGCCATATCCTATTATGACACCTCAGATTGATGATATCATCAAAGATGCTCCTTATTCTTTTAAGAGTAATAAACTTGTGAGAGAGTTTTTGTCTAAAGCAAAAGAAAATATGAAGTTGATAGAAGAACATCAACGGATGCAACAAAATGTAGGTCCGAAGAAATAAATCTTGAGTTTTTTGCGTATTTTTGCATAAAACTCAAGATAAGATGAAAACGTCCTTTTCTATTCGTATTGCTTTTTTCTTTAT
>OHJK01001621.1_pt1 | contig 10763 bp, 10 predicted proteins | sample 1568541 | NCBI WGS metagenome assembly OHJK01 (sample SAMEA3879535, study PRJEB24766) | human gut metagenome | biome: human-associated habitat; feature: feces | place: USA | collected 1985/1987
ACAATAAAAAAATATGTCTGTAAAAGTTTTTCATCAATTAATGAATAAAACCTTTAAACATGAGCGTAAATTTCAAATATTTATTTTAGAATCTTCTATGGATTTTATACCTCGTGGATTAAAAAAGCCTATTTATAAAGAATATTTAAAAACTGAATTGTATGAAAAATATGGACCAGGTGCATTTTTAATTCCAGAAGAACGATTATTTCCTATTATTAATATCAACACCGGACTTTATGACGCACGACTTATTCAGTATGCGTTAATTCGGTCGTTAGCTTTGCGTAGAATTAGTCACACATATGATTACATCTACGACGCGGCTTTAAAGTGTTTTGATGAGCACGAATGTAAAGATACGATTGAAATTACAGTTTTAGATACAAATGAAACTGTAGGTTTAATTGAATTTCTAACAAGATATGATAAATTATTTGGTAAGACCGAAGTCGAATTACCAGATGATCATGAATATAAACTTGAAGACTTACAAAAAATGCCGCACTATAAAAAGCATTATAAAAAATATAAACGTATTTAAAATAACTATATAAATTTATATCTCTCACTAGCATTGGCTAGTGAGAGATTTTTTTAAAGGGTATCCACAATTGAGATTAGAATTAATGGATATTAATCTTTTCGTTGAGAAACGAAAGATAAAAGAAGTTAAATCTTCTAAAATTGAAGGTCGTAATGGTAAATTAGATTCTGAAGGACTTTTCTCGGAAGAAATATTCGGTCGTTTAGGTTCTCCAATGAGAAAAACTACGTTTGGATATATAGACCTTCACGTTAAAATTATTCACCCAATGGTTTGGGACATTATAACCAGTATTCATCCACACATTTCAAAACTTTTACTTGGTAAGAGTAAATATATCATAAATGAAAACGGCGAACTTGAAGAAAGCCCAGATCAAGCTTTTGGAATTAGTGGTATCAAAGGATTCATTGATAACTTTGATAAATTAAATCTAAAAGCTATTGGTAAAAAACATCCAGACTATGTAAAATGTATTGAGAAAAATAGAAATAAGATCTTCATAGATAAGTGCTGTGTATTACCGGCCGGTATTCGAGATATCAATCTTTCACAGTCATCTACTAGAAAAACTATTACAAGTTCTGAAGTAAATACTCTTTATGAAGAGTTACTTCAACAGACAAAAACTATCGATCCAAATTTCTTAGAATTTCTAGATGATGATACTATTAAAAATATTATCGGAGCTATCCAAAGAAAAGTTATTGAAATCAGCCGGTGGATAGAAGAAAGACTAAAAGGTAAAAATGGTATTCTCCGTGGTGGATTACTTTCAAAAACAGTCGACTATAGCGGCCGGATGAATATAGTCGGCGACATTTCAATCCCTCATGGATATATAGGTATTCCTTGGCAAGCTATCCTTAAGCTATACGAACCTTTTACAGAATACCAGATACTAAAAAATCCATATAACGCTAATGTAAAAGAACTCATTAGGAAGTATATGGATATTAGTAATAACCTAACATCATCTGACCTAAAAAGATTTTTAACATTAATTAATGAACAACCAGAAAATGTAAATCCTGAACTCGTAGATGAACTTGTCCGTATCGCTGAAGATATTACTAAAGGTAAACTAATACTTAATAAACGTGATCCTGTAGAAAATAGAAATTCATATATTGCCAGTTATATTCGTGTAGATAGAGATTCATTAGTAATTAAATTGAATCCTTTAGATTGTCCTAGATTAGGGGCGGACTATGACGGGGGACTTCGACACGTTTTGCTGTTAAAATAAAATAAAGCAGTAACATAAGAATTTTTTTCTTAGAGAACTATTATTTCGAAGATTCAAATGAGGATAAGTTGAGATACTTACCAAAGGGATCTCTCTAATACCGCGACGTGCATCTAATTATTAACTAATTATTTACTAATTAATGGTGTGCGAAGTTCGCAGAGGTCGGCAGAAGGATGTCGTAAGATAAATTTATATTTATCACGAAAAGGGACTTAGTACGTCTCCATATCTAATATGCCGGGAGTCTATAAGATAATATATGGTGAGAATGTTATTAATAAAATAACTGACGAACTTTCGAATGTACGGGTCTATAAAAAATAATCAGAAATGGTTAATGATGTGTTATGCATCGTAAGTGAGGTTGAGTAAAAATCTCCGTTATGAAAAACCTTATAGTTGTACAAAGAGCAACTATCTAGCTTACAGGCTTATAGAAAGCACCTAAGTATTATGTATGTACAGATAGAAATAATGGAACGTGGAAAGTCTAGAAGCTACTATACGTAAGTAGTCTGTTGACGAAGAATAATAAGCAACTTAATTCTAGATGAAAGTAGAGGTATTACGCTAAGACGTTTCTTGTAATGAGAAATCGAGCCATAGCCTCAAGTCGTATTAACAGTACGATGGAACGCCGTGTGATATGAAAGTATCATGCACGGTGTGGGTCGGGGGAAAAGGTGGAGATAATATCAAAGTCTTACCTATCGACATATTCTATTAATGCCCGAATCAATTTATTATTGTCAAATGGTAAAACGAAAAACATTCACATTTCCGAATTTAAAGATTTATGTAAATGCGTATTGAATAAAGAATATAAAAGTAAAAACGGAGCTAATGTGATTGATTATAATGTTTTAGATGAGGTTTATATTAATGCTATCGATATAAACACCGGCCAAATTGAGAAGAAGAGAATAACAAACTGGTCTATACATGAAAACCTAAAGATGTGGGATATAAAGAAACGTAATAGAAATTCACTTATACCATCAGTTGGTGAATTCAAAGTTTCTGAGGATCACTCATTGATTGTTCTCGATATGGAAGAAGAAACTATTAAGAGAACAAACATTAAGGATGTTATCGAAAATCAAAATAAATATGCTTTTATTAGATCGTTAGATTCAACATATAGAAAAAAAGAAATTAATAATGTTGTATATTTAACATATATTCCTAAGTCGTTATTTAAACAAAGTAAGAACCTAGTACTTACTAATGATGAAAAAACAGCCATAAGAAAGAATGGATTTACACAGAGTAGAATTGTAATTACAGATGAAGACATTGAAAAAATACAGAATGAATCTATACGCAACATAGTAGAATTACAGAATGAACAAAAGATACAGATTTTACCATGTAGGTATTTTGATTATAACTATGATCCAGATACAACAACGGCGTATGATTTAACAGTAGAAGATTTTCAGACATTTAGTACTGATGATGGTATATTCGTATATGACACTGTAGCTTTATTCCCACTGTTTTCAAAGAAAGCTAACGATGAAGCTAGAGAAAAAATGAATCCGATAACATCATCTACTATGTGGAACGATCCGGCCAAATCTGGTAAAGTTCTATATGATTTAAAACTAGATGCAACGGCCATTATATACACGGCGACAAAGAGATAAAATATGCAAGACTATTCCAGCATTCTAAATGAAATAGGTGAATATTTTGGTCGCTATCAAAAAGCTGATGGTTCATATGATCTATTTACGAATGTTGTAAATAATGGAAATGTTGAACCACAGCGAATACAAAATGTTTCAGATTTAAAAAAAGAAATTCCATTTTTTAATGGAATTTTATACACCCAATATAATTTAGCTGGTCCACAACCATATTATGGCTGGCAACGAAATGTTATCAGTACATTAGAATCTAATAAAGATGTATATGTTGTAGCACCAGCAGGTGGTGGTAAAACTAGACCACTTTTTGGTTATTGGATCATAAATAAATATTTAAATACGAGTAATCACAATAATCGTGTCAGTGGTAGTATTCATAACTTACAAGCTGACAGATTATTAGCTAATTATTCACAAAATGATGAACCAATTCTTCAAAATTGGGCAGATATTATTTCTGGATTATTTACTAATCGACATTTAGATAATTCTCCTATTAATAAATTACTTTTAATTACTCCGATCCGAGTTTTAGCTTTCGAACAAGCTAATGGTCTACAGGACGTATTTTTAGATTTATTTTTATTTGTCAAATCTTTATACGAAAAATATGTGCGTAAAAGAATGATGGTTATGAATCCACGTATAAATTTTGAAGATAAAATGAATAGCTTAGTAGAAATGTCAACTACTGTAACAAATAGAGGTGGACAACAACGGACGGGTTTAAATGTTTTTAAATTATTTGGAATGGCTTTTAAAAATAATAAACGTGGATTCGAAATAGTTTCTGGAAGTGTTAGTGACTACGAAAGTTACATTAAAAAACGTGTAAAAGAAATGATTTGTGTTAAAACTGGAGGTGGTGGTGAAGACTACGGGAAGAATCCAGAAACAGCGACAGCAATTATATCTACATATGGTTCTGCTAAAAATTTTATTAGAGAAGTTGTAAATAGTATTGGATTTATTGTATTCGATGAAGCACAAAATGAGTGTGCTCAATAAATAAAAAAAATCTATAATTATAGACAAGGAAAAAAATTGAATATTCCACATCTTCATATAGAAATAATATATGAAAAACTAGGAGGGAATACTATGTTCTACCGCGTTTCTGTAATCTTTGTCGTGAGCATGTTTATCGTCTTTGGATTCCAGCTCATCGGAGCTGGATTGGTAAAGGCTGATGAATTGACGACTTACGCTAAGTCGTCTGAAAACACCGATATAGATCAGCAGTATGCTGACCTGGCGACGTTATATGCGCCAATCAGATTTGTTAATGGAGAGCATGTTCCTAATCAAGATTATATGGACGTCCTTGATGACAAGGCTCTCGTCCTCAATGAACATCCGAATCTTCGGATCGTCATCGAGGGTCACAATTCTGTTGAAGAGCAGAACACCCTCTCTGCTGCGCGATGTGTGTTCATCCACGACTATCTGCTTCAGGTGGGTGTTAAGCCTGAACAGATTGTGGACATTGTAAACTATGGGTCGGACTATCCTGTCTACGAACCTGGTTTTGAAACTCCCGACAGACACGAGCTCTGTCGGAGGGTCAACTTCATCGTGATTGGGTCATACTAACGATCCCGATCAAACAAAGAGCCCACACGGGCTCTTTTCTTTTTTTCCTTGTTAAATGACTATAAAATGAAATAGTCTACAAATGACTTATATCAACCATCTGTTTTTGGTGGTAATATATCACAAGCTAGTGAAATTAATGCTGCTAGTGATGCATATACAATTATTAAAGAAGCATGCCGTAATAAATCAACACAAATTGCTTTTTTAAGCGGAACAATTAATCCAATATCTGCTAATAATTTTGCAGACTATGTAAATAGTTATCTTGGTCGAAGAGTTGAGGTTGTAAAAACAAGTTCAAACGACCCAGAAGCTAGAAACAAAACACAACTTAAAATTATTGCTGATGATGCTATTCGCAATGATGAAGAAGTAGTTAACCGAATTATTCGATGGGTAAATAATAGAGAATACGGTAATGCTGTAATATATTTCTCTAAAGCTAGAATTGTTAAGATACTTGAAAAAGTTATCAGCAAATTAAATCAAACGAATCTAGATGATATTACTCAACGCGGAAAACATATTGATGAAAACAAGCGGCGGGAGATAGAAGAATATATTCAAGCATTAAAGTTACTCGGTAAATCTAAAGAAGAGATAAATAATGCTGTTAAGACTTTTGTTAGAAGTAAATACCCAGAAACCCAGAAGGCAACAATTGAAAGAATAAAAGGAATCCCGGCGGCTTCAGAAATACAAAATAAATTAGCTCGCGAAGCTGTTAGTCATGGAATTGGATTCATTTTTACGCAGGATAAAGATGATAAAGGTTCTAGATTTGAACCAATGTCTGAAAAAGATAAATTAATTATTGCTGACCTATTCTCAAACCAAAAAATATTTGTTTTGTTAGCAACTCCAGCAATTGGTATTGGTGTAAACGTTAGTATTCGAAATATGTATTTACCAACATTGTATAAACAAGAAAATGTTGGTGGAACATTTAATATGAGTAAAGAACTCATTAACGTACGCGAATTAACTCAGCTTATTAACAGAGCTGGTCGTAAAGCATCAATTCCAATTGCAGGTATCTATACACCGGAAGAATTTAAAGATTATTTGTCGAATGTTATTAAGATGACAAATGATGACTTTAATGAGGTTCCGGCAATTGCATTTGATGGTAAGAGTATTAAAGAAGATAAATTCTTAAGATATTTCATATTGATGAGTAATGTTGCCGCCAATTCAAAAGTTGGTCAAGAAGTAATAACACGCATGAATAATACTCCGGCAACAAAACATATTTCTGGAGTAATCAGAAATATTTTCCACTATCTGTATAATGTGGGTATTAAGTCTGACCATGAAGAAGCAGAAATTAATAAAGCAACACAAGACATATTAAAGAAAATACAGAATATTAACGTACTGACAAGAACGATTGATGATTTAAAAATAAGAATTAAGTCTTTTAAATATTCAAATAGTCTTATTAATGATGCTAATGAAATAACTAGTATTGATGGTTTATTACGAACCAAAATCGAAAATTTAACGACTGAAATTAATCATTTAAATGATATTATATCTGATCCTGCCAGACTAAATGCATATTTACTCGGTGGACAGAATCAGGATATTTTTGCTTTAAGAACAAGGTTATTAAATATTCGAACAAATTTAGAAAATGAAATTATAATTAATAAAGAGCGTACATTACAAATAATAGATGAAGTTGAGAATCAGATAAGAGATTTAGAGTCAAAGAATGATCCCAGAACATCATTAATGATTAGTCAGTTAAAAAATATAAAGACAAAACTTGAAATTCATACAGAAAAGCAAAAACTAGTTAATGAGTTGAAATATAAAATTAACACTATTAGAACTGAAATTGGACAACTTAAGACTGAAATACAAAATTTGAGGAATCAAGGCCCAACAATTGTGATCTTTACACCGCAAATTTTAAGAAATCAAATTTTAGACATTGAAAATTTGATTAAAGAAAAAGAAAAACAAATTCAATTAATTACGAACACAATTCGTGTATTAAGAATCAAATACAATCTAATCTAATAAAAGGAAAACCAAAAAATGCTAAAACTACGTTTTGCCAAGCTCCGTGAAGATACTAAGATTCCTTATCGTGCCTCAGAAACTGCTGCATGTTATGATTGTTTTTGTCCTGATGACGTCGTAGTGCAACCCGGTGAAACAAAACTTATTCCTCTAAACTTCGCCGTTGAATGTCCTGATGGTTATAAGTTATGTGTTTATAATCGTTCCGGTTTGGGTAAGAAAGGTCTTGTTTTACCCAATGGTGTCGGAATCATCGATCATGATTATCGCGGCAATGTTGGTATGTTAATTACAAATATGAGTGGTGATGAATATAAATTTTCAGCTGGGGATAGAATTTGTCAAATTGCTCTAGAAAAAGTTAATGAATTTGAATTTGAAGTTGTAGATTATAGTGAACTTACGGAGACCGAGCGCGGAACTGGTGGTTTTGGGCATTCTGGTAAGTAATAAAGGACTAAAATGGCCGAAAGTAAAAAAACATCTATGAGAATCTTCAATTCAATTGAAGATGTATACTCAGCATTAGATGATGGTGTAGATGTATCTACAAAATTTCCATTTAGTCATCCAACAAAAACTAATAACAAAACAGTTAATCTAAGTCTTGGTCGAATCTGGTGGAACTTACTATTACCGTCAGATTTTGAATTGGTTGATGAAGCTGTAGATCAAAAAAAAGTATCTTCTACTATTCAAAAAATCTTTGAAAAGCTAGGACCAGAAGAGGCTTCAAAACTAATAACAAAAATTCACCAAGAGTCTTATAAAATCGGGACTAGATGTCCACCAACATTCGAAATAGATGCTCTAATATTGCCGGATAAAATTAAGAAAGATAAAGAGCATCTACAAAAATATGGGTCTGATGATCCAATTGAATTTAATGATGAAATTAAATCAATTTCTAAAGAATTAAATTCATATGCTGATGAAAAAGACTATAGATTTTATAATATCAATAATTCTGGAGCAAAAAGTGCTCCAGTAGATGGATTATTAATTGGTCGTGGATCTGTAGTAGATATTGAAGGTAATATTTCTAAACCACTTAGAAATGCATTGAATGATGGACAAAGTATTGATAGTTATTATAAATCAGCATCCGAAGCTAGACGTGGTTTTTATTACAAGGCTGCCATTGCTGCCAAACCTGGATATTTGTCGAGAAGATTAACTATGGCAATGGCTCATATTGTCATAGATCAAAATAATAAAGATTGTGGGACAAAAAAATATTTTAAATTAACAGTGACACCAGACTTAGTAAATGGTCTTAACTATAGATATATAATGGTTAATGGTAGACCAAAATTAATTACAGATGCTAAGTCTATTCTTGGTCAAACTGTTAATTTACGTAGTCCATTATATTGTAAAGCTGAAAAAGGAATTTGTCCAATATGTTATGGAGATTCCTTTAAGAATGTTGGAACTGATAAGATTGGCGTACTAGCCGGAACAGATATTAATAATATTGTATTAAACCTGTTTATGAAAATGCGTCACCAAAGTTCAATTCCAAATTATACCAAAATTAATTTCATTAACGACTTAGAAAAAGCTAATATTTATACGGCTGAATTCAAGAAATATTTCACAGTAACAGAAAATAATATCTCGGCAAATACCGAGGTGTTTATTACATTAGATTTAAATAGTTACGATGATATGACACTTATCGAAAGTGTTGAATATTATCTTTTACCAGGTATTTTAACAGTTACGCTGTCTGAAAATCAAGAAAAACAATTTGTTTTTCCATTTAGATATCAAGTTAAATTATATAAACCTAATAATGTTCAATTTTCTGGTAAACTAGTAACTCTTATTTATTCACCTGGTGAAAAAATTATCACACAAGAATATATTGATAAAAAACCAGATGTTGGTGTACTTGAAAATATTCTTGAAGGTCAGATTAAGTATATTAACGATCCAGAAACAATGGTATATTCAATACGAGATTATATATCTAATTTAGATATGAATCAGATTGAATTAATTGTTCAAAATATGTTTAGAGATGCATCTGATGAATCTAAACCTGCAAGATTAACTGATTATTCAAATTATCATATTATCGGACAGAAAAAATTACCATTTGTTACATCTTGGGTTAACGCTATGGCGTTTGAAAATATTGGTAAAGCAGTTAAAGTTGGTTTAGTTACTGGTCAAGACGCTCCAGATGATCCAATTACAAAGATTATTAATGAAAAATATACTGAATAAAGTATAAGATGGGGTTAGAAATGGAAAAAAGTGGATTAGTTTCTTTTGCTGAAGATGAATTTAAAATATTAGGTTGGGATAAATCTGATGACGAGATGCAAAAAGAAGTATGTAAAGATTTAATAGAACTTTTAACTGTATTATCAAAACAGGGTCATAGTGGATTTTCGATAAATTATGTTTTAAGTTTATTTACAAAGTTAGCTAATTTTAAGCCACTTTCCCCATTAACTGGTGAAGATTCAGAATGGAATGATGTGGGAACATATCACGATCAATCTGGTAATGAAATAAAATTATTTCAAAACCGACGTTGTTCATCAGTATTTAAAGATAGTAAAGATTCTAGAGCATATGATATTAATTTAGATACTTCAGGTGATTCTGATAAAAAATATATTTCATTCCCATATACACCATCATACTAATAATCAAGTAAAATTTTCCTAGTCTCAATAGTATAATTATTGAGACTAGGAAAAATAAAAAAATATGTGGAAAATAGCTGTAACTGGACATAGGCCAAATAAACTATTTGGGTATAATCTATATAATAACGGCTGGATTAAAATTGGTAAGATCTTTAGAAAATTAATACTTGATAGATTAGAGAAGTATGCCCGCGTTGAATTAATTACTGGAATGGCACTTGGCGTAGATCAGGTTTTTGGATTAGTCGGAGTAAAATTAAAAAATCAAGGTTTTCCAGTCGTAATTCATGCAGCGATACCATGTATTGATCAACCGAATATGTGGAAGAGTAGAGAATATTGGGATAAGATTAAGAACAATTCAGATATTGTTAATTACGTAACAGAAAAAAGATATATCGATGATAAGTCTTGTCTTGAAAAGCGAAATCGATATATGGTTGATCTATGTGATGAACTTTTTGCTGTATGTGATGGTAGTAAAAGTGGAACTCTAAACTGCATAAACTATGCTATTAGAAAAAATAAACCAATTTTAAATATATACGATCAGTTATATGCCAAAAAATAGCAAAGCAACTCAAGGTGGTAAAAATAAGAGAAAAGGAAGCGCTTTTGAACGAGACGTCTCGGCAAAGTTAAGCTTATGGATATATGGTGATAAGTCAATAATTAGACGATCTCCATCAAGTGGAGCCGAGCATCAATATGGGCAAGGTGCTGATGTTTCATTATTTCAACCTGGATATGAGTTATTTAAATATTTCGTTGAAGTAAAATGTGGATACAAAGAAGATTTGTTCAATGCTAGAAAACAAATTCTAGAATGGTATAGTATAGCTAAAGAAAAAAATAAATTAGAATACCCAATCTGGATTATTTGGAAAATCTTAAATCGTGGTATTATTCTTTGTACTGATAAAAAATTTAATGAAAATATTCCAGAATTATATACATTAAATAATTTGTTTGTATACGATTTTAAATATCTACTATCATTAAATTATAATGATTGTATT
>OHJK01001630.1_pt1 | contig 10727 bp, 7 predicted proteins | sample 1568541 | NCBI WGS metagenome assembly OHJK01 (sample SAMEA3879535, study PRJEB24766) | human gut metagenome | biome: human-associated habitat; feature: feces | place: USA | collected 1985/1987
GCTCGCCATCAACCCGAATACCATCCAGCGCGCCTACAGCGAGCTGGAATCGGAGGGCTACGCCGCGTCTGTCCCGGGAAAGGGCAGCTTCGCCGTGCGCCGCGAGCGCGTGGAGGACGACGGACGCCGCCTCGCGCTGATCGACACCCTGCGTGAAACGCTGCGCGAGCTGCGTACGCTCGGCATGAGCTGTGCCGAGCTGGACGCCATCTACCGGGAGGAGGAAGAGAAATGATCGAAATTCGTGAGCTGGTGAAGACCTTTGACGGCTTTGCCGCGCTCGACGGCGCGAGCCTGACCGTGCCGCAGGGCGCGATCTACGGTCTCGTGGGGCCGAACGGCGCGGGCAAATCCACGCTGCTGCGCCACCTGACCGGCGTATACCGGCAGGACTCCGGCACCGTCTCGGTGGACGGCGCAGACGTATGGGAGAACGTGGCGGTCAAGCAGCGCATCGCCTCCATCCCCGACGACTGGCACTATTTTATGCAGTCGAGCATCCGCGACATGATGAAATTTTACCGCGGCTTCTATCCGCAGTTCAACATGGAGCGCTACGAGAAGCTGCGCGGCGTCTTTTCGCTGGGCGAAAAGCAGCTCATCCGCCGTCTTTCCAAGGGAATGCAGAAGCAGGCGGCGTTCTGGATCGCCATGTGCTGTATGCCGGACTATCTCATTCTGGATGAGCCGGTGGACGGCCTCGACCCGGTGATGCGGCGGCAGGTCATGGGTCTTATCCTCTCCGACGTGGCGGGGCACGGCACCACGGTGCTGATCTCGTCTCACAACCTGCGGGAGCTGGAGGACGTGTGCGACTACGTGGGCATCATGAACCGGGGCAAAATGCTGCTGGAAAAGAGCCTTGCGGACATGCAGGGCAGCACCGTGAAATTGCAGCTGGTGGGCGACGCGCCTCAGGAGCTGGACATTCTCAACGCGACCGTTTCCGGACGCTTAAAGACCCTGATCGTCCGGGGCGAGGCCGAGGAGGTCGGCGCGAAAATCGCGGCGTGCAAGCCCGCGTATTTTGATGTGCTGCCCTTGTCCCTGGAGGAAATCTTCATTTACGAGCTGGGAGGCGTGGACTATGAAATCAAAGACATCCTTCTTTAATAAAACCGTGTTCAAAAAGAACCTGACCCGGTTCGCCCCGGTGATGGCGGTGTACACCCTGTGCCTGATTCTGGGCATGATGATGCTGTACCAGATCAATGAGGAAATGGGCCGGACGTTCTGGTTCGCCTCCCGGATAGCCGGGAACCTTCAGCTCATGGGGCTGGTGAACCTGCTTTTTGCGCCGCTCGTCGCCATGCTGCTGTTCGGCGACCTGTACAATTCCCGGATGTGCAACGCTCTGCACGCCATGCCCATGCGCCGGGAGACGCTGTTTCTGACCAACGTGGTCTCCGGACTGCTGTTCTCCATGATTCCCACGGCGGTGATGGCGCTGCTGTCCGTGCCGCTGCTGAACGCCACCATTGTGGAAAACGCGTGGCAGATCGCGCTTTTATGGTACGTCGGAACCAACCTGCAATTCATCACCTTCTTCGGCGTGGCGATTTTCAGCGTGTTCTGCACCGGTAACCGCTTTGCCATGGCAGTTGTGTACGCGGTGCTGAACGGCGGCGCGTTTATCCTCTACTATATTATCAATACCCTTTACACGCCCATGCTCTTCGGCGTGGTCACGCCGGACAGGTGGGTCAGCCTGCTGACGCCCGTGGCGGATATGACCAGCGGCGCTTATGTGGCGGTGGAGGATTTCCACCAGCTGTCGCTGCGGTTCTATGGCCGGGAAAGTGAGATGGTGGCGGCGTTCAGCGTCGATCAGGGGAAATTCACGTCCCTGCTGATCTACGCGGCGGTGGGCATCGTCTTTGCCATCGTGGGATTGCTCCTGTACCGGAAGCGGAATCTGGAATGCGCCGGGGACGCCATCGCGTTTCCCATTTTGCAGCCGCTGTTTCAGCTGGTCTGCGCTGTGGGGGTCGGTACGCTGGTGGTTATGGGTGTGGAAACCTTCCTCGCGTACAAAATCGGCGCCGGTATGTCCATGCTGTATCTTCTTCTGTTCTGCGGCGGCGCCGCCGGTTGGTTCGGCGCAAAAATGCTTCTGAAGCGCACCACACGGGTGTTCCAGCTGCGCAGCTGGGTCGGCCTGGGGATTCTGACCGCCATGGTCGCCGTGAGCCTGGTCGCTACCCGCTTTGACGTGCTGGGCATTGAGGATCGCATTCCGGATGTGGAGGACGTCAGCTCCGTGACTCTGAACTTTGACGGCCTGGAGCTGACAAGCGAGGAAGACATCCGGAGAATCACCACCCTCCACGCCATGTCGCTGGAAGACCGCATCGAGAGCTACGGCGACTATCCTCTGGCCTACATCCTGCACCGGGAGGAAAAGGAAAAGCACCCGGTCATGCCGGAGGGCGGCTTCGTCTACGGCGAGGGCGGCTACAACGCCGACGGGCCGATGCTGACCACAGATGACATCACCATTTATTATAAGCTGAAAAACGGCTGCACCATGACCCGTAACTACAACATCTGGGCAAATCTGGACGAGGGCAAGATCGTAAAAGAGTACGCAAGCCGCTGGGAACAGGTATGGAAGCGGGCGCGGTACGGCTATCAGGATGACTTTAACCCGGAGGATATCACCTCCATGAACATCGGAGACATGACTCTGCATGAATACCAGATCACGCCGGAGCTGGTGGAGTCTCTGCTGGCCGCCGTCAAGGCCGACTGCGACGAGCGCACCATGACCCAGAGAAGTGCTTACCATCTGGGATATTTCTGGGAGTACGACAAGTATAACGAGGAATATTACAAGACAAAGTCCCTGACAATATCCCTCTGGGGGGAGAACGATGTGTATGCCACCGGCGCGTACCTGTCCGTCTTTGCCGACTCCGCGCATACGCTGGAGTGGATGCGGGAGCATGACTGCCTGACGGAAGAGGTCGTGGAGGAAGCGCCCATTGTGCTGAACTAAAGAAAGGGAAGACCGATGAAAAAGGAACTGTGTCTCATGCTGGCGGTGATGCTGCTGCTTCTTTCCGCTTGCAGCAGGACAACCGCACCGAAGCCCACCATGGCACAGTACTTCGCTCCGTCGAAACGTATCCCCGTGGAGACAACGGCAGAGCCCACCCAGCCGGAAACTGCCGCCCCTGACCAAACGGCGATGGATTCCCCCGAACGGGCGGCATATGCGGCATATTATGCCAGCTGGCTTCCCGGCTCTCCCGGCTCGGAGGGCAGCATCGGAGATTTCAGCCCCAAATATGTGGACCTGGACGGCGACGGTGGGGAGGAAATGCTCATCTGGAGCACGCGCTACGGCTTCATTTACGAGGTCGTGGTGCAGGTCGATGGGCAGACGCAGTGCATATACGGCGGCGGCAGCTATCCGGAGGACGACCCCACCGTGGGACTTTACCTGTGCGAGGGGAACCTTCTGGAAAAGGACTGCGGCGATTTGCAGGGCGTCCAGCTGAACGAATATTACCGGGTGCAGGACAAGCGGCTTACGATGGCGGAGACCGTCATGGAGAGCGCGGACGGGAAATTCTATTGGAGCGAATCCGGCGGCGCGTCCGGCCTGATGTGGACGGAGATCACCGAGGCGGAATACAATCGGATTCGGGAATCCTACGTCCGGGTGGGCGTGCCCCGGAATCCCCTCCCGGAGAACGTCCAGGGCGTCCGGGAGGAGGAAGAAGGCATCCTTCTGGAAGTGATTCAGAATCAGAGAACGTTCTTCTCCGAGGAATACCTCGACTGTACATTGGAGGAATATTGCCAGAAGGCCGGTGAGGAGCTGGGCTTCGACGTCTCTGTCACCCGGTACGCCTTTGTCGATATGGATGGAGACGGCGTTCGGGAGGCGGTCGTTGACTTCCAATACGGGGAAAACAGTCAGGTCATGTGTATTGTTATGAAGTATGTCAGCAAATTCTCCATGGTAGACGGCACGGGATTCTATCACCGGCAGCTGTCGAATATCAAGGAAGACGGAAGCTTTGCCTACTCCGGCGGCGGAGACAATGACGGCTGGGCAAAACTGCACTGGAACTGGCTTACCTATCAGTGGGAGACAAGACAGGCAGGAGACGGCGAAAGCAAACCCGACATTTCGTGGCAGGCGTTCGCTGTATCGACCTTTGTAAAATAACCAAAAATCAAATCAAGGGGCAAGCCCGGAATGTGAAAATGTAACATTCCGGGCTTGTGTTTTTTCGGGAAATCTTTTATAATCAAATCAACAATGCGAATGGAGGGCTGAGCATGGAAAAGCATCAGGTGTTGACCGTTCTGGTGGCGGACGATGAGCCGGAGCTGCTGGGCGCCGTCTGCCAGCTGATCGACTGGGAATCTCTGGGCTTCCGCCTTGTGGGACGCGCCGGGAACGGGCTGGACGCGCTGCAGCTGGTGGAAGCGCTTCAGCCGGATTTCCTGCTGACGGATATCCGGATGCCGTTTATTTCCGGGACGGCTCTCACCAGACAGGCGAAGGCCGTCCAGCCGCTGCTGCAAGTGGCTTTCCTAAGCGGCTACGACGATTTTGAGTACGCCAAGGCCGGGATCGAGGACGAGATCGTGGCCTACCTTCTCAAGCCCATCAGCATGGCGGAGCTGACGGAAGAACTGCGGAAGATTCACGACAAGATCGAAAAACGCCTTGCCAGCCTGACCCGGCCTCAGGGCGGCGCGGAAGCGCTGCGGATGGTCACGGCCACGATGCTTTTGGACGAGTACGCCCGCCCGGAGCCGCCGGCCGCGGCGGAATCCCTGCGAAGCGCCGGAATGGAAATTCGGGGGGACGAGCATATCGTGGTGGCGGCGTTCAGCCTGCCCGACGGGGCGCACCCGGAGCTGCTGCCCATGGCGGAGCGGATTTTCTCCCGGGCGTTTTCCTGCTGCGGATTTTCCAGCGGCGACCGGACGGTGCTTCTGCTGGCCTCCGGCAACGGGTTCGGGCGGCTGTACGCTTCCCTGGACGAGCTGCGGCAGGCTACCCGCCGGGCATGGGGCGCCGAAGCGCTGGCGGGCTTAAGCAAGGAGTACGCCTCTCTCGGCGATGGACACACCGCTTACTTAGAAGCCATGGAAGCCCTGAAAATCGCCCGCAGAGGCGGCGGACTGTACGCCGCCGGGGGCTGGGACGACATGGCCATGCTCTGCGCCCGGGCGCTGAAGATCATCGAGAAGGAATACATGGACGAGGAGCTATCGCTGCAATCCGTCAGCGAGCGGCTGCACATCAGCGCGAACTACTTAGGTGCGAACATCAAGAAATTTTACGGCGACACCTTCATGAACCTGCTGATCCAGAAGCGGATGGACGTGGCGCTGAAGCTGCTGTGGGGCGGCAGCAGCCGCATTGCCGAGGTGTCCCGCCGCTGCGGCTACGCCGACCAGAGCTATTTCGGCTACTGCTTCAAAAAATACTACGGAAAATCCCCGGCGCGGATGCGTCAGGAGCAGAAAGAGGCCAACGCATGAAGAAAAAGGGACTCAGCATGAATCTCATCATGGCGCTCACGCTCACGGCGGTTGCGGTGAGCGTGCTGCTGTGCGCCAATCTGGTCTTTATGCAGACCTACCGTCAGACGCTGCTGCGCAACGCCGAGACCACCAGCCGTCAGGCCATCGCCCAGGCCAGCAGCACCATGAATGAATATTTGGAGGACATGAACGACGCGGTGACGCTGCTGACCGGCTACTTGGAGCTGCCCGCGGAGGAACGGGAAGCCCGGTTCGAGGCGTTTCTGGAAATCCGCGCCGATGTGGTGGCCGTCACCACCTACGACGCGGAGGGGGAAATGCGCAACTGCTACAGCCTTGGCCGCCGTCTGCGGGAAGATATCCTGCAAAACCTTTCCTTTGACCCGGACAAGCGGGAGCTTTACGAGACGGGCTTCATTTCCGCGCCCCACGTGATGTCGATTTTTGTGGAGGACTACCCATGGGTCGTGACCATCATCCGCCCTGCCACCACCGGGGAGGGGGAGCGGTACATCGCCGTGGACGTGAGCTGCTCCAATATTTCCACCTATATCAGCGGCGTGGGCATCGGCCAGCGGGGCTACTGCTTCCTTGAGGACATGGAGGGAAACCTCGTTTACCACCCCCAGCAGCAGCTCATTTACTCCGAGCTGAAAAGCGAGAATACCGACCTGACGGCCTCCCTCCCGGACGGGACGCACGTGGAGGGGAGCACCATCTACACCGTCCAGACGCTGGAAAACGGCATCTGGCGGGTTGTAGGCGTCAGCTCGTTTCAGGAGCTGATTACCGACGCCATGCGGGAGATCATGCGCATTACCTTCATCGGCGCACTGTTTATTCTGGCTGCGGCGGTGCTGCTGAGCCTGATGCTTTCCCGGGTGCTGTCCAGTCCCATTCACGATCTGATCGTCGCCATGCAGAGCTTTGAAAAAACCGGCGAGGGCTTTTCCTATGAACCCGTCACCGGCGTCCGGGAGGTGGAGAACCTGTCGGCGTCCTTTGACCACATGGTCAAAAAGATTCAGAAGCTCATGGCCACGGTGCGCAGTGAGGAAGTCAACCTGCGCAAGACGGAGCTGAAAGCCTTACAGGCGCAGATCAACCCCCACTTCCTCTACAATACGCTGGATTCCATTTCGTGGATGTGCGAGCAGGGGAAGAACGCGGAAGCCGTGGTGATGGTCAACGCGCTGGCGCGGCTGTTCCGCATCAGCATCAGCAAGGGCCACGAGCTGATCCCCATCCGCAGCGAGGTGCAGCACGCCCAGAGCTATCTGCAAATCCAGAGCGTGCGCTACAAGGAGCAGTTTTCCTACCACTTCGACGTGGAGGAAGACTGCACGGAGTATCTCTGCAACAAGATCACCCTCCAGCCCATCATCGAAAACGCCATCTACCACGGTGTCAACGGTCTGGTGGACGAGGGACATATTGAAATCCGTGTCCGCGCCGACGGGGAGGATGTTCTCTTCACGGTGGAGGACAACGGCGTAGGCATGGAGCCGGAGCAGATCGAGGAAATTTTCCGCCGGAAGCCCGACGGAAAGTCCGGCATCGGCATCAAGAACGTCAACGACCGGCTGAAGATCTGGTTCGGAGACGCCTATGGCATCACCATCGAAAGCGTCCCGGACGAGGGAACGAAGGTAACGGTGCGGATGCCGAAGGTGCGGGAGGAGGCGGAGCATGAAAAGCATTAAATGGATCGCTGTTTTTCTGGCGCTGCTGGTGTGCCTTTCCGGCTGCGCCGGTACGCATCAGAGCGGCGGGTCGTACAATATCTATCTGATCGCCAAATCCTCCACCACGGAGTTCTGGAAAGCGGTTTTTTCCGGGGCAAACGCCGCGAAATCCGAATATAACGTGCAGTTGACCATCCTTGCTCCGGACACGGAGGAGGACTTTGAAGTACAGAACGACTACATCCGGCAGGCCGTGGCCGACGGGGCGGACGCCATCGTCTTCTCCGCCATCAGCTACACGGAAAACGCCGCCACCATCGACGAAGCCGTGGCCGCGGGCGTCCGGGTGGTGGTCATTGACAGCGATGTGGATTCCAAAGGCGTTTCCGTGCGCATCGGGACGGACAATGTGGCGGCCGGGCGCATGAGCGGGGAGGCCGCGCTGAAAACGGCGCAGGAAAAAATCGTTGTGGGCATTGTCAACGCCTACGCCGAGACCCAGAACTGCCGGGAGCGGGAGCAGGGCTTCCGGGAGGTGCTGCTTGGGGACAGCCGGGTCAAGGGCATTTACGCCGTCAATGTTTCCACCGATGCTCTGGAAGCCCGTCTGGCGGCGGAGAAGCTGCTGCGGGAGCATCCGGAGATCAACGTGCTGATCGGCTTCAACGAGCCGCTGGCCGTAGGCGTGGCTCAGGCGGTGGACTCCCTGGGGCTGACGGGTCAGGTACACGCCGTGTCCTTCGACAGCAACGTCAACTGCATCGAGCTGCTGCAAACGGGAGCGGTGGCCGCTCTGGTGGTGCAGAATTCCTACGCCATGGGGTATCTGGGCGTAGAAAAGGCGTGGCAGGTTTTGCAGGGGGAAAAATTCGATTCCACGGCGCTCATCGACACCGCGACCACCATCGTCACCAAAGAAAATATGTTTACCATGGAGAGCCAGAAGGCCATGTTTTCTTTCGGTTGATCGGCGTACTTGCAATTTTTACCGTTTCTTAGGGCTTTTTGCACAAAAATACGGCGCGTTTTTTGGAGGCGGCAAAATTTTTTGAGAAAATCCGCGAGGAAAAATGACTGTGAAAAAAATCCGTATCTGATACAATATAGTCACGGTGAAGCCAACCCGGCGAAACCGAAAAATGAATTTTATGGAGGAAAAAAGCAATGAAAAAGGCACTTGCATTGCTGCTCGCGCTTGTCATGGTAGTCGCCATGGCCGCCTGCGGCTCCAAGACCACCACCCCCAGCACTAACGCCGCTACCACCCCCGCCCCCGCAGGGAACGAGACCGAGGCTCAGGTCGAAGCTTCCGAGCTGAAGGTCGGCGTGTTCTACTACACCTTCGCCGACACCTACATTTCCAGCGTCCGCACCGCTCTGGACGCACAGCTGGACAGCCTGGGCGTTACCTACAACAACTTCGACGGCAACAACAACCAGACCACCCAGAACGAGCAGATCCAGACCGCTGTCACCGACGGCTACAACCTGCTGGTCGTCAACATGGTCACTTCCGGTTCCCCCGACGTTGCCAACGAGATCATCTCTCTGGCGAACGGCACCCCCGTTATCTTCTTCAACCGCGCCATCGAGGCTGACGGCGAGGAAGGCACCGTCCTGAACGCCAACGCCAACATCTGCTTCATCGGCACCGACGCTCCCGAAGCCGGTCACCTGCAGGGCAAGATGGTCGGCGAGTACCTGCTGGCCAACTGGGATGCTGTTGACCTGAACGGCGATGGCAAGATCTCCTATGCCATGTTCAAGGGCGACGAGGCCAACGTTGAGGCCATCTACCGCACCCAGTTCGGTGTTGAGGATGCCGACGCTGTCCTGACCGAGGCCGGCAAGCCCGCTCTGGAGTACTTCGACGCTTCCAACGCCTCCAAGTATCAGGTGGATCTGGGCGGCGCATGGAGCGCACAGGCTGCTCTGGACTACATGAACACCAACCTGTCCCAGTACAACGAGGCCAACGGCAACATGATCGAGCTGATCATCTGCAACAACGACAACATGGCTGAAGGCGCTATCTCCGCTCTGGAGGCTGCCGGCTACAACACCGGCGCCGAGGGCGCGACCACCATCCCCGTGTTCGGTGTTGACGCTACCGACGCTGCCAAGGAGCTGATCGCTGCCGGCAAGATGACCGGTACCGTCAAGCAGGATGCCGAGGGCATGGCCGTCGCCATCGCCGATGTCGTCAAGGCTACCGGTGAAGGCACCGCTATGGCTGACGCCGTCGCTGCCACCGCCGGCACCAACGCCGAGATGTACTCCATCGCCGACGGCATTGCCAACAAGCTGTTCGTCGCCTACGCTGCCTACACCAAGTAAGTTATAAACCCAAAAAGGGCAGCCGCTGCTGTGTCGGCGGCTGCCCTTCACAGCTAAGCATGCTAGCGAAAAAGGAGGGGAATCCAGGTGGAGCAAACCGTACTGCTCCGGATGACGGATATCACAAAAACCTTTCCCGGCGTAAAAGCGCTGGATCATGTCAGCCTGGAAGTCAAGGCGGGCACCGTACACGCGCTGATGGGCGAGAACGGCGCCGGCAAATCCACGCTGATGAAATGCCTGTTCGGCATTTACAGCAAGGACAGCGGCCATATTTATCTGGAAGGCCGCGAGGTCAATTTCACCAGCTCCAAGGAGGCGCTGAACAACGGTGTCGCCATGGTTCACCAGGAGCTGAATCAGGCGCTCAAGCGGACTGTCATGGACAACCTGTGGCTGGGGCGCTATCCCAAGATCGCGGGCTTTATTGTGGACGAGCACAAGATGCTTCGCGATACCAAAGCGATTTTTGAAGAGCTCGGCATCGACGTTGACCCCCATCGGGTCATGGGTACGATGCCGGTTTCCCAGCGTCAAATGGTGGAGATCGCAAAGGCCGTCTCCTATCACTCGAAAGTCATCGTATTTGATGAACCCACGTCCTCGCTGACCGAGGAAGAGGTTGAGCATCTGTTCAGGATCATCAACATGCTCCGGGACCGCGGCATGGGCATCATCTATATTTCCCATAAAATGGCGGAGATCAAGCGCATCTCCGACGAGATCACCGTCATGCGCGACGGCCAGCTGGTGGCGACCCGTCCGGCGTCGGAGCTGGAGATGAACGACATCATCCGCCTCATGGTCGGCCGTGAGCTTGGCAACCAGTTCCCCCCGAAGACCAATAAGCCCGGCGAGGTCTATCTGGAAGTGGAGCACCTGACGGGACTGTACAATAACCTGCGGGACGTTTCCTTCACCGCACGGCGGGGCGAGATCGTGGGTCTCGCGGGTCTGGACGGCAGCGGCCGGACGGAAACGCTGGAAACCATGTTCGGCGTCGCCACCCGCAAGAGCGGCCGCATTCTGCTGGACGGCAAGGAGTGCAAGAATCTGAATCCCCGGCAGTCCATCAAGAACAACTTTGCCCTGCTCACCGAGGAGCGCCGGGCCACCGGTATCTTCGGCATCCGGGACATCCGGGACAACACCGTCATCTCCAATCTGAAGAGCTACCTCATGGGCCATATC
>OHJK01001632.1_pt1 | contig 10716 bp, 9 predicted proteins | sample 1568541 | NCBI WGS metagenome assembly OHJK01 (sample SAMEA3879535, study PRJEB24766) | human gut metagenome | biome: human-associated habitat; feature: feces | place: USA | collected 1985/1987
CTATATCGGTTTTACGGGTACCCCCATATCGACGGATGACCGTAATACTCGTGAGATTTTTGGTGACTACATCGATGTGTACGACATGACTCAATCAGTTGAAGATGAGTCAACTAAACCGGTTTATTATGAGAGTCGAGTTGTCGCACTGCATCTGGATGAGGGAGCCCTTGGGCGAATTGACGCCGCTTATAGGGAATTTGCTGATCAAGCAGATGAAGCAAGTATTGAGAAATCCAAGCATGACCTTGGCGGGCTTGATGCGATTTTTGATACTCCGGAAACCATCGATGCGCTCTGCCGTGACATTGTTGACCATTACGAGAACAACCGTGCTGATGTGCTTGCCGGCAAGGCTCTTATTGTTGCGTATAGTCGCCCGATTGCGATGAAAATCTACTACAAGATTTTGGAATTACGCCCTGAATGGAAAGAAAAAATCGGTGTGGTGATGACCATGTCGAATCAGGATCCCGAGGAATGGTTCGACGTGTGCGGAGGTAGCACGCATAAGAAGGAGATGGAGCGGAAGTTCAAAGATGATGACGATCCATTGAAGATTGCCATTGTCGTTGATATGTGGCTTACGGGCTTTGACGTACCAAGTCTGTCGACTATGTACGTTTTCAAACCGATGAAGGGTCATAACCTCATGCAGGCCATTGCCCGAGTGAATCGTGTTTGCAAAGGCAAGGAAGGCGGTCTGGTAGTCGACTATATAGGCATCGCCGGAGCTCTTAAGCAAGCAATGAAGGACTATACGAATCGAGATCAGCATAATTACAGCAATATGGATATTGCTGCGACGGCTTACCCGAAATTTGTTGAAAAACTTGATGTATGCCGCGACCTTATGTATGGCTTCGACTACAGGAAATTGATTTTTACGAATAGTCGAGAGGCTTTGGCAGATGCCATTGCCGAAGGAACCGATTGGCTGCTTGAGCCGAAGCGTCATGAAGATACCGAAAACTTCCTCAAGCAATGCCAACTGATGAACCAGGCATTGAGCCTATGCAAGAGCCTGGTTTCTGAAGAGGACCAGCACGAAGCAGCTTATTTGTCGGTTTTGCGTGTTCAGGTACTTCGCCTTACCGGGCGTAAAGGTAACGGTGGTGGAGGCATGACCTACGCCGAATTCAACAAGCGTGTAAGCGACATCCTTGAGCAAACCGTTCACGCTGATGGCGTGATCAACCTTTTCGACAAGAACAGTGTTGAGATTTCCTTGTTCGATGAAGCGTTTCTTCAGGAAATCGCTGGCATGAAGGAAAAGAACATCGCCGTCGAGAGTCTGAAACGACTCATCAAGGAGAAAGTTCGTGCCTATCAGCGGACCAGCGTGGTCAAAGCACAGAAATTCAGCGAGATGCTGCAAAACACATTGAACTCCTATCTCAATGGCATGCTGACCAATGCGCAGGTCATTGAAGAGCTTCTTCAAATGGCTCGTGACATTATGAAAGACCGTGATGATGCCCAGAAGCTTGGACTGAATGATGAGGAAATGGCATTCTATGATGCCATTACCAAACCTCAAGCGGTCAAGGATTTCTATAACAACGACCAGTTGGTTGCTATAGCGCGTGAGTTGACTGAAACCATGCAAAGAAGTGCCACGATTGACTGGCAGAAGAAGGAAAGTGCCCGTGCTGGAATGCGGCGTGCGATCAAACGTTTGCTGCGAAAATACAAGTATCCGCCTGAAGGCGTCGATGATGCCATGGATACTGTGATGAAGCAGTGCGAGCTTTGGGCTGATACCAAGATTGAAGAGTAGGAACAGGAAATGGCGAAGAAGAAAAACGATAATACGGCGGAAATCGGCTTTGAAGAGCAGATTTGGAAAGCCGCGGACAAGCTACGGGGCAACATTGATGCTTCGGAATACAAGAATGTGGTTCTCGGCCTGATCTTCCTGAAGTACATCTCCGACAAGTTCGATCAGAAGCATCAGGAGCTTGTGGATGAAGGCGAAGGCTTTGAAGAGGATCGCGACGAGTACATGGCAGAGAATATTTTCTTTGTGCCTGAAAATGCACGTTGGAATGTGATTGCCGCCGCTGCGCACACTCCAGAGGTTGGCAAGGTAATCGATGAGGCTATGCGTTCGATTGAATCGGAGAACGATAAGCTGAAGAATATTCTCCCCAAGAACTTTGCCCGTCAGGAGCTCGACAAGCGCCGCTTGGGCGAGGTTGTGGATCTGTTCACCAACGTAAAGATGGCGGATAAAGGTGACAGCAGAGATATTCTTGGACGCACCTATGAATACTGCTTGGCCAAGTTCGCGGAAGCTGAAGGCAAGAATGCTGGAGAGTTCTATACGCCGGCCTGCATTGTGAAAACCTTGGTTGAGATTATTGAGCCTTACCATGGGCGGGTCTATGATCCTTGCTGCGGGTCTGGCGGCATGTTCGTGCAGTCGGCCAAGTTTGTTGAACGGCATCAAGGCAAGATTTCTGATCTGTCCGTATACGGGCAGGAAAGCAACCCGACTACATGGAAAATGGCGACGATGAATCTTGCCATCCGTGGTATTGACGCCGATCTTGGCGATCATAATGCGGATACGTTCTTTAATGATCTGCATAAGAACGAGAGATTCGATTTCATTCTTGCCAATCCGCCATTCAATCTGAAAGATTGGGGAGGTGATAAGCTCAAAGAAGACCCGAGATGGGATTACGGCACTCCGCCAGAAGGCAACGCCAACTTTGCATGGATGCAACATATGATTCATCATCTGCAGCCGGCTGGAGGGCGTATTGGTCTAGTGCTTGCCAATGGCGCTTTATCAAGTCAAACGAGCGGTGAAGGCGATATTCGAGCCAACATTGTCGCAAAAGATTTGGTCGAAGGCATCATTGCCATGCCCGATAAGCTTTTCTATAGCACGGGTATTCCTGTGAGTCTGTGGATAATCACAAACAAGAAGGCCCAGCCGGGCAAGACCTTGTTTATTGATGCGAGGGACATGGGAACCATGGTTTCTCGTAAACTGCGTGAGTTCACCGATGAAGACATCGCCAAGGTATCGGGAGCGTTCGACGCATTCCGTGCTGGAACACTGGAAGAGGAGAAGGGCTTTTCTGCCATCGCCACAACTGAGGACATTGCCAAGCAAGACTACATTCTCACGCCAGGCCGCTATGTAGGCATTGCCGAACCGGAAGATGACGGTGAACCATTCGAAGAGAAAATGAAGCGGCTAACTGGTGAGATTTCCAAGTGCTTTGAGGAATCCAGCCGCTTGCAAGAGCAAATCAAGAAGAATCTGGAGGCAATTGGGTATGGGATGTAAAGTCGTACTTGGCGATATTTGCAGCTTTAGTCGTGGAGCGAGCATTCCCCGTGCCCGTATGCACGACACCGGAGATTACCTCTATATCCATTATGGTGACCTTTATAAAGGGTTTGACCTGCGCATTGATGTTGAAAGTCCATCAAAACCTATTCCGTTTATTCTCCGCGGTGAAAAGGTTAAAGAAAGTCAGTGCCTTAAAGATCAGGACATCGTGTATGTGCTTACTTCGGAAACTGTTGATGATTTGGGACATGCTTATCTTTTCAACAATCCACAAAATAAGCTTGCTGTTTCGGGTACTGAGACGACTATTGTCCGTGTTAAACGCAGAGATCTTGTTATACCTGCCTATCTCAACTACCTTATGAGTTCTCCTTGTTTTATCGGTGAGCTTCGTCGGTATGTAAGAGGTATGAAAGTATTTCGTGTCCATCCTGCTGATGTGTCTCGAATTGAAATTGAACTTCCTCACATCGAGACACAGCGAAAAGTGGTTTCAATACTTGATTCGATTTATACGAAGCAAAGAATCAATACTCAGCTAAATGGCTATTTAGCTGCATGAGATCAATCTTTGATACGTCAATTTCTCCTGACATGAGCTTGGGAAGTAACCTGTCACGAATTTCTTCCAATCGTTTATTTTCCCTCTGATTCGCAACAATGAGTTCAACCATAGGGACGGCAATCTTGTTGAATCTATTTAATGTTTTATCATCCGGGAGCACAAGTCTCATTGTCTTAACGTAATCACGAGGTAGCTCCGTCTGACCCGTGCTGCCCGTATGCAAAGATTCAATGTGTTTTTCGTGCTTGAAAGCCCAAAAACCTAAATATAGCGCATACCGGGGGTCGGCAGTGCGGACAATTGTTATATGTGAATCAGCCACTAGTTTTTTAGGTTCAAACCATACTTGTGCGGTTCTGCCGAGTGAGCCAACACCAGTTGAGTTAATAAGCAAATCATATTTTTTCAGCCATTTCTCTGTTTTCTTACGGGGAGCGTGCGTTCTGCCATTCTCTACAAGAATAAGATTGCTTCGAACACAGGTCTGTCCAAGAACAACTTCATCGGAGACATCGCTATATTTGGGCGCAATTCCACGGCAAACCATGCCAGCAATCTCAGCAATCTCCGCCCAACGCCAGTTTCGAGGCAAAATTGCATTTTTGTCATTTTCGTACTCGCAATAAAGGGTTTTGGCATAAGTCTTCAAGTATTCGAGTAAATAGCCATTTAGCTTAATGTTTAAGTTTATTTTTGATTGGATAAGGCTAATGAGTGCTGCAATATGGTTCTGAATATCTATGGAGGGTAGATTAATATCTAATCCTTCAAGCATCCTTTTAGTTAAAGCATTTCGTGTAGCCCCTGAAGAGGCAAGCTTGAGGAGAAGGTCTTTATTAGTTTGCAGCCAAGCAAGGATGAAAGTCGCATTTGCCTTTTCTTTGGGGCGAAGAATCGCAACATGTTGATTTACTCTTGCAGGTATAACGTCACTTGGCACAATACAGGCACGGGCGACTGAATCACCAGTGATATTGAGAAGAATGTCACCTTGATGCACTTCAACATTCGAAAGTGTCCTTGCCTGCTCGTCGTTAAGGTAAGCAAGTCCATTGGAGCTAAAAGACCAATCAAGAACGTTTTGACTTCGAATGATGGGAATGCCGGATGCCGAGTAAGCTTCTTTCCCTCCGCGAGGTGTCGCGCCACTACCGATTTTGCTGCAGATATCCCCGAGTCTCATTCCAAATACTTCCTATGCGAAGCTTTCACGTTGTTTTGGTTAACCATCGCGTAGTGCATGGTCGTGTCTATTTTGGCATGGCCCAGCAACTTTTGCACCTGTTCTATGGGCATTCCCTTATCGATGGCATGGGTTGCCAACGTGCGGCGGAACTTATGCGGATGGACGTGACACACACCGGCAGATTTGCCAAGTTTGCGTAACCGTTGCTCAAGATTGCCGATGGTCACACGGCGTGCGCTTGAGTCAAGGGCGACGAACAACGCCGGGGCATGATCTGCTCTTGCGTGCAGATACTCCTCTAGATGCAGCTTCGTTCTCGCATCAAAGTAAACGGGTCGCTGCTTGTTGCCCTTGCCCATAACCAGGCACTCACGTTCAGCAAGGTTCACATCCTCTATGTTGAGTTTGACGAGTTCACCAATACGCATGCCCGTTGAAACCAGCAGGTCGATCACTGCAAGGTCCCGCTTCGTGCCACAGACATTTCGCAGGGTCTCAAGATCCTCATCGGTCAGAACCTCTTTGGCGACCTGCACGGTCTTGACACGATGAATGCGGCGAACCGGGCTTTTTACTATGTAGTCTTCATCTTCGAGCCATGAGAAGAAGCTCGACATGATGCGGCGGATGTTGTCTATGGTAACTTTGCTGCTACCGCGGGATGCCTCGTAATCGTTGAGATACTTGCGCAAGTCGTCGCTTTCGATCTGCGTGTACGGTTTGGCGAGGGTTTCGGTCATAAGGCTGAGCGTGCTTCTGTAATATTCAATGGTTTTGGACGAACATCCTTCAACCTCTTTCGCGGTGAGAAAAAGCGGCAACAATTCCGAATCGTCTTTGATTGTTTTGCCGCCGGGCAATATCTCTGTAAGAACGGTTTTCAGGCGTTTCAGCTGAGGCGAGTTCAGGACTGACTGCATTTGGGCAAGAATGAGTTGGATAGCATTCTCCATAACTGTTCCCTTCAAGGTTGATAACGGAAACAGTTTGCCTAAAACGGTGGAATACTCGGCTAAATGGCTATTTATTAGAACTTGCGACTACTCGCTTTGAGCAAGCTTTATTCAAAAGCAACCGAGTCGTTAGACTTGGAGATATAGTCAAATTGGAAGATTCAAAACGAGTTCCACTAAATAGTCGAGATCGAGATGCACGAAAAGGACCTTATCCTTACTATGGTGCGACCTCGATTATGGATTATGTTGATGATTATCTATTTGATGGCATTCGAGTACTCCTAGGCGAAGATGGATCAGTTATCGATGAAAGTGGAAGGCCCATTCTTCAATATGTCTGGGGAAAATACTGGGTAAATAATCATGCGCATATCCTTGCAGCAGCGAGCGACTATTCGCTTGAAGCTATTTACATAGCATTGCAACGCACGCCAATCAGTCATATTGTTACTGGTGCAGTTCAAAGGAAGATTAGTCAGCGCAACCTAAATAAGCTCAAGTTAGAAATGCCTGATGCTAAGTCCCTTGAATATCTTCAAGACATTTTTGCAGCTTATCGATGTAATTGCGAAGAAAATCGTGGGCTTGTTTCTCTCCGCGATGCCCTTCTTCCCAAGCTCATGTCAGGAGAGATTGATGTTTCCAAGATTGATGTCGCTCAGCTAAATAGCCATTTAGAGAAACGTAAAGCTGCAGCCTCGGTCCTTTCACTTATTTTCCCAATAGCCTTGCCGGGGTTGTGGTCTCCTATGCAATAAGTGCACGCCGTTATTTGTATTTGCCTTCGGCACTTAGCTACATTAATCACGATACATGTAACTAATGGAAAATTAAGTAATACTTATTTGAGAAGGTTGGCTCCAAGAAAAACTGTTTGCAATAGCTCTGACCCTGAAAGCATCACGCAGAAACTCTAAGTGCTCAACATCACCGATAGGAAAATCCGCAAACAACATGTGAAACAGCTTCAAGCGGCATATCGATAAACGTGTGGCATTGGAATAAGCAGAATTCGTGGCAACATTTCCCTGCGTATGTGGGGATAGTTCTTGCGATAACACAGGGAGCTCGAAGTCGTCATGGTGTTCCCCTCGTGCGCGGAAATGATCCATCGGAGGGGCAAATGTGCATAGACTAAGAAACATGGCGTGCGTACGTGGAATCGGGCCATATCAGCTTGGTCTCCGCCGCGACCGTGGCGTCCGTCTTGTTGCGCCAACGGCGCAGCGTCTCCGGCGCGACCCCCAGATCCTTGGCGACCTGTTCGATCGCCTTGGTCTCCGACGAATACGAGCCGCGCGACTCGGTCGACAGCCTGACGGCCTTCGCCTTGAACTCCGGCGTGTATCTCGTTCCTTTTGCCATGGTTCCATCATCTCCCATCGAGTTAGGGGAAATGCGGAACAAAAATCAGTTCATATCAGTCTGGTTCCAAATGGAAGGTGGGGGAGCGGAATTCAATCTGTGGACTGGAAGAGCGTGTGGACCCGGCTATGCAGCAGATGGTGGATAATGCCATGGATTCATCGAGCGGATACGGACAGCAGCTTTCCGAAGCGTGACATTACATGTTTGGCCGTGAACCGAACTATTCCGCTGCGTACGCGGCCGCCATCAAGGCCGTCGAGTCGATAGCTTTGCCCATGGTGGAGCCGAACAACAAGGACTCGACCCTGAGCAAGGCGTCACGGGTCATGCGGGATCAACATTGGGAATTCCAGATCGAGGCGCGGGAAGAAAACAATGTTCCTGGCGGTGTCATCCAATTACTTATGAGTGGTCTGATGAACAGTCAGCCCGACCGTCACGGCGGTCCGGATTCTGGAGTGGTCTCTAAGGAGAAGGCTCAGGCGGCCGTTTATTCCGCAGTGTTTCTAATCCAATGCTTCAAAGCAGGTCTTGTGCGGAGACCAGCAATCTGACTTAACATCGGTTCGTGGGGTTTGTACTCTCGCTGAATGAATGGTCTTATGTATCATGCACGGGAAGACAACAGCAACAAAGTTCCTTGCTCATGCCATGGGCGAGCTGTTACTTGCTGTTATCTGAAGCTTGTTGCAGTACTTCGATTACTTTTGGCATATCGGTCCAAGGGGCGTATTCCTGCTCATGATTAGGCGCGAGTCTGTTACGCCCCTGGCGGTTTTCCGTTGTATTGTGCCGGGCTGCATTGCGTATGGCGGCATCGAGATGTTCTTTGTCAATGAGCTCGGTGTTGATGTATTTGTTACGGTTTCCGCCGACAACTTTAGCTTCTGCTGCAGCTGACTCGACATCAGGTGTCAGTGTATAGCTTGACGGGCAAGCCTTCACATAGTCGAGCAGCCAGACCTCGAAGCAAGGATTGGAAATGATGAGTTCGATTCCATTGTCATTGCAGATTCTCGCTGCTTCGCCGTGGTCGTGAAAATCGTCAACATCGACCACCACCCAGATTCGTTCATAACAATCTGTAGAAGTATCTCGCTTGTCTTCCCTCTTCAACTTAACAGCGAGCTTCGCGAGCTGCTTAGGGCTGTTGTTCTTCTGTTGATAGTCAATGATGACATCGTATAGGGACTCAAGCTGCTTGAAATACTGTTTCTCAGTGACTGCTCCGCCGGCCACGACAAGAAAGCGTCTCTTGCGCGGTCGGCGCGACCGTGCGGCTTTACGTCCATGTGCAGGAACGTTTCGCTTTTTCGACATCAGGCATCAACCACATTCACGATTTGGGCGAAAACGGTATGAAAATCAGGCCGTGGTATGGCGCCGTAGACGCCGTTGAGATAGTTCTTGCCGATGTTTTCCATATTCCGAATACCCAGATTGGTCACCGGGAACAATTCCGAAACGCCTTCCTTGTTCTTTTCCACAAGCCAGATTTGATCTGGTGCCAGTAAACGCTTTGCCGAACCGGACTGATTGATCAGCGACACGTCATGAGTCGTGAAAATAAGCTGGGAACCGTGAGGATTCGTTTCCGCGTCGGCATACAGCGCTACCAGCTCCTTCACCAGAGCCGGATGCAGACTGGTATCGATCTCGTCGATAAGCGTCACCGACTGCTTCGACAGCTGGCGAAGAGCAAGCGAGAAGAATGACAGCGCAGCAACGGTGCCCCTGGACTCATCATCAGGACCGAATCCTGCGGAAGATGATTCGCCGGTATGAGTGAACATCAGCTGGGAAGCGTTCTTGACATTGAATGTCTCATCCACTTTGTTCTCATCCATGCCGAGCTGCTTATGCATCTCTTCCTTGAACTGAGCCCAGAGATCCGGTGGGACGTCCACAGGAACGCTTTTCACGTCACTGATGCCGAAGTCTGCATACCTAATCAATGTGGCCAGATGTTTCGAAAGCGGTGTCTCTTTCTTGAACTCATCCAACAGCGTAGGCTGCTCCTGTTCGAAAGCGCTTGCTTCGTAATAGGCTATGCCACTTTGGAAGAATGAAAATGCCGGCCGAATGGACTCAATACCGGCAGCTGCGGCTGCGGAAAGCAGAAGTGCATTCGGCCTGAGTTCTATGGTCTTGCGTACTTGTGAGCGAGGTCCTTTGAAGGAAGGACCGAATTTCACCCCATCCGTTGAGGAACGGGAAAACAGCAGAGAGGAGTGCGTGGAAAAACGTCCTTGCAGTTTTTTGAAGAAGATGAGATCTTCCTCAAGAATCCGTTCATTGTCATAGCGGAACCAATACTGGTATTTCAGTCCATCGTTCGCGATGAATGCAAGGAAGAACATGGACGAATGCGAGAAAGGATCCTTTCGTAACAGAAAAGGTTCCCTGGGAATAGGACTGCTTGCATCCCCTTGGCTGTAGCTATTTACCACCATGCTGCGCATAGCGCGCAATGCCTTTAGAAAATTGGATTTTCCTGATGCGTTGGCGCCGTATATGGCTGCGATTGGAGAATGGAGAGACTCATCAGATTCCATGAACCGTTTTTCGCGAGTCATGGAGAAAGACTGCTCGTCTCGGAAACTCCTGAAGTTCGAAAAACTAAAATCAATCAGCATCGGGTTGCCTCGTAAGTATATTTTGCTCCTTTGATACTGAGATTATATCCAGAAATATACGCGTTTTGCAATTTTCTGCTAAAAGCGGTGGTTTCATTGTGCTTATTGTTGCCGTATTGGAGATATCTAGTTACCGTTATACCCATGCTTGCGCGTATCCAGAGCCTCCTTCCAATAGGATTCCCTGGCGAGAACAACGTCTTTAGGCACGGTGAAGTCGTAATGTTCCAGAAGCGTGTAGCGAAAATGCGCCTGCACGTACTCCAACCCGTGCTGTTTCACAATGGCAATCAGCCCAGTATCGTTTCCGTGGCCATCGCGGATGTAGTCCTGCCAACGCTGGTATATGCCGTTCCTTCCGGTGGCGCTTCCCACATACAGTTTCCCGTTATCGGTATTGGTAATTACATACACGCCTTGCTGACGGGACAGCGTATTCTTCCAGCTTGCCTTGTCGTTCTCCCGGTAGTGCCCGAATAGTTCGAGGGGGAAGATTATCCTTGGAAAGGATATTGTCAACGTGAGATGGGGAAGTTCAGTGACTTCTGTAGAGAACGCTAATGTGCAGCAGCCTACCGCACCGCAAGGGGTAGTTGAGGAAGCGGATGACGGCATCACTCTGATGGATCTGTTCAAAATCATTCGTAAGCATCTGGTCACCGCGATTATCGCATTCGTGGTGGTAGTGGCAGGCG